>PDWI01007787.1_pt1 | contig 12820 bp, 9 predicted proteins | sample 1430891 | NCBI WGS metagenome assembly PDWI01 (sample SAMN01162508, study PRJNA174530) | Oral metagenome, whole genome shotgun sequencing project. | biome: Marine environment; feature: Marine mammal; material: Swab sample of the gingival sulcus; isolation source: swab sample of gingival sulcus... | reverse complement strand
GTTCACGTTGGTGCTCGTTATTTCTTCACTCCTAATTTAGCAGCCTTTACTGAACTTGGTTGGGGAGCTACAGGTTTCTCAAAGATCGGTATCAGTTATAAGTTCTAAAGAAGTTTTAAGTTAGATCTTTACAATAAGATTGTATTCATGAAAAATGGCGTATCGATATAAAATCGGTACGCCATTTTTTTATTAGGCTATATAGTCTATAGACTTACTTCTTGATTGCGATGAGTAAGCTCTGATATGATAACTTTAAGTCCCTTACTCTCATGCTCTGGGACAGGCTCTAAATTGCCTTTCATAATTGGAGCTATTGGGAGACCTGCATCTTGAATGCTTTTAATCTCAATCTGATATTCATTAGCTCTAACGATGCCATAACGTCCATAAGCATCTTTTTCCTTAGCATTAGCAAAGTGCCTAATGTAGACGACATAATAGTTGTATGACTGATGATAGAACTTAATACCATCTTTAGAGAATCCTTCATTAAAGCTCTGTTCTGTAATTCCAGCTGTTGTCATTGCGACTTTTAATGGATTAGCTTGATTGTCTGTAGCCTTTAGAATGTTCTTAGCTTCAGTCTCTGTATAAAGATGTCCGTTATAGCTTAACCAACCTTCTGTCCCATTTGTATTTAAGCCTTTGGGTACAAATGGATATTTAATCACAACACAAGGCGTTAAGCCTTTAAGGTAAGCCTTAGAGGGTAGGGTAGTTTCTTTGGCATAAAGCTGAAACGTTTTGCTAAGTAAAGGTTTGTAAGCATCTATACTTATTTGCATCTCAGTCCATAAAGTGCTTTTTGCAAAAAGTTCCTTTGTAAATGAGTTGATAAGTTCTGTATCTGTTGGTACATTATTCTCCCATTTAGTCCAAAGTGTTGATGAAGCATAACGTTCTGTTTTTGCTGAGTTATCCCCACTTTGCTCCATTGTATTTGAGCTAAGTTTGTTAAATGGACGTAGCGGAGCTACAGAACTTGCTAAATTATTGATAAGATATTGTGCTTTAAGTCCTGTTGGCTGAGAACCGTTTAATTCTGGCTGTCCAAAGACCAAGACTCGAGCAAGCATTGGTTCTAATCTGACTTCTGTAGCTGTTAATCCTGTCGTAAGAGTCTTTGTAGGGTGAAAATCTGACTTTTGAACAGTTACCACACCTTGTTCATTAGCCATTGATATTTCTACTTTATCATTATTTGGGGACATAAATCCTGTTGTTGCAAGCTTCTTTGCCTCAATTAGATTCGTTAGAGAAGCCCCAAGAGATGTTAGTTCTTCAAGTTTGGCACTTGGATTTGCAATGACTACAAGCTTGTAATCATCAGGAATTAGCTTTAGCTGAAAGCCATCTTGCATAGTGTTTGTAAAGCTTCTCTCAATGACTTGTGCAAGCGTCTCAGAACCAGCCTCTCCTTTGTAGAAGAGAAAGCGAAGCTTCTCTGCAGTAAGCATAGGGTCTACTTCTGTTGTTGCAGCTCTTAGTGTAACTGAATTAGGGGCTGCAAGTTTGATTGTCAGAAACTGTTCTGTGCCAGCATCGATTGTTCGATTAGCATTGCAAGGACAAGGTTCTCCATCACAAGATACTAGAATAAAGGATAGACATAAGCTGCTTAATAAAGCAAGCTTGATAATAAATCTTTTCATTGTTGCTATATTATTTAGTTAATAAAAAAGAGGGCATGCCATGATGACATCCCCTCCATTTTTTTTATTATAATTTCTTCTTAACTTCAATCTCTTCGTAAGCCTCGATTATATCTCCGACCACAATGTCATTATAGCCTTCAATATTCAAGCCACAGTCTTGTCCAAGGACGACTTCTTTGACATCGTCTTTGAAGCGTTTGAGCGAACCAAGTTCTCCTGCGTACTTAACGATACCGTCTCGGATAAGGCGAATCTTATTTGTTCGCTTAATCTTACCTTCAACGACCATACAGCCTGCGATAGTACCAAGTTTGCCAATCTTAAAGGTTTGCTGTACTTCAAGGTTTGCCACGATGTTCTCCTTGATTTCAGGAGAAAGCATACCTTCCATCGCACTCTTGATGTCGTCAATTGTATCGTAGATAATTGAATAAGTACGAATCTCTACGCCCTCTGCCTCTGCCATACGACGTGCAGACTGGATAGGACGTACTTGGAAACCAATAACAATTGCCGAAGATGCTGTTGCAAGGACAATATCACTCTCTGTGATTGCACCTACACCCTTGTGAATTACATTCACTTGAATTTCTTCTGTAGATAGACGAATCAAAGAGTCTGAAAGGGCTTCAATAGAACCGTCCACGTCTCCCTTGATGATAAGGTTAAGTTCTTGGAAATTACCCATTGCACGACGACGAGCAAGCTCTTCAAGGGTAAGTCCTTTCTTCGTACGAGTCTCCATCTCACGCTTGAGCTGTTCACGTTTATTAGCAATGCTACGAGCTTCCTGCTCTGTGTCAATCGTGTTGAACACTTCGCCAGCTGTTGGAGCTCCGTCAAGTCCTAAGATTAAGACTGGTAGACTCGGCCCAACTTCTTCGACACGCTGATTGCGTTCGTTGAACATCGCCTTAACCTTACCGAAGTGTGAGCCTGAAAGTACCACATCTCCTGTCCTAAGAGTACCATTCTGAACGAGGACTGTCGCAATATAACCACGCCCCTTGTCAAGAGAAGACTCAATGATAGAACCGCTTGCTTTTCTATTTGGGTTAGCCTTTAGCTCAAGGAGTTCTGCCTCAAGGAGAACTTTCTCAAGTAGTTCGTCAATGTTCGTACCCTGCTTAGCTGAGATTTCTTGACATTGATACTTTCCGCCCCATTCTTCAACGAGGTAGTTCATCGCAGCCAGTTGCTCACGTATACGATCTGGGTTAGCTCCCGGTTTATCAATCTTATTGATTGCAAAGACCATAGGAACGCCTGCCGCACTTGCATGGTTGATTGCTTCCTTCGTCTGTGGCATGACATCGTCGTCTGCCGCTACAATGATAATTGCAATATCTGTAACCTTAGCACCACGGGCACGCATCGCAGTAAAGGCTTCGTGTCCGGGGGTATCAAGGAAAGTAATGCGTTTATTGTCGCCAACCTTTACGCTGTAAGCTCCAATATGCTGTGTGATACCTCCAGCTTCGCCTTCAATAACGTTTGAACTTCTGAGCTTATCAAGTAGTGAAGTCTTACCATGGTCAACGTGTCCCATAACGGTTACGATAGGTGAACGTGGTAGCAGATCTTCTTCTTTATCAACATCTTCTTCTGCTTCAACAGTCTCAGCATCTTCTGCACTGACAAAGTTTGTAGAGAAGCCAAACTCTTCTGCTACGATGTCAATCGTCTCAGCATCAAGACGCATGTTGATTGATACCATTAGTCCAAGGCTCATACATGTCGCAATAACCTTATTAACTGGTACGTCCATCAAGCTGGCAAGGTCACTAACTGTAACAAACTCTGTTAGCTGCAATATTGAAGCCTCCTTAAGAGCATTTTCACGTTCTTTCTCATCTTCACGCTGACGAGCTTGACGCTTTTCTCTCTTATGCTGAGCTGTATTAGCTCTATTACCCTTATTTGTTAGGCGAGCTAAGTTTTCCTTAACCTGACGCTGTACGTCTTCGTCCGAAATCTCTTGCTTAGGAGCTGCCTTCTTTGCTTTAGACTTATTACGTTGATCCTTTCTTCTTTGATTTCCTTGTCCAGCATTATTGTTTTGCTGCTGCTTACCTTTGCCGTTGTTAGACTTATTCGTATTTTTCTCAGCTGCAATCTTCTTGCCTTCCTTATCAACATCGATAGGATTGTTTGCTTGCTTCTTGCGAGTACGTTTCTTCTTATCCTTAGACTTTGGTTTCGCAAACTGACTAAGGTCAACCTTTTCGCCTGCTACGACGTTAAACCTAATACCGGGGTCAAGAGTTTCTGTCTCAATCTTATTAGAAACAGGTTTAGCTTCCTCCTTAGCCTTTTCTTGCTTAGGAGTTTCAGCCTTTGCTTCTTCTTTAGGTTTAAGTTCTTGTTTTGCTTGAGCTGTTTTCTCTTCCTTTTTAGCCTCTACCTTTACTTCTTTCTTGCCTTCAGCTTTTGGTTTTGGAGCTTCTGCCTTCTTAGTTTCAGCCTTTGGCTTAAGGACTTCTTTTGTTTTTTTAGGCTCTTCTTTCTTCTCTTTAAGCTCAACCTTTTGTGTAGTCTTAGGCTTCTCTTCCTTTTTACTTTCTTGTTTAGGAGCTTCAGCCTTTGGCTTATTCTTCTTGTCAAGGTCAAGGCTACCTAAGACATTAAGGGTCTTAGTTGGCTTAGCTTCTTCTTCTTCTTTTTTCTCTGCCTTTATCGCTACCTTAGGCTCTTCCTTCGTTTTTGGGGTTTCCTCCTTCTTAATAGGAGTCTCTTCCTTTTTAGTAGGTATTTCCTTAGCCTTTGTTTCTGCAGGAGGAGCTTCAACCTTACTAAGGTCATTCTTAAATTCCTTAGCACTATCTACATCAATGCCTGCAGACTTATAACGCTTGAGCATAATATCCAAAACATCAATAGCAATCTGCTTATCGACACGTGTATTTTGGTTTGTTGCTTCTTCATCAAAACCCTTCTCTGCAAGAACTGGTTTGATAGAGTCTAAGCCCATACCAGTTGCTCGCATTAGGTTCATCACTTTTATTTTCTTCTGTCCCATATTATTTCAATTGTTTTGTTTCTATATTAGTCTTCTTCGTTTACCTCTTCATCACTAAATTCTGAAGATAATACATTTATAATATGGTCAACTGTTTCTTCTTCGAGGTCTGTGAGTGCAAGGAGTTCTTCTCTGCTCTTGTTAAGTACAGTTTTCGCTGTTGTACAGCCCTTGCTCTTCAATAGGTCGATTACCCACTTTTCGATTTCGTCATCGAATTCATCAATGTAGATGTCTTCTTCCACTTCACCATCTTCATCACGGAAGACCTCAATCTTAAAGCCTGTTAGCATAGCTGCAAGCTTAAGGTTTGCGGCATTCTTACCGATAGCCAAAGGTACTTCTTCTGGACGAAGGAATACTTCTACGTATCGTTGCTCATCTGCTGTCTCAGGCTCTGGGCCAAAGGCAATAGCAGAGACCTTCGCTGGGCTTAATGCACGTTGAACGAAAAGTGCGGAGTTACTTGTATAAGTTGTAACATCAATATTTTCGCCTTTAAGCTCTCTTACGATACCCTTCACACGTGAACCATTTACACCGACACAAGCTCCTACTGGGTCAATACGATCATCATAGCTCTCTACAGCAATCTTAGCACGTTCCCCCGGCATACGAGCTACTGACTTAATTGTGATCAAGCCATCAGCAATCTCTGGAACATTCTGTTCAAGCAGACGCTTTAGGAATAGTCCATTTGTACGAGATAAGATAACCTTTGGGTTGTTATTTTCGTTATCAACACGTAGGATCAAAGCCCTTACAGTATCGCCCTTACGGAAGAAGTCCCCCGGTATTTGCTCTTCTTTTGGTAGGTTTAGCTCATTGCCGTCTTCATCTAAGAGGAGAGCCTCACGCTTCCACACTTGATAAACCTCAGCAGTAATAACCTGTCCGATACGTTCTTCGAAGTAGATACGGAAGTTTTCTTTCTGAATATCCAATACTTTACTTGCCAAAGCCTGACGCAAGTTAATTACGGCACGGCGACCAAAGGCAGAGAAGTCTACTGTTTCTGTCAAAGTCTCTCCAACCTCAATATCTTCATCTTGAAGTTGTGCATCGCTCAGGGCAATCTCTTTATTTTCATCTTCTACCTCTCCATCTTTTACGACAATAAGGTCTCTGTAAATCTCAAAATCCCCACGCTTGTCGTTGATGATAACCTCACAGTTCTCATCTGAACCATAGATCTTTGACAATACGTTACGGAATGAGTCTTCCAAGACAGCAAGCATCGTTGCTTTGTCTATATTCTTTAGTTCCTTAAACTCTGATAGAGAGTCTACCAAACTTGCTTCGTTTTTTTTCTTTGCCATTGTTGTATATGTTATTTATTAAAATTCTATTATTCTCTTGCATTGAAGGACTTCATCGAAAGTAAGCTTCAAAGTTTCTTCTACTTCTACTTTTCTTTTTGCTCCTTCTGGTTTTATAAGACGTGTTAGTACAAGTTCTAAACCTTGCTCATCGGCATGTTGCAAAAGTCCTTTTTCTTTTTTGCCTCCTTTGATGAGAAGCTCTACCTTTGAGCCGACAGCTGATTGATACTGACGCAAGACCTTGAAGGGACTTGTCAGACCAGCCGAACCGACTTCCAGCTCGAAGTCTTCCTTTTCTCTATCAAAGGCTGCCTCGATATGCTTATTTATTTTGATACATAGATCTATATCTAAGCCTTTATCAGAGCCAAGCTCCACAACGATGCGGTTAGCAGTCGAAACGCTCACATCTACCAAATAGATGCTATCGTCTTTCTGCTCTATGAGGAATCCCTCTACAAGTTCTTTGACTACTTTACTGTCAATCATAACATTACTCTCTTAACACGTATTACAATGAGAAATGGAGAAAGCCTCCGCCCCCTCCATTTCGTTAGTACTACAAATATAGGTAAAATATCTTAATTGTCAAAATATTAGGCTTTTAATTTTCACACATAGCTCTAATTTAGTCTAAAATCATTCGTGTCCTAAATAGACTTTCTCCGTAGCCCTTTTCTATTGATTTCAAGGGCTGTATCTTAGTTCTGAAAATAACATATATTAAATTTCAAAATGATATATGTTACTTTTTCAACTAACATATATAACTTTTTTGAATGATATACGTTATTTTTTTAACATAATTATGTCGCTGAAAATCTTATCCTATTTTCCTTGGATAAGAGCTTATTAAAACAACTAAATACACTACCTTTGTAGAAGAAAAAGTATACAGAAATGGTAGAAGAAAGACAGCAAAAGATTACAATAGCAGAAATGCTTCAAGCAGAGATTCAAGCTCTGCAGAATATTCCACAAGATAACCCCTATGAAGCAGTTATATCTATATTATTAGAACGTGTGCATCAGGCTGGGGGGCGTCTCATTACCTCTGGCATGGGCAAAGCTGGGCAGATTGCCCTTAATATAGCGACGACCTTCTCTTCGACAGGTACGCCAGCTTACTTCCTACACCCAAGCGAAGCACAGCATGGCGACCTTGGTATGGTCTGTGAGGGAGATGCTTTATTGCTTATCAGCAACTCAGGGAAGACACGTGAGGTCATCGAACTGGTACATCTATCTCGTAGGCTAAGACCTAATATCCCTATAATACTCATTACAGGCTGTTCGGAAAGCCCTTTGGCAGAAATGGTAGATGTATGTCTCTCAACGGGTAATCCCAAGGAACTTTGTCCTCTTGGTCTGACGCCAACGACGAGTACTACAGTCATGACTGTTCTTGGCGACCTCTTAGTCGTTAGCCTTATGCAGCGTATCGGTTTTGAAGCTAAAGATTACGCTCTGCGTCATCATGGAGGCTATCTTGGCGATAAAAGTCGCAAGGACGCTAAGCAGTAATTAGGACTCTAAATAAAACGGATATATCTACTTTAATCTTGTGAAATTATTTACCTAAGAATTAGCTACATTTGCCTATGGTAGACCTTTGCACGGTAACACTTTTCGGTCGTTGAGCTTGTCGAAACGAACCGCATTAGGCTTGTTTGACTTAAATTTCGGACATTTCGACGCTTCGACAAGTTCAGCGACCGCAAGCTCAATGACCGAAATAAATTTACAAGACTAAAGTGAATACTTCTGAAATAAAATAAGGAGGGCTGTGCCACTTGGTATAGCCCTCCTTATTTTATTTAGATAAATAGGACTTGGTTTGGGCAAGAATTAGGCTATATTCCGATTGGATAGTAAAATATAGTCTGAAATTCCTTTTATTTATTAAATAAATTGATTACATTTGTAGATAGAAAGATAAAAAACATATGTATTTTCAAGATTTAGACCTATCAGATGAGATCCTTGATGGATTGGATTCGATGAACTTCTTCGAGGCTTCTCCTATTCAAGAGGCAAGTATTCCCTTGCTCCTTGAAGGGCATGATATGATTGCTTGTGCCCAAACAGGTACAGGTAAGACTGCGGCATATCTACTTCCTATAATGGAACGTATCAGTCGTGGCGAAGGTACAAAAGACAAGGTTAATGCCTTGATTATTGCTCCAACACGTGAGTTAGCCATACAGATTGATCAGCAGGTGCAGGCATTTGGCTATCATTTGTCTATATCTTCGGTGGCAATCTATGGTGGAGGTGATGGCGTTACCTTTGCCCAGCAGGAGCGAGGTCTAAACCTTGGTGCAGACATTGTTATTGCTACACCAGGGCGTTTGCTCTCGATGACAAACCTTGGGGCGGCAGACTTTTCTGGCGTTTCCTACTTTGTCCTTGATGAGGCAGATAGAATGCTTGACATGGGCTTTATCGGAGATATTCTGCAGATTCATAAGATGTTGCCTGAAAAGGTTCAGACAGTGATGTTCTCTGCTACCATGCCTCCTAAGATTAAGACATTAGCAAAGGATATTCTCAAGAACCCCAAAGAAGTCGAAATAGCTATTAGCAAACCGCCTGAAAGTATCTTACAAGAGGCTTGTATCTGTTACGAGGGGCAGAAACTAAATATACTTAAGCACTTCTTCAAGGAACATACACCTGAGCGTACAATTATCTTTTCGTCAAAGAAAACGAAAGTTCGAGAACTTGCGACAAAGCTCAGAAAGTTCGTGCCGAAGCTTGCAGAGATGCACTCCGACTTGAGCCAAGATGAGCGAGGACAGGTTATGCGAGACTTTAAGTCTGGAGAGGTAGACCTCCTTATTGCTACAGATATTGTCGCACGAGGTATTGATGTGGATAATATAAATATGGTCATCAACTATGAAGTGCCACGTGATCCAGAGGATTATGTCCATCGTATCGGTAGGACGGCTCGTGGCGAAAGTGAAGGCGGAAGAGCCTTAATGCTCGTTGGCGAAGATGAGCAATATGATATGGCATTCTTGGAGCGTTTCTTGGAGAAAGAACTAAAGCGTTTCCCTGTCGCAGAGGAACTTGGAGAAACACCTGAATACAAAGGCTTGGAAGCTCTCAATAGAAAGAAGAAAGGTGGACGCCGCTCCAACTTTAAGAGAGGCAGAGGACGAAATGGGGCTAAAGCAAAAGTTCAAGGAGCAAAAGCTTCAGATAATAAAAAGCCTAAGAATAGGCAAGGGAAGAAGAACCCTACAAAGCCAAAGGGCAAAAAGAATACAGAAAATAGACAAACTAACAATAATAAATAGCTTTAATTATGGATTACAATTTGATTATGGAGCTTGCTGAAACAACTAAGACGGCAGGTTATAAGAAGAGTGTCATCGCACATTTCATAGAGAAAGGACCTACTACCATCACTGAGCTTGCCAAGGTGCTAAGCCTAAGTATCCCAACAGTTACTAAGGTTATCGGCGACCTGTCAAATGCTAAGTGTGTTTGTCCTTATGGCAAACTTGAGACTCAAGGAGGGCGTTATCCTCAGCTTTATGGTTTGAACCCTACGGCAGGATACTTTGTCGGAGTTGATTTGAGACATACATCTGTTAATATAGGACTTATTGACTTTGTTGGCGAACCACAGAAGATTGTTTACAATATCCCTTATGAATTAGATGAGACAGAGGCGAGTTTAGATCAACTTTGTGCCTTAATTGAGCAGTTTATTGAAGAGGCAGGTTTCAAGAAGACTGAAATCCTAAATATCAATGTTAATCTACCGGGGCGTATCAACCCTGAGACAGGAGTTAGCTTGACGCACTTTAGCTTTGTTAAGGACAGCAAGCTAACGGACGAGATGTATCGTAAGCTTGGCGTCAATGTAACAATTGACAATGATACGCGCGGTATGACTTATGGAGAGTTTACTCAAGGCTATGCTAAGGATAAAGATGTCAAGAATGTCTTATATGTTAATATGAGCTGGGGTGTCGGTCTTGGTCTTATCCTAAATGGTAAGGTATTCAAGGGTAAGTCTGGCTTTAGTGGAGAGTTTGGACATATAAGTGCCTTTGACAATCAGATTATCTGTCAGTGTGGTAAGAAGGGTTGCTTAGAGACAGAAGTTAGCGGACGTGCTATGCAGACTGAAATTATTCGTTGTATTCGTTCTGGTGAAGCATCTATTCTATCTAAACGTGTACTTACAGGACATAAGCCAGATATGGAAGAAATCATTGAGGCTGCTCTTAGCGAAGATGTTTTGTGTCTTGAGATTTTAGGTAATATCGGACAAAAACTGGGTAAGCATATCTCAAGCTTGATTAACATCTTTAACCCTGAGCTTGTTATCATTGGTGGAGCAATGAGCCGAACAGGAGAAACATTGACGGAAGCTGTTAAGGCTGTAGTACGTACTTATTCGCTCAATGTTGTGAATAATGATACTGAAATCGTTACAGCTCTTAAGGGAGATAATGCTGGCGTCTTAGGAGCTTGTATGTTAGCTCGTGTTCGTCGATTCTCATAAGCCTTTGCTTATACTTTTTAGCTAAAACTCCCCCTCTTTTGAGCCAATCAAAGGTTTAGAAGAGGGGGATTTATTTGTGTCTTTCTTAAGCAAATCGCATAAAATACAAGTATTTAGCTTGTTTTTCTTTTGATATATAAAGAAATCCTTTATCTTTGTGAGTGGAATTTAACTAAAAAATATATAATAAAGTGGTAGGAATGGAAAAACCTTATGTAATAGGTATTGACATGGGTGGTACAAATACCGTTTTTGGTATTGTAGATGCTCGTGGTAACGTAGTGGTTAGTGCTTCAATCAAGACAGCTGCCCATAATGACATCAACTTGTATCTTAGAGACCTTGAACTTGGTCTTAATATGATTATCGAACAAGTTGGCGGTAAGGACAAGATTAAGGGTATCGGTGTCGGAGCTCCAAATGGTAATTATTTCTCTGGTGCGATTGAGTTTGCTCCAAATCTTCCTTGGAAGGGGAAAATTCCTTTGGCAGAGATGATTGAAGAACGTATGGGTATTCCTGTCGCTCTTACAAATGATGCTAATGCTGCAGCTATCGGTGAGATGACTTATGGAGCTGCTCGTGGTATGAAGGACTTCATCGTCATCACACTTGGTACAGGTGTTGGTAGTGGTATTGTTGTAGGTGGTCAGCTTGTTTATGGTCATGATGGCTTTGCTGGAGAGCTTGGACACATGATTGTCCGCCGTAATGGTCGTATGTGTGGCTGTGGTCGTCAAGGTTGTTTGGAGGCTTATACATCAGCTACAGGTGTTGCTCGTACAGCTCGTGAGTATCTTAGCATTCGTTCAGAAGCAAGTAAACTGCGTGACCTTGATGTTGCAGCCATTACAAGTAAAGATGTCTTTGATGCTGCTATGGAGGGAGATGCTCTTGCTCTTGAGATTTTTGAATCTACAGGGGCTTTGCTTGGAGAAGCTTTTGCTGACTTTATCACCTTCTCAAGCCCAGAAGCTATTATCCTTTTCGGTGGTTTGACAAAAGCTGGGGATCTTCTGATGAATCCTATCAAGCATCACATGGATCGCAATCTATTGAACATCTATCAAGGTAAGACTAAGCTCCTATTCTCTCAACTTAAGGAGAGTGATGCTGCTGTACTTGGAGCTTCTGCTCTTGGCTGGGAAGCAAAGTAAATATTGAAGTAAATTTTTCTAATTTGTTTTTTAGGGGATTACCAGAATTCTAATTTTGGTCTTCCCCTTTCTTTATTTAATAATAGAGTTTGTTTTTTATGGAGAACTCATTGCATAGCTTTATCTATTGCCCAAGATGTGGTAAAGAAGGCTTTGAAGATAGGGGCGAAAGGGCAAAGTTCTGTCCTAATTGTGAACTGTCTTACTATGGTAATGTCGCCTCTGCTGTAGCTTGTATCATTAGAGACAAGTCAGATCAATTGCTATTTGTTCGTCGTGCTAACGAACCAGCTAAGGGTACACTGGATATGGCAGGAGGTTTCGTTGACCCTTTGGAGACTGTCGAAGAGGCTGTCGCTCGTGAAATAAAAGAAGAAACAGGACTTATCGCTGAGAATATTAAGTATCTAACATCATTGCCGAATGTATATCCTTTCTCTGGCATCAATGTCTTCACTTCGGACCTCTTTTTCTTAGTTGAGGTAGATAGTTTTAAGGAGGCAAAGGCAGCTGATGATGCCGAAGAGCTTGTCCTTGTGCGTCAAGATGAGCTTGATTTTAATCTATTTGGCTTAGCGTCAATCAGACGCTTTATTAAGTTACTTGCGGACGGTCTTATCAAGATTTAAGAAAAGGTGTTGCAGCTAATAAAGAACCTATTACCCATACTCTTTATGGTCGTGGGCGTTGTGATGTATCCCATCTCTAACGCTATCAGCTACCTAATTCCTTGGGTTATTGGGGCGATGCTCTTCTTGACTTATCTGAAGGTTAAGCCACGAGATTTTGATTTCAATCGTAGTCATTTAATCTTACTCGGAGTACAGCTCACGATGATGAGCCTCTCTTATATCCTGCTGTATCCATTTAGTTCGGACTATGCTCAGGCAACTTTACTTTGTTTCCTTATGCCCGCTGCGACAGCTGGTCCTGCAATTGTCCGTCTCCTTTCAGGTAAAGCAAGCTTTACCGCCTCTTACGTTCTGCTGACACACTTTGCTATTATCCTAATTGCTCCCTTACTATTTCCTATTATTCAGTCTAATGTTAAGATTGCCTTCTTACCTTTGGCAGCGTCTATTTTCTCAAAGGTTGCATTGATTGTATTACTGCCTATGCTTCTTGCTTGGCTCTTTGAA
>PDWI01008373.1_pt1 | contig 12825 bp, 8 predicted proteins | sample 1430891 | NCBI WGS metagenome assembly PDWI01 (sample SAMN01162508, study PRJNA174530) | Oral metagenome, whole genome shotgun sequencing project. | biome: Marine environment; feature: Marine mammal; material: Swab sample of the gingival sulcus; isolation source: swab sample of gingival sulcus... | reverse complement strand
TATTTTAGATATGGAATCCACAACAACTACACATTTTATTCAAGAAATCATTGAAAATGACTTAAAAAGTGGCAAACATACTGCCATTCAAACCCGTTTCCCGCCAGAACCAAATGGCTTTTTGCACATCGGTCACGCTAAATCGATTTGCTTAAATTTTGGCTTGGCACAGCAATATCAAGGCAAATGTAACCTGCGTTTTGATGATACCAACCCCGAAAAAGAAAGCGATGTCTATATGAAATCCATTCAAGAAGACGTTAAATGGCTGGGCTTTGAGTGGGACAAGTTATGCTATGCTTCTGATTATTTTGATACTTTGTACAATATGGCAATTGAGTTAATCAACAAAGGGCTTGCCTACGTTGATAGCCAAACAGGCGACGAAATTCGTCAAACGCGTGGCAATTTGAATGAAGCTGGCACCGATAGCCCCTATCGCAATCGCAGTGTTGAAGAAAATTTAAAGCTATTTGAACAAATGAAAAATGGCGAATTTGCCGACGGCGAAGTGGTTCTGCGTGCCAAAATTGATATGGCAGCACCAAATATGAATTTGCGTGACCCTGTCATTTACCGAGTTCGCCGTGCCCACCACTACCGCACTGGCGACAAATAGGCATTACACATTCATTATGTACACTAGAATTCCAAGACCACCGTCCGTTATACGACTGGTTTATCGAACATTTGGAAACGACTTGCGAACCACGTCAGATTGAATTTTCTCGCTTACAACTTGAATACACGGTACTATCAAAACGCCGATTAATTGAGTTAGTTGAACAAAATCACGTTGAAGGTTGGGACGACCCAAGAATGCCAACAATTGCTGGTTTCCGTCGTCGTGGCGTGCCACCATCAGTTATTCGTGAGTTTTGTCAAAAAATCGGCATTACCAAAAGCGATGCAACGATTGAACTCGGCTTTTTCGAAGGCTTATTGCGTAATGAATTAAATACCACAGCCGAACGCAGAATGGCTGTGCTAAAACCACTCAAAGTCACAATCAGCAACTACCCAGACGGTCAAACAGAAACGTTATCGGTAGCCAACCACCCACAAAATGAAGAACTGGGCAAACGTGACGTGAGTTTCTCAAACACCTTGTATATTGAACAAGATGATTTCAGAGAAGAGGCAAACAAGAAATTCAAACGCCTAAAACTCGGCGAAGAAGTCCGTCTGCGTGGGGCATACGTTATCCGTTGTAACGAAGTTATCAAAGATGAAAACGGTGAACCGATAGAATTAATTTGTACTTATGATGCCGATACACTGGGCAAAAACCCAGCAGACGGTCGCAAAGTCAAGGGCGTTATCCACTGGGTCGATGCAAATACGGCAAAAGATGCCACCGTTATTCATTATGACCGATTGTTCACAATGGCAAACCCAATGCAAGCCGAACATTTTACCGATGCCATTAATAAAAACTCAAAAGAAGTCAATACAGGTGCAAAAATCGAAGCAAGTTTAGGCAATGCAACCGCTGGGCAAGTGTTCCAATTTGAACGTGTTGGATACTTTACCCCTGACACCGATAGCCGTACCGATGGCTTGGTATTTAATGAAACTATTGGTTTACGAGATACTTGGCAGAGTTAGGTTAGCAATATTACGATCAATCATCAATTGACAAAATAATCGCTACTGCGTTACAACATCTTGCCATATTCGTTATACTGTCTGCGACGGCAAGTCTTGTAGCGAATATTTTGTCAAATGACTTTAATATGAAACTGTGATTGTCGGGCTTATCCAGACAATCTCTCTTATAGATTACTTTTGCTAGATTTCGGCACTATCCTAAACTACCCTAAAAAGTGTGTTTATTCTCATAAAAAATACCCTAATAGTAATGGCATTACTATTAGGCTATTTTTGTTTGATATCAGATTTAGCGTTAGGTTATCTAAAACATTGACTGCCTTTCTCTGATTTTTTATTACCATAACTATCAATGGTTAATCGACCACATTCGGGGTCTCCCATCTCATCATTCACTGCGTTAATCGTGTAGGCCTGTCCCAGATTAGCAGGGGTATCATCAATTGTTACATTAATTACATACCCTTGTATGCGTCCATTAATTGCATCAACAAAGCTATCAACAGTTGCATTTTTATTAGGTGGTGCAACACCATCATCATAAGTACCATTATGGTTATTATAGTAACGCTCCAATGTCTGACCGATAGCCTGCATTTCAGCAATAGCTGCTTTTCGGTTAGTCGTTTGAATATTATGTCGGTAAGATGGATAAGCAACAGCAGCTATTATACCAACAATGGCAATAACGACCATTAACTCCATTAAAGTAAAACCTTGTTCTGTTACTTTTATTCTATCTGATTTTCTAAATTTCATTTGTTTCTCCAAATAATCCAATCCAATAAATAAACTTAATTAGAGCTAATTACTGGATTGGTTTGATTATATTATTTTTTCTTTTTCTCTTGTCTTAATTCTTTCCACGAACTAACGTACGAGCAAACAGGGATAGCTGTTTTCTGTACCTGCGAATTACTGTCAATCGATGATGAGACAATTAATTGACACGCTCTTTCTTCTTCTCTCTGCAAATTATTATTTGTTGAGTTAGTTTTGAAAGAACCCTCTGTTTTTATTCCTGTTGGTGGAATTGGTATCAGTGTTGTACCACCATTTCCATCAGAAACTTTTACCATATCTTTATCATCAATCACACCATCACCATTGGCATCAATTGCAGGTGAATTCAAGCGTTTACTCGCATCAGCTGGATTAAAGACCATATCCCAACCTTCAACGCCTGCACTACCACCACCACATTGTGATTTATCCTTATCATCGATATAGCGAACAGTTCGATAATTAAGCACTTCTTGTGGTGGTTTACCATAAGTCATTTTAGGTGATTGCCACGCACGTTCACTGCCTTTCGCATCAAAGGTTAGATTAATCTTCCAACCACGATGGTTACCAGCCCAGTCAGTTTCTTTCTCTCCCTCCAAGTAACGTACTTGGACTTTATTTCCTGCGAATGTGCCTTCTGTTTCTTTCATTTTAATCACATTGAGTTCGCTTCCCTCAACTGTGGTATCACGAGGCGTATCTAAACCACCATTCTCTTTTGGAATCCAATCATCCCAAATACCATACAAAGAGTTTGGTACTTTGCTACTTAAATCGTGTACTGCGAACAATGACCCTGTACCGAAATGTACCAAATGTCCTTTTTTAGTTGGGTGTTGCATAACTAATGGAGTTGCCGTTATCGGTTGGCGAACATCTTCCCCTGCAACATTAACTTTTGCAGTAAATAATGGTTTATTTTTATCAACTTTAACACCGCCTGCTTTTGTTGCCTCGGTAAAGTCAAAGACCCATAAGTTACCCTGTAAGTCACCAGCGTAAGCTCTATCAATGATATTGATCTTTTTCATTGCCTCTTTGATTTTCTCCGGCGTATTAGCATTTAAGTCAGGATAACTAGCAAAATATAACTGACTTAACCCATTTGGTCTATCATCTAAATTTTCAGGCAATTCAAGTTCCTGTATCGGCTTACCTGTTTTCACATCAAGCATAATTAATACTGCTTTACCTGTTTCGGAGTTATAACCGTTACCTGTTATGGCTACCCAAGTATTATCTTTTAACTGGATAATAGCAGGTTTCCACATAATATTACCGATATTACTTTTACCCTGCTTATTACCTTTTTCTTTGTTATATAATTGAGATTGTAATTCTCCGTATTCCCACGCACCATCAATGCCATCGGTGCTAGTAATATCGAGTGAGTAAATACCTTTACCACCCCCGCCAAAACCTGCAAGCAAGTATTGTTTCCAATCATCATTATTGTCATTATTGGTTTCATCACCACCTAAATTAATCCATTCTATGGTAATTTTCCCATCAACAAGACTTAATTGTCTTTTAGGTACAACCATTTGTGCTAATCTGTTATAAATACTTGTTGGAACATAAGCAAATAGCTCATCACCAGTTTTTGGATCAAAGGCGTGCAACATACCATCATTAGAACCGATATAAATAACTTCTTTTTTGGTTTTATCGTTATATTTCTCAATAACATCACGTTTGTAATTTTGGTAAGCACTGCCATCGGTATCCAGATAAGCTAATGCAAGGTTAGGCTTACCAGAGAACATCGCAGATGAACGAACCAAAGCACCTAAAATATTTCTATCGGTACCACATTCATCACCTGATAATGGCTTGCTATAATTATAATGATACTGGCTACGGCTTCTAAATATACCCTGACCGTTATATTTACAGTCATCAAACTTCTGTTCATTAGTGTCATCGCCTCTGATATAGGTAAATAATGCAGATAGTTTTTTGTTATTAGCAAGAATACCTAAAACTGATGTATCATCATTTTCATCCTTTGGTGATATATGCTTAAAAATTCTTCTTGCTTCCTTATTCTGACTAATACCGTTTAATAATTGAGCACGTTGATATAAGGAAACAGTTTCATTGCCGGCAATCGTTTCAGAAATTTTAAATGCATCATCAGCAAAATCTATCACTTCATAAGACAGCGTATTATTAGTTACTGAATCATCTTCAAGTGGTTTATCTATTAATTTTTTATTACTGGACTTAATTTTTAAAGTAAAGATTTTACGACTATCAGGTGCTACATCTTTTAATCTATCAGCTGCACTCCAACCAGACTTATCACAAAATTCTCCTAATAGATGCCTATGATTTAGTCGTTTTTCGTGAGTATTGGCATCTTCGCCTGTGTCGTAATCACTAAAACATTCATCGCCTTTCTCGCCATTGTATATATCTTTTTTGAGCAAGTCCCCAGTAAAGCTGTCCCCGTCATAACGTGTAGTTAAATACACATTACCGATGTTGCCAGAACTTGCCGATGAACCAGATGCACCTGTGGTAGCTGCTTTTTCCTGTGGTGGTTTAGAAGACTCTGCAATAATTTTTCTAAATGCTTCAATTGCATCTTCCCCTGATTTAGCATTAAAGAACAGTCCACGCCCAGCCAACGCTGCCCTTGCCATATCAGCAATAGCATATTCATACCCAATTTCCTTACCAGAAGTAGCTTTTTGCCACTGTGCTGCACCACTCATAAACTTATTGAGACCAAACTGTGTATCCAACTCGTTAGCTGCTTCAATTGAGTACGGTGGGTTGATGTGGATATTCTTATACCCCTGTTTACCATTTGAATTAACCTTTGATTCGGGTTCATATAATTGGAAACCAATCGTATGCGTATTAATATGTTGCCAAGTAGCTAAATCATAAAATGGGTGCCAGAATTCTTGTTTGCCCGCTGGGGCATTTGGATTTTTATAAATTTTCTCCGTCCCATCTTTATCCTTATAAGCTTCAAGCTCATCGAGATCAGGAACAATAACAGCTCCTTCATCATCTGGCTTATTATTTGATGTATTAGCATCAAGGTCAGTAATCCAAGCACTCAATGCCATATCAGCAATATTCTCAATACCAGAGCCTGCATAATAAGGTTTCATTTTCTCATTATATGGTGTTCCATCGGGTAACTCTGTTACCTTACTACTTGAATCATAATGAAGACCACCTAATCTAGCTTCTTTATTTGATACACTTCCCCATCCACCGTCTGTAAAGATAATATTACTACTTTTACGACAGGTGTACTTTTTATTTGTTTTAGCATCATATTTTTGACTAGGGTCTTCTAGGAAGATTCTAGCATAATAATCTTTACCCTTATACTTATCAGCAGTCCTAGCATTTACCCTAACCTCTTGCAATAAGTTTTGAATACTACGGCGAGTGGTTGTACCTATCTTTCCTCTAAAATCAGGTGTTAATGAGAACAACCAACGATACAACTCTTTACGTGAAGCAACACTATTAACTTTAAGAGGCAGTCTTTGTATTGCAGGTACATTTAGTGCAAACTGATGGGCATTTTTATTGGCATCATATAGTGGCTGAAAACCAAAACGTACTTTTTTGTCCTTATTATCACCCTCACCTAACTCATAATAAATTGCTAAAGACACTGCACTTTTAAGAGCCAATATTCGTGTAGAATAGTAAGTCTTCCAGATTTGACATTTACGCTTATCTGTTGCCTTGGCACAACTATCTTCTGACTTCATAATACCCTCTGGATAAGAGCCACTAGCTAACCATGGGATATGAATATTTTTCCAACCACTTTTATTGATATTAAATAAGAAACCAAAATTTTCTCGTTCTTTACCAGAGCTAGATTTATAAGCGTCAACAATCTTAACCGTATCATGAACAATAGGATGAGTTTCAGGGTCTAGTGTTTGTCCTGTTCCTCGTGTCTTTTCTTTGTTTTGAGGATCTGCATCCACACAGTTGCTCCACTTTCCTTTATCCTTATCCCAATCACGAGAATAACACATTTCTACACCTAAGTATTGTTCTGCATAACTCATAAAAATATCTTTTGGGATAACCTTTTTCTCATCTGATTTATCTAATTGAAAGGCTTTTTTCTCATCCTCGGTCATATTTTTTTTAATCCAATCAAAAGATTTCAATTTACCATTTGCATCAAAAAATCTTTTGGGAATTGTTACTATAAGTGGTTTTTCATAAGTCAAAGAGTAAGTTTCATCAACATTTTTAGGCAATGGCATATCCCTACCCAAATAATCCTTTGGTATTTCATAAACAACATTCGGGTCAGGATTATATGCAACGTAACCCTGAATCAAGCCACCATCTGCAAAACTAATTAAATTCTCGATATTCTCTTTAATAGCATTTTTACTCTCAGTTGTTGCATTTTTTTGGTTTCCAAAATTACGTGTTGGCTTTTTAACTTTATAACCTTCCTTAAAAAGATATCCACGCCCTCCTGTAGCCTGCATTGACATAGATTGGTCAACGGTTAACCAAAAATTTGATGGGGCATTCTTAAAACCACCGTCCCAACCATTAGAAACGACAGGGGAAATTTCTACCACCTTATCTTCTTTATCTTCTGCTGATAATCCTGCAAAAACTACCCCTTGCGAGGCAACCATCGCCAAAATTATTTTATTGATTTTTTTCATAATTTAATCCCTTTTATAATCCTTTGTATAAACTTATATCACTTTTATTCTTTAAATACTTCGTTATCGGTACGCTATCGGTAAAGTTAATCAACTTTTACGAAAACTGCCTGAATAATCACATTTTCTCTTGCATTTTCTGCCGTTCTAGCAATACCCGGCGGGAAACCTGTTGCTTTTATCGTAATGAGATAAAATGATTTTTTCTTTAATTTTTCAGAGCTACTCCCACAGGGGTCTAAGTTACCATCACAAAAACGAGGTTTTGCTACACTAATCGTCGTTGATTTTAATTCTTCCACAAAGGTGCGAGTTTCAATATGATTAATATAATTGTTTGCCGTCACATTATTGGTAAACTCTGATTTAATGCCCACTTTCCAAAAGTCATCATTATTAATTTCTTCGGTAAAGCCTTGGCATTTATTATTTTCACACAATGGCATTAATTTTTCTCTTAATCTATCCCTTGACCAAATGAATGTGTCTTTACGACGAAAGTCATTGTTATCACTTTTTGCCTCTTTTATATCAAAATTCTCAGCAATCCCTTTATCCACCTCACCATTGCCTGCTTTGGGAATACCTTTAATTGCTCCTACATAAGCAGCCACTCGGCGTAATGTTTGTTCACCTGCCTCAAATACCGCACCATATCGCACATCAGCACCCGCAATTTTTTCACTTTCTTTGGCATTTCTGACAGAGGTTAAGCCCATAATGGCAAAGATGACAACAATGAGCAGGGCAGCTAATAATGCTAACCCTTGTTGTTGATTTTTTCCTTGAAAATTCTTCATTATTTTTCTCCGTATTACCAAGTTTTCGCTGTATTTCTGAAATTCACAGAACGTGTAAACACTTTGCGAGGAACATTATCGGTAAAAGCAATTTGACTGTCTTCGTTAATCTTATCAATACCCTTATCGGTTCTTGGCAAATACACTGTATAATTGCTTGGGCTACTGTAATCAGGCTCATCTGCCCTCACTAACACATAAATCTCTGCTGAAATAATTTGATAATTATCTCTTTTAGCCTTTATATCATCTTCAACTTCTTTGGCTGTTTTAAAACCATCGACAATACCGTCCTGCCCCATAGAATACTTGCCCGTAAATTGGTCAAGCGTATATCTATCAAAACCAAATAATATACGCATCGCCTCAACATTATCCGTTAATCTATCGGCTCTGCTAGAAAATAAATTACGCACATATAAAGTATTTCTGTTTCTTCCCGTATCACTATTTTTGTGAATTGAAATAGCCGATACCATTAATGGAGCAATAATATCCATACCGGTAGATTCAACAGCACTACCCTGAACAATATCTATTTTTTTACAATCTGTCGCCACATAATAATCAGTATCTTTTATTACAGCCTTATCAGGGTTAATATCAAAAAATCGGTTATCGGTACCAAAGAAAGTAACATTGTCAGTTTTTAATTTTTTCCCATCAACTTTTACTTCTGTTGTCAAAACACGCACACCTAAATGCTGTATCATTTCTTTTAAATCTTCTGTTTTTGTCACCGAAGTATCTTTTGCATCCGATGCTGAAGGCAAAGTGACAGACAAAGTTAAATCACCCGTTTTATTCGTCACCGAAAAACGGTCACAAGGCGATGCTAACGCACTACGCAATTGGAAAGTAATATAATCTAATGCCATATTACCCGTTTCTTGTAAATTATTGTTATTAATCTGCGTGCGGTTACTGCCGTACAAGGCACTCATACCACTAACAACACCTGCTATCACTACAAGCCCCAAAGCCAAAGCAATCATCAGCTCAATTAATGTTACCCCTTTTTGGGATTTTCCTTGTTTAAAGTTGCGCATAAATAGTCACCATATTTTCTTCAAGTTTGGCATCAACCGCCGTATTAAAATCAGCAGGGCAATAACCACCACTATTAAGGGTCGTTAAATCAATATCTTTACTCGCCGCACTATTGTCTTTCCATAAATAAGTCACACGCACAAACCCCGTTCTATTCACTCGGTAACATAAAACACTATTCGATACCGATGCCTGTAGTTGCTGTTGTACAAAACGATTTTGTAATTCAAAAATTGTTTTAGTATTACAACTGATTGATTGTGATGTATCGCCATTACTAGCTGTAGAAGTTGAAACCGTGCAAGGTTGCTGACTTAAGTCAATTGGGTTTACTCCATTTGCCCCCGCATTGCCAGAAATAATATGTCCCCCAACTACACCGTGCTGAAAATGTTCTAAATTATTGCGTAATGTATCGACAAAATCTTCTGCAATCACTATCCCCTGTGTACGAGCATAGTTGTTATGCCCATATTGCAATCCCATTTGCTGTAATCGCATATAAGCCACACCACCGATAGTCATAATCAGTGCTGCGACTAATACTTCTAACATAGCAAATCCTTTTTGCTTTCTAATTTTTTTCATTGTTCTCGTTCCCCAAATAGCTTATTTGTAAAGTTTTTCTGTGCGAATAGCACCTAGTTTTGATAAGACCACCTTTGCACCGTATGTTTTTTTTAGCTTATCACTCACTGCTTTATCGCTATTGCACTTAGTTATCTTATTCTCTTTATCGAGAATATAAATACATAGCGTCGCATTTTGAAATGTTGCTCCTCTTGGTGTAATCGTAATATTACCATCATTACTTGATAGCACTCTAACTACTGATTTTTTAAAGGCGACTTTTTTAATTACCTCATTGGCACTGATTTTATTATTTCTATCAGTATCACGAAAAACAACCCAACCTAATGTCTCTGGTCTATCCTCATCACCAAATTTAACCCAGTTACTACAAACAGGTGTATCCACTGTAATATCATCAACAGGACAAATATCAATTTGTCGCCCAGAAGAACGTGCCGTATGCTTGGCAGTTTTTAATGCTCCTTCAAATCCACGAATCACATCTTGTACTTTATTTCTGTTAATTGTATTAATAAAACTAGGTGTCGCCATACCGATAAACACACCAATAATTGCCACAACAACCATTAGCTCAATCAAAGTAAAGCCACCCGATGTTCTTGTTTTTATTTTCATTTTTATACCTAATAGTTAGCTAAATTGATATTATAAATCCTTACTACAATATCCATAATGGAGGTATTTTACCTACAAAATCAAGATAAAGTAAAAAATTACTAAATGTTAATAAATATTTTATTTGGGGTTTATCGGTATTGTATGCGATGTGCTATGTTACAATACGCGGATAACATTTTAACCAATTAATATCAGATAATAAAAAACGAATGATTGTACTAGGCATAGAAAGTAGTTGTGACGAAACAGGTATCGCTTTATTTGATACCGATAAGGGCGAGCTGGCACATAATGTGTATAGCCAAATTGATTTGCATCGGCAATATGGGGGCGTTGTGCCAGAGCTTGCTTCGCGTGACCATATTAACCGAGCAATCCCACTGATTAATCAAACGATTACCGATGCCGATATCAAAAAAACTGACATTGATGCCGTTGCCTATACAGCAGGTCCGGGATTACTGGGGGCGTTATTATGTGGTTCGTCTATTGCTCAATCACTCGCCTTTTCATTAGGTGTGCCGAGTATTCGTATTCATCATATGGAAGGGCATTTGCTTGCCGCCCTACTTGATAAAACCAATCCACCACCACAATTTCCCTTTATCGGTTTGCTGGTATCTGGTGGGCATACGATGTTGATTTTAGTCAAAGCTATCGGTGATTATCAAGTGCTTGGTTCAACCCTTGACGATGCTGTTGGCGAAGCATTTGATAAAACCGCAAAACTCATGGGACTGCCCTACCCCGGTGGACCCGAGTTGGCAAAACTTGCCGATACTGGCAATGCCGATGCTTTTCAACTACCACGACCGATGACCAATCGCCCCGGATTAGATTTCAGTTTTAGTGGACTCAAAACCCAAGTGAGATTACTCATCGAAGACGAAGCAAACTATGACAAAGCCGATATCGCCGCAGCGTTTCAATTAGCCGTCGTTGATACACTACTGATTAAATGCCGCCGAGCATTAAAAGAAACTGGGGCGAAAAGCCTCGTCATCGCAGGGGGCGTTGGGGCAAACCAAGCACTTCGCAAAAAATTAGGCGACTATTGCCAAAAAAATCGAGTGAGCCTACACATTCCACCGATGTCACTCTGCACCGATAACGGTTTGATGATAGCACATGCTGGGGCATTACGCATTGCCCAAGCTGAATATGATTATTCTATTAGCTGTGTGGCGAGATGGAATTTAGATGAGTTGTCTGCTATTTAATGTCCTACTTCTTCGGCACTACCTTATCAGGGTTCATCAAATTAAACGGGTCAAAGCTGTGCTTAATTCGTCGCATTAAATCCAGTGCAACGGGGTCTTTGTAACGTTTCATCTCGGCAACTTTTTGGCTACCGATACCGTGTTCAGCACTAAACGAACCGTCTAAACCATCGACGATATCGTGAATAGTTTCGTAGAGCTTGTCTTGGTACTGCGATAAATATTCGTCATCAGTCATCGCTGTTGGGCGAGTGAAATTATAATGCAAATTACCATCGCCCAAATGCCCAAACGGATATGGGCGAATGTCTGGGCAAATGGATTGTGCGGCAGCGATGCCTTTGTCAATCAATATCGGTATCGCTGAAATCGGTACCGATACATCAAATTTCAGCGATACGCCTTCGTTTTTTTGTACAGCGACAATGGTTTCTCGGATTTGCCAAAATAGTGCTTTCATCGCTTCATTTTGTGAAACAGTGGCATCGGTCACTAAACCATCGGTCATCAACTCATCTAAAAACGCAATATTGTCATCAAACAGTGGCTTATCGGTGTTGGCATCGGCGATTTTGTACCAAATATACCACGGGTGCTGATTGCCTATTGGGCATTTTAACTCGCTATGCTTTTCCATAAATTCAATGGCGATATTCGGCATTAATTCAAATGATGAGAGTTTGCCTGCAAATCTTTTTTGGGCTTTTTGTAAACATTTAATCGCATCGGTCACAGAATTGACGGCGATAAAACTGTGTTCGCTGTTGCTTTCAGGCGGAAATAATTTAAGTGTCGCCGCACTGATAATACCGAGTGTGCCTTCGCTACCGATAAGCAGATTTTTAATGTCATAACCTGTGTTATTTTTTCGTAGTCCAAACAATTCATTCAACACCGTACCGTTTGACATTACCGCTTCAATACCTAGCGTTAAATCTCTGGCATTGCCGTATCGAAGTACATTAATTCCGCCTGCGTTCGTGGCAAGATTGCCCCCGATTTGGCACGAACCTTCTGCCCCAAGTGAGAGTGGAAAAAATAAACCCTTATCGGTAACAGCGTTTTGAATATCTTGTAAAATACAGCCTGCTTCAACGGTAATCGTCTGATTTTCCATATCAATTTCTCGGATACGGTTCATATTTTTTAGATTAATAATGACAGCATTTGGGTCATCGGTCTGGCAACCAAAACACCGCCCAGTATTTCCCCCTTGGGCAATCATCGGGACTTTATGAAAACGGCAAGTGCCGACAACTTGGGCAAGTTCTTCGGTGCTAGACGGGAACACTACCGCAAAGGCAACGCCCATTTTTCGTTGCCGAGATTCTTCTAAATACGGTTGCATTGCTTGGTTATTAATAGGGTTATCGGTAGCGTCTTCGCTAAATAAAATATTCGGTTTGCCAACGATTAAGGTTAGCGATTTTTTCAATTCTTCAACGGTCGGTTTGCTGTCTTTACTCA
>PDWI01009277.1_pt1 | contig 12827 bp, 11 predicted proteins | sample 1430891 | NCBI WGS metagenome assembly PDWI01 (sample SAMN01162508, study PRJNA174530) | Oral metagenome, whole genome shotgun sequencing project. | biome: Marine environment; feature: Marine mammal; material: Swab sample of the gingival sulcus; isolation source: swab sample of gingival sulcus... | reverse complement strand
ATCGACGCAGTCGAGTATCTGATAGTTAAAGAAGAAGATATTTTAGCAACAATTTAAGGAGTTATAGATGAGCAAGAAAGTTTTTTACGATGACGATGCTCGCCAAAGAGTTTTGGGCGGCGCTAAGTCTTTATACGACGCAGTTAAGGTAACTTACGGACCAAAAGGTCGTAACGTAGTAATTGCCAAGAGTTTTGGCGGCCCAACCGTGACGCATGATGGCGTAACTGTGGCTGAAGGAATTGATCTACCTGAAGACGACGATCAGACACTTGGCTATAAGGTCGGTGCTGATCTGATCAAACAGGCTGCTAAAAATCTAAACAAGCAAGCTGGTGACGGTACAACTACTGTAACAGTTTTGACCTATTCGATTCTTAAAGAGGCTAATCGCTTGATCGCCGCTGGCCATAATCCAATGGAACTACGAAAAGGTATCGAGCAAGCTGGAGCTGAAATCGTGAAGGCCTTGAACAAGCAGGCTGAGCCAATCGAAGGCAAGAGCGAGCGAGTGGCCGAAGTAGCTACAATTTCAGCTGGCGATAAAGAGATCGGCAAATTGATCGCTGGTGTGATCGAAAAAGTTGGTAAAGACGGCGTGGTTACAGTCGAAGCTGGCCAAGGCTTGGAGCTAGAAGCTGAAGTTGTCGAAGGCTTCAACCTGGACAAGGGTTGGGTTAGTCCATTCTTCGTGACTGACACTGGTCGCCAAGAGGCAGCTTATGAAAAACCAGCTATTTTGATTACCGATAAGAAAATCTCTAGTGTTCAAGAATTCCTACCAATGCTAGAAAAACTAGCTCAATCAGGCAAAAAAGACGTTGTCTTGGTGGCTGATGAAGTTGATGGTGAAGCACTAAGTATTTTGGTATTGAACAAGCTAAAGGGTGTATTTAACACCGTAGCGGTTAAGGCACCAAGCTTTGGCGATCGACGCAAAGAGATCCTAAACGACATGGCGGTGCTGACTGGTGCAACGGTTATCTCTGATGATCACGGTCTGACTTTTGAAAACGCTGGTCTAGATGTTCTAGGTTCAGCTCGCAAGGTAATTGTCGGTAAAGATGCTACTACTATCATCGAAGGTGCTGGCAAGCCAAGCGCTGTTAAGGAACGAATTAGTCAGATCAACGCTCAGGCCGATAACGCTTCTAGCGAATACGACAAAGAACAATACGATAAGCGCGCAGCTGCCCTGAGCGGTAAAGTGGCGGTTATCAAGGTCGGTGGCGCAACTGAGACTGAGATTGACGAAAAGAAATTCCGAGTCGATGATGCGGTAGCTGCTACTAAAGCTGCTCTATCAGAGGGCATCGTAGCTGGTGGTGGTGTGACTCTGGTCAACCTAGCTTCAACCATCAAGGTTGATGGCTCTGATAGCCAATCAGCTGGTCGTCAGATCTTAAAAGACGCTTTGAAACAGCCATTCCTACAGATTACTGGTAATGCTGGTTTGAACGCTGAGGCCTTGCTAGCTCAAGTTGAAGCCGCCAAGCCAGGCATGGGTGTTAACGTTATGAAACCAGGTAAAGAATTGGTTGACGTTAAAAAGGCTGGCGTGATTGATCCAGCGCGAGTTACTAAAGAGGCGGTACAAAATGCCGTATCAATCGCCTCAACAGCCGCAACTATGGGTGCATTGGTGGTTGATATTCCCGAGAAGGAAGCTCCAGCTATGCCAGCTGGTGGCCCTGGTGGCATGCCAGGCATGATGTAAATATCAAGCCAATTAAAAATACTCTGGATGTTAAGTCCAGAGTATTTTGTTTTCTATGGGTTTTAAGCGGCTTTTTGATTTGATAAGAAATCAATCTCTTTGATGATATCAAGTAGGGCTTGGGCCTTTCGTGATTCATCGGTGATAGCTTTAGCTGCTTCGTGAGCTGGTGCGATCAAAGCCTTGTCATCAGTTGAGCGTAGCAGAAGCAAATAAGTATCAAACTTTTCTTCTGGCGCAACATCGAGCTTGTCAATCAGTGGTCGTAGCTCTGATAGAGCTGCGTCTTTGATGCTAGTTAGAGCTGGATCGGTTGGCGCAGCTGCTGCAGGCTTGACTGGATCGGTAGCTTTAATTGGATCTGGCATCGGACTTGGCTGACTTGGTTGCGGCATAGCTGGCACAGTTGGCGCTGGATCGGCCGCAGCTGCTGGATCGACAGTCGGCATCGATGGGCCAACTGGCGGTTTAGATTTATCGTCTTTAGAATTAGTCTCCTCAAATTTCAAGTTGTCATCAGCCGCTTGAGAAACTCCAGCTAGTACTTTAGCTAGCGCCTGATCATCGCTTTGATTCTGATTATCTGGTTGATTGTTCATTGCCACCCCTTAGAATAATTATTATGCTTATGTGCTATACTATATCATAACTAATAGGGGGACAACAATATGCTTGATGATTTAAATTTGCTAAAACAACGTGATCCAGGCGACTGCTTGGGTGCGATAAAACATGTTATTGACCAGACGAAGTATGAAATCGAAGTCGAAAGCGGTGATTTTGAGCCGTTTGAAGCTAGAAATGTGGTTTTGGCCGGTATGGGTGGTTCGGCTCTAGCGGCTGATATGGTCAATGTGCTGACTGGCGGTTGGCTACATCTGCCAGTTGAGGTGGTCAAGGGCTATAATTTGCCTGGCTATGTTGGCCCAAATACGCTAGTCATCGCCATCAGCCATTCTGGAAATACCGAAGAGACTTTGAGCTGCTACACTCAGGCTAAGGAAAAAGGCTGTACCCTAGCTGCCATGTCAACTGGCGGTAAATTAATCGACCTAGCAGCTAGTGATAATCTGCCACACGTTCGAGTGCCATCTGGCTCTCAACCACGCATGTCGACGGTTTATCACCTCAGAGGACTGTTGAAATTATTACAACATTTTCAAATTATCGATAATGATCTATATGATCATGTTGCTAAGAGTGGTGATTGGCTATTTAAAGAAGTCGCTGCCTGGGCGCCTGAAGTCAAGCAAGAAGAAAATTATGCTAAACAATTAGCTGAGCAGTTCATCGGCAAAACACCAGTCTTTTATGCGGGGCAACTAACTTGGCCTTTGGCATACAAATGGAAGATTAGCTGGAACGAGTCGGCTAAAAATGTCGCTTTTTGTAATCAATATCCTGAGTTTAATCACAACGAATTCATCGGCTGGTCATCGCATCCAGTTGAAAAACCATTTGCGGTGGTCGATTTGCGTAGCCAATTAGAGATGCCACGAATTCGCGAGCGAATGGAGCTAAGTGATCGGTTGCTAAGCGGTATGCGACCAAAAGCTAGCGTAGTTGAACTAAAGGGTGAAGCCCTGGTTGAGCAGTTGCTTTGGGGTTTGGCGCTAGGCGATATGGTCAGCATCTATGCGGCGATTTTGAACAACGTCAATCCTGAGCCAGTTCCGCTGGTTGAAAAATTGAAAAAAGAATTATCGTAAATAATTATCTTAGCGATTCGATCGGGTGCTTTTTGGTAGCCCGAATAGCTGGGTAGATGCCAAAAACTATACCGGTAATCAACGATATACCTAGAGCTAGGGCAGCAATTTGCCACTCGATGACAGGCGTGAATGGTAAGTAGGCGCTGGCAGCAAAAGCGCCGATGACGCCGACTATGTAACCGGCTATACCGCCGACGATGCCGATGATGGCGGATTCGATCAAGAATTGATTGATAATGTGTCCGTGGGTGGCGCCGACTGCTCGACGGATGCCGACTTCGCGTTGGCGTTCAGCGACGCTAACTAGCATGATATTCATGATGCCGATGCCGCCAACCAGTAACGAGATGCCGGCTATGATAATCATAGTTTCAGATAGAGCGCGGATCGATTCACTATTCGGAGCGGTAACGTCATTGCCAGCTATTATCTGATAATCAGCATCACCTGAGTGGTTTTTGTCTAAAATCTTCTTGGATTTGTCGATGCCTTTTTTGAGATCTTCGGACTTTTTGGCGGTCAAAACTATCTGTTGGATCTGGGCAACATCGTCGGTGAATTGTTTGCTAACATCGATTGGCATAATCGCAGCATAATCAGCGTTGAAGCCGACGTAATTGATCGGATTTTTGACTGGTTTTAGGACTCCAACCACTGGTATGATTTGGCCGCGAACTTTAAGGATGCTGCCAAGAGCGTGTTCGGTGCCGAATAAGTCAATTGCTAATTGGTTTCCTAGAACTGCGCCTTTAGTGGCGTCGATAAATTGGCCGTCTTTAATCTCTAGGTCGGCTATGGTTTGTAGATCGCTGGTGCTACCGACTACAGCGGCTGATAACTTATTGTCAGATCCAGAGGTTGAAACCTTGGTGCGCAGAACCGACAGCGGTGCGGCGCTGACGTTTGGCAGGCGAGATATCTGCCTAGCGTCTTTGATGCTCAAAGTGTAGACGCTGCCCAGCTGTTGTCCCTGGCCGAGCATAGTTTGCGATGATTTTACTTTATCGCCAGAGCGGATGATAGCCACGGTGTCTTTGGTGTTTTTGACTTGCTGACCGAGTAAATTGCTAGCCCCGCTGGTAAGTGATAGGGTGGCGGTGATGCTAGCGACACCGATTAGGACACCGATGATAGTTAGTCCAGTGCGTAAGCGGTTGGACCTTAGTCCCTCGAGGGCGCTATCAAGATGATTGCCGGTTAGAGATCTCATGATTTCTTCTCCTTGGCGGACTTTTTGACGGTCTTTGATTTTTTATGACTCTTCTTGGACTTAGCTGCTTTCTTTTTGGCCTTTTTAGCCTTCTTAGGCTTTGGTTCTTCCTTTGATTCTTCTGTTAATTCTTCTGCTGAATCCTCTTTAGGTTTTTCTTGCTCCGATTTTGAAACTTTGATTTCTTCTTTTTCTGGATCGTCTTTGTCCTCGACGATCAGTTTTTTGGTAAATGGTGCTTTTTGGGCTTGTTGCTTATCAGTGTCGATCTTGCCATCAAGCATAGTGATAACTCGGCTAGCATAAGAGGTCAGGTCGGGATTGTGAGTCACCATGATGATGGTATTGCCACGACGATGAATGTCGGCCAGTTCTTCCATGATGATGTGGCTAGTTTTAGAGTCGAGGTTGCCAGTTGGTTCATCGGCCAGGATGATTGATGGGCTGTTTACCAAGGCTCTAGCGATAGCCACGCGCTGTGTCTGGCCGCCAGAAAGTTGATGCGGCATGTAATATTCGCGTTCGCCGAGGTGAAAATTCTTCAATATACGACTAGCTTCTTGTAGTCGTCTGGTTTTACCAGCGCCTTTGTAGGTCAGGGGCAGGGAGACGTTTTCTATGACGGTTAGGCGAGGTATCAGGTTGAAATTTTGAAATACAAAACCGATGTGTTCAGAGCGCAACTTAGCCTGTTTTCTAGAGCTGAGACTGTCGACTGGACGATCATCTAAGTGGTACTCGCCATCAGTTGGACGATCTAGCAGACCGATTATATTTAAAAGTGTGGTCTTGCCGCAGCCGCTCGGGCCCATGATAGTGATAAATTCACCCTTTTCGACAGTCAGGTCGACGTTGTCTAGTGCGAAGTGCTCGGCATCTCCAATGCCAAAGCGTTTACTTACGCCAGTTAAACGGATGCGGGGCGAAATTGGTTGATTCATCAGTTACTATTATAGCCGTGACTTAGCTTTTGGCGCAACCATAAGAGACTAATTTTTTAAAGATTTGTTATAATTATTCTGCCCAGGGAAGGATGCAGGAGTGGTTGAACTGGCACGCCTGGAAAGTGTGTAGGCTCTTTACGGGGCCTCCGGGGTTCGAATCCCCGTCCTTCCGCCAATAAAATTAACGACCTCTTGGTCGTTTATTTTATTGATGAATGGTGATTTGAGAACCCGTATTTTGCGAAGCAAAAAGGGTTCGGCGGAGCGCCGCGCAGCCAGAAAAGCACCGCAGGTATTTTTCTGGCAAGCAAGCGGAGGAGCGAGAGCTATGCTCGAGCGATATCCCCAAAGCCCCAAACTGGTAAAAACCAACACTTCTCAGGGGTGAACCTATTGGATCCCTATTGGATCCAAGCGGATATTTTAGGTCCATAAACCCTCTCTTTTTAATAAAATTTATTGCTCTAGCAGAATTATCAACTGGCACGGTATCAATTATACCAATCACTGGTAGCGTCGACAACGACAGGTGACTTTACTTAGTTGTGACGTCTTTGATTAGGAATTCATTACCATTAAATTCAAACTTATTGCCAACTTTTAACCCTAGCATGGCGCTGCCCAGAGGGGAGCGGCGACTGATGATGGTAGCGTCGCCATCAGGCTGTTTTTTGCCAGCATGAGCCGTCCAGTCGCCAGCTATAAAGTAGTATTTAACGATCGATTTTGATAAATTTTCAACAGTTACGTTTTTGCCAGCTTCAACCTGGTCTTTTGTTGAGCGCGGGCGGCTTGAGGTCGAATCATGTAATATCTGTCTGAGATATTGGCGCTCAGCGCTTAAGTTTGACTGCTTGTCACGCACAGCTTCAAACGGTGCGTTATCGTGCCAAGTTTCAGAAGACTGATTGAAAGCTTCATAAAATTCTGGTCCAAGGTCGTCGATCTGCTGCTCAATCTCGGTAATTCGCTCGGTTATATACTCACGATCACTCGATAAAATAAACATTTTATTGTTTTTAGACATAGAGCCATTTTAACATAGTATGATTGACATTTTGTAGGGTTTATACGCTACATATAGCGTAGTAAAAACTACAACCAACACTATACAGGGGCGGACCAACACTTTTGGTTGTATTTTTCACAAAAAGGCTTGAAAGCCACACATGTGGTGTCTATAGTCGTATCCAAGCGCTAAAAATATAGCGACTAGTATACAAAAAATAATGAAAGTCCGAGGAGGCGTTTTGATCCCAGAGGAGGTGCTGGCGGTGGTTTTCTTGGACCTTAATAAGGAGGGTGTGATGAGTTTTGAAAGTCCGTTGTGCCACTTTGGCTATGATTCTGCTGACGCAGAGCGCATATGGCCTGGTCCAGTGGACGAGGGCAACGGCGTCATTAGAGAGCAGAATGCTATTGGCGTGGATGATCCTAGGGAGAGGATCTTTCTGGAGAGTGCGGTTATTGACTTTATGAATGCCAAACTCACAGGTAGAGAGCCCGATCCAAAAGACTTACCTACCATCAAAAGGGTGGTCGGAAAATATATAACTAAAAAAGCTAGTTAATAATCGAAAGGGGAATATAAGATGTCAATAGATACATTGCCTAAAATTAACAATAACGCAGAGGCCGGCCTTACGCCTTGGGACGAGCTGATTGATTTCGGTAGCCCAGAGCTGCCTCGATCAGCACAGGAGCTGCCACTTGACTATAGCCAGCCATATCAACCAGATATATTTGACTATATGGCAGAGCTCGAGAACGAAGAGCAATAGCGCTACATATAGCGTAGTAAAAACTACAACCAACACTATACAGGGGCGGAATAACGCTTTTGGCTGTGTTTTCCGCAAAAAGCCTTGTAAACCATATATATGGCGACTATAGTCGTAACCAGACGCTAAATATATGGCGGTTGCAAATAAACAAACGATCAAAGACTAGGTAGGAAAGTCAACCCCAGAGGAGGTGCTGGAGGTGGTTTTTGTTAATCTTAGAACTTTGGTGATTAAGGAGGGGGAATGCAACAAATTCACGTCGTCAAACGCGATGGCAGCAAAGAGCTGTTTGACGCTAATAAAATTAACATTGCTCTGTTGAAGGCGGCCGAGGGTCTGCCTGATCAGGTATCAAAAGTCGTTCAGGTAGCCACCGAGTTACAACTAACGCTGTTTGATGGAATCACTTCTGAACAATTGGACGAAGCGGTTATCCAGACGGCGCTGCAAAATGTCAAAGACGATCCAGACTATGACACGATAGCCACTAGGCTGCAGCTGAAAAATGATTACAAAAATATTCTCGGTGACTACGAAACTCCAGAAGAGCTCAAAAAACTTCACGTCAAGCATTTCTTGCCGTACCTCAAACAGGGAGTAAAAGACGGTTTGCTTGACCCTCGCATGGCTGATAGCAAAGTATTTGATCACAAAAAGCTGGCTCAGGCACTCGATCCAGAACGCGACAATCTGATGCGATATCTCGGTGTCGTGACGCGCCGCAATCGCTACAGTTTGCGAAAAAACAGCGGTAATCCGGTCGAAGTGCCGCAGTATACGGCTATGCGTATCGCTATGGGTCTGGCACTTTGCGAGGAAGATCCAACTACCATCGCGCTTGAGTTTTATGAATATATTTCCAAACTAGACGCCAACCCAGCAGGCAGCACGCGTATCAACGCTGGTGGATCTTTCCCACAATTGTCTAACTGCTTCCTTTTCGATATCGAAGACGATATGGAAGCTATTGCTCGCGCAGTACGCGATACTATGTGGATTGCCAAAGGTACTGGCGGTATCGGTATCGGTGCCACCAAGTTGCGCTCAGCCGGTAGTCCAGTCAAAACTACCAACACCGAGAGCACTGGTCCGATTCCTTTTATCAAGATGCTTGATACAGCGCTATTTGCCGTCAGCCGTAAGGGTAAGAAACAAGGCGCAGCTGCGATTTTCATGGAAAATTGGCACTTGAATTTCCCACAATTTCTTGACCTCAGGCAAAACTCGGGCGATCCATACCTCAGGGTGCGTATCGCCAACACGGCTGTTGTGCTGAGCGATGAGTTTATGAAACGTGTCGAGCGTGACCAAGATTGGTATATGTTTGATCCGGCTGAAACGCCAGATTTGGTTGAACTATATGGTAGCGAGTTTAGCAAGCGCTACGCCGAATACATCAAAATGGCTGATGCTGGTAAAATGCGTGATTATGCAAAGATCCCAGCCCGCCAGCAGTTCCGTCAGATACTGACGATTCTTCAGGCCACCAGTCACCCGTGGTTGACTTGGAAAGATACGCAAAATGTTCGCGCCATCAACAACAACACTGGTACAATTCACCACTCAAATCTCTGCACGGAAATTACGCTGCCGCAGGACAAAGACAATACAGCGGTTTGTAATCTTAGCAGTATCAACCTGAGCGTTCATTTGCGCGATGATCTGACGTGGGACTGGGATCGCCTCAAGCGAGCGGTGCGTAGTTCGGTGCGTCAGCTCGACAACCTGACAACGCTAACCCATACACCGATCCCACAGGCGATGCATAGCAATAGTCAAAACCGAGCCGTGGGACTTGGCGTCATGGGTTTCACTGATGTGATCGAAAAGCTTGGATATAGCTATGATTCTGACGAGGCATACGATCTAATCGATCAGCTACTCGAATTTATTAGTTACCATGCTATCGATGCGAGTGCTGACCTAGCGGTCGAACGCGGTAGTTATGCAAACTTTAAAGGTAGTGGTTGGAGCAAGGGCATTCTGCCAATCGATACGCTCGACACTCTGGAAAAAGACCGCAAAGTCAAAGTCGCTATCAGCCGTAAGCACAAGCTTGATTGGGAACCGCTACGCAAAAAGGTCAAAAAAGGCATGCGCAACGCCACGTTGATGGCGATCGCGCCGACGGCCAACAACGCGCACGTTAGTGGTACAACACCTGGTATCGATCCGCAGTTTGCACAGATATTTAGCCGCGCGACACTCAATGGCAAGTTCCTCGAAGTCAATCGCAATATGGTTGCGGCGCTCAAAGAAGCCGGCCTGTGGGAGCAGGTTAAAGATGAGGTGCTCGCCAACCAGGGCGACATTCAGACAATCGATGCCATTCCACAAAGCATCAAGAATATTTACAAAACCAGCTTCCAGATCAGTCCCTACGCTTTCATCGAAGTGGCAGCTCGCGCCCAAAAGTGGGTCGACCAGGCGATTAGTCGCAATATGTATCTGGAAACACGTAACATCGATGATTACATGGAGATCTACACCGAAGCTTGGAAGCGTGGCCTGAAGACTACATACTATCTGCACGTCAAACCGCGCCATCAGGCAGAGCAGAGCACCGTTAAAGTTAACAAAACCGAAGAAATAGCTAAGAAAACTGGCGGCCCGCGCCGCGCTGGATTCGGCTTTGCTAAAAAATAAGTCACAGTGGAGGGGGGATGATTAAAGAAAAGAAATTAGTAAACGGGCACTAGGGCCATAAGAAATTTAATTAATAAAACGAAAGGATTAGTACCAAGGAAGCCATTGGTGAAACGAAAGCTTCATAAAAACATGACTCCTTGGGCAACTAAATTATGGCAGGAATATTAGGTACAGGCATCCGCGACGGATTACTGCTAAAACCAATCACATATCCATGGGCGATGGAGCTTTACGACCAAGCGGTCGCCAACACATGGTTTCCAAATGAGATCCAGCTCGGACAAGACCTGGCCGACTGGAAAAAAATGACCGACGAAGAACGTGCGGCGGTCGAGTTCTTGATGGGTTATTTCAACCCTAACGAGCTACTGGTCAACAAAGCACTGGCGTTTGGTGTCTATCCGTACGTCAATGCCGCAGAATGTCACCTATATCTGGCAAAACAGATGTGGGAAGAGGCCAATCACTGTATGGCATTTGAATACGTGCTCGAAACATTTCCGATCGATCGCGAGAAAGCTTACGCGGCGCACGTCGACGAACCGACTATGGCGCGTAAAGAAGCGTTTGAGACCGAAGCCATCAAGCGTATGACCGAAAAACACCTCGATATCACTACGACTGAAGGCAAAAAAGACTTCATTCGCAACTTGATTGCCTACAACATCATCCTCGAGGGAATCTGGTTTTACTCTGGTTTCATGGTGGCGCTCAGCTTCCGTCAGCGAAACCTGCTGCGTAACTTTGCTAGTCTGATCGACTGGATCGTACGCGATGAATCGTTGCACTTGAAATTCGGCATCAATCTGATTTTGACTACGCTCGAAGAAAACGAAGATCTGCAGACCGAAGAATTTGCAAACGAGATCAAACAAACCATCCTCGATGCCGTCGAGATGGAAGAAGAGTACAACAAAGCCATGTTGCCAAAGGGCATCCTTGGCCTTAACGCTGACTACGTCAACCAGTACGTCAAATATTTGACCGACCGTCGACTCGAAGAGCTTGGTTTTGAGGCCCACTTCAAGGTCAGCAACCCTGCGAAATGGATGGCGACCGCCAACGATACGCTAGAATTGGTTAACTTCTTTGAGAGCACCAATACTAGCTACGAAGTAAATTCAGTTAAGTAGGATTCGATGAAAATTCTTGCAAATCAAATCATCACTGATGATATGACGCTGGAAGAAAAACTGAGCGCTATTGATGAGGCAATGGCGGCAGCTCAAGCGGCTAATGATGAGCAAGCTAAGCAAAATGGCGTGGTGACAGCACCACTTGATCCAGCCATGCTGACCATCTGTGAAGGTTGTGAGTAATCACTCAGACCCAAGCAATCAACTGCAGACTTTAAGCTAGTCTGCAGTTTGGTTTTTGGTGGCGTCTATACGGCCAAATATGCTATATTATTAATTGATAGGAGGGGGAAATAAAAATGGCTCAAACAAAGTATATTTTTGTTACTGGCGGTGTTTTATCTGGTGTCGGCAAGGGTATTACAGCGGCTAGCATCGGCGCAGTATTGCAGGCCAAAGGTCTCAAAGTCTCGGTTCAAAAATGTGACCCGTATCTAAATGTTGATGCGGGGCTTTTAAATCCTAGAGAGCACGGCGAGTGTTTCGTGACTCGCGATGGCGCAGAAACCGATCTGGACCTTGGTCATTATGAGCGATTTTTAGACCTGGAACTAACTCAGAAAAACGCCACTTTATCTGGTCGGCTATTTCGCGATCTGATCAATGACGAACGAGCTGGTAAATTTGGCGGTCAGACCGTGCAGCTGGTGCCACATTTGACTAATGCTATCAAAAAATCTATCCGCCAGGCAGCCGAAGGCGATGCCCATCTGGTAGAAATCGGCGGTACGGTTGGAGATTATGAGGGACTGAGTTTTGTCGAGGCGATTCGTAGTTTTTCTCAAGAAGTTGGACGCGAAAATTGCCTATTTGTTCACGTGGTTTATGTGCCGTTTTTGGAAGCCAGCCAGGAATACAAGACCAAACCAGCCCAAAATGCATTGGCCGATCTAAGGGGGTATGGAATTATGCCAGATGTGGTTGGTGTTCGCACTGAGGGTCACGCTAAACAGCCACGTAGCATCGGTGAAAAGATCGCTGTTTCTTCGGGCGTTAGACGCGAAGGAATTATCATGATGCCGAACGTCGATACAGTTTATGAAGTGCCGATAACTGTAGCTCATGATCTGGGCAATTTGCTAAGTGACTTTACTGGCAACCATGATCAGCCAGACCTCAAACGCTGGAAACGGTTAGCTCGACGCGACGAGGCTGAATATTCTAAAGAAGTCACCGTCGGTTTGGTAGCCAAATACATCGACAATTCAGACACCTATTTATCAGTTACCGAGGCTTTAAAGTCGGCTGCTTGGGCGCAAAAAAGTGAGATTAGGATTCGCTGGATAAATGCCGAACAGCCGACCAAAGAGGATTTTGATGCAGTTGACGGTATAGTCGTGCCAGGTGGTTTTGGTTCGCGCGGTGTTGAGGGCAAGATCGCGGCAGCTGAGTATTGTCTAAAAAACAACAAGCCATATTTGGGCTTGTGTCTGGGTCTGCAGGCGGCGGTTATCGCTGCGGCTAGGCACGGCGGCTTGAAGGATGCGAATAGTGAAGAATTTGGTGCTGATGAAAAGCATAACGTGGTCTACATAATGGACGGCCAGCAGGGTAAGCAGTCGACTGGCGGCACGATGCGCCTAGGTGATTATCCGGCTAAATTGGTTGATGGAACATTGACGGCTGAATTATACGAAACAACTGATGTCGTTGAGCGTCACCGTCATCGTTATGA
>PDWI01030012.1_pt1 | contig 12829 bp, 18 predicted proteins | sample 1430891 | NCBI WGS metagenome assembly PDWI01 (sample SAMN01162508, study PRJNA174530) | Oral metagenome, whole genome shotgun sequencing project. | biome: Marine environment; feature: Marine mammal; material: Swab sample of the gingival sulcus; isolation source: swab sample of gingival sulcus... | reverse complement strand
TAGAGGCGCAGCCGTAATATTTCCGCCAGAGGATAATTCATCCTACAAGCTCCCGCAGACCTTGCAGAGCCTGTTCAAAATCTGCCCGTTCCTCAAGACCCTGACACAGATAGGCGTTAATGGCGTCTATTTTATCAATGGCCTCGTCTGCTGCTGTGTCGCTGCCTTTTTTGTATTCTCCTATTTGCACCAGAAGGGCAACCTCTTCATACTTGGCCATCAGAGCGCGGACTTTTCCGGACATTTCCTTGTGTTCATCGCTGACAATCGCATTCATCACACGGCTGACGCTGGCCAGCACGTCAATGGCCGGATAATGGTTGGCTGTGGCCAGTTTGCGGGATAAAATAATATGGCCGTCCAGAATGGAACGGGTTTCATCCGCAATGGGTTCGGTCATGTCATCACCTTCCACCAGCACAGTATAGAGGGCGGTGATGGAACCCGTGGCTGAATTGCCCGCCCGTTCCATGAGCCGGGGCAGGCTTGAAAAAACAGAAGGCGGAAACCCCCGTCTGGTTGGCGGCTCTCCGGCAGCAAGTCCTATTTCACGCAAGGCCCGTCCAAATCGGGTAACAGAGTCCATAAGTAACAGCACTTTTTTTTGCTGATCCCGAAAATATTCGGCAACCGCCGTGGCTGTGTAGGCGGCTTTCAGGCGCTCCATGGACGAGCGGTCAGAGGTGGAAACCACAAGCACGGCTTTTTTCCGCCCTTCCTCGCCCAGGTCGTGTTCAATAAATTCCCGCACCTCACGGCCGCGTTCACCGATCAGGGCCAGCACGCAGACATCTGCCGAACAGCCCTTGATAATACTGGAGAGCAGGGTGCTTTTTCCTCCGCCAGCCGCGGCAAAAATTCCCATTCTCTGGCCTTCGCCGCAGGTCAGCATGCCATCAAGTACCCGCAGCCCAAGAGAAATCGGCTCACAAATAATCTTGCGCTGCATGGGGTTGGGCGGTTCTGCGTACACCGGATATGACTTTTTCAGCCGCAGGGCAGGACCGTCATCAATTGGATTTCCCAGACCGTCAAGCACCCGTCCGAGCAGTTCATTTCCTACTGGCACAGAATGAATTTCTCCTGTGGGGATGACTTCTGTTGACGGTGAAATACCCTGCAAGTCGCCAAGCGGTGTCAGCAGGGCAGTATTTTTGGCGAACCCGACAACTTCCGCCTTGAGCGTCCAGTCTTCCCAGGGATTGCGCAGCAAGCAGATTTCACCTACCCTGACCCCTGGTGCCACAGCCCGGATAATTGTCCCAACCACCTGTTCCACCCGGCCACGGGTCTCTATGGGAGTTACTGTCTGTACAGCTTCTTCCAGCAGGGTTCCAATATATTCAAATGCCATATTCGCCCCTTGTGTCAGCCCTGGATACGGCTTTGAAGTGCGTTTTCCAGGGCCTTTAACTGTGTTTCCAGACTGGCATCAATAACGCCAAGCTCACTTTCCAGCAGACAGGAGTTTGCTTGCAGCCGGACATCTGCAATAATATCCAGAAAACTGCCTTGCCCCGGACTTGACTGGAGCATGGGCATCAGGTAGTTGCGCAGCACCTGTTCGTCTTCTGGAGCAACCCGCAGGGTGACTTTTTGCTGTTGTTGTACGGATTGCAGAGCATTTTGTACGATGCGAACAATCAGGTCTTTCTGGTCAAGTTCGCCCAGAATTTTGCGAATCGCCATGCTCACAACATGCACAAGCTGGGATTCAATTCCCTCAATAAATTCTACGGAGGAAAGGACTGTTTCCATAATTTTTTCGGCATGTTCCAGACGACCTTCTTCCAGCCCGTCTGCATAGCCCTGTTTTTTTTGCTGTTCGGCTTCCTGCCTTGCCTGTTCAACAATGTCTTTTGCCCGCTTTTTGGCCTCGTCAAGAATTTCTTCCGCCTGAAGCATAATCCCGACTTCTTCCGCCTTGAGGATTTTTGTTTCAGCGGGAGGTAAAATTGTGTTTTTCGTCAGGGAAAATAAGGAGCCCATTGCGGAGCGACCTCCCGTTTCAAAGTTGCGTAGCAAAGATTTGCTGCCTGTTCTTTTTCTTCTGGGCCAAGTTGAAAATCTGCATTTGTACGCAGTTGTTCAGGCAGCCCAAGCATTTCAAGAAGTTCCGGTGGATTTTCAGCCAGAACGCTTGCCAGCAGCATTTGCCCGTGTTGCGTGACTCTGGCTGTAAGCCCTGTTTCCTTTACTGCCTGGCGCGTGAGCTTCTCTTTGAGTACTGTTACCCATTTTTTGGATACCGGCAGTGTCTGGCAACGGCGCAGGGCAAAGGTATAGCCCTGTTTGCCAAAGCGTTCCATGATGTTATTAACTGCCTGTCTGGTAATTTGTCTGGCAATGTCTGTGGAGTGCAGCAACAAACCAAGATAATCCGCCACAAGCAAAAGGTCTTTTGTTTTTACCAGGCATAAGCGGGAAAGAGGAGAGGTGAAATCCAGAAACCACTTTTGAGAATGTTTTTTTTCAACGAATTTGGCTTGTTCAAGAAGACGGGCCTTGCCTCGTCTGGAGTTCATTATCCAGTCCAGTGAAGGCTGACATGAGCGACCGGAATTACCTTTGTCGTCCAAACAGTCTGGTTGCAGATGCCGGTCAAAAATAGCGTGCAGCAAAAAAGGCTGGGTGCAGGCTTGCCGCAAAAAAGAGTTAGTCATCTTCACCTTCCTCCTGCACTGGTTTCCTGTGGGCAAAAAGATTCCAGGCCAGGTAGCAGGCAATGCCAAGGGTTATGAAAAATGCAAACAGAATCGTCCAGACAGCACCAACAGATCCTGGCGCGACCCTGATGCCCAGAACCGAGGGCAGTAAAGCCGGTGAAGCAGAATGAGTTAGCTCGGCAGGAAAGAGAAATATGGAAATTGCGTCATATTGAAGGCCGGTGATGCTTTTTTCCACCATTTTTTTTATCCGCAGAACCTTGTCCTGCATGTCCACGTCACTACCGTGCTTGATGAAGATGGAGGCAGAGGCCGGAGAGACCTTTTCTCCCATGACATCCATTTCCTGGGGCACAACGTGGACGCGGGCGGCCAAAACCCCATCAATCAACGCGATTGTTTCAGAAAGTTCCTGCGACAGAGCATAGGTAAATCGGGCTTTTTCCTCCAGAGGAGAAGAAATCAACCCTTCCTTTTTGAAAATTTGTCCCATGTTTTCAAAACGGTCACGAGGTAGTCCATTTTTTTGTAACAGCCTTACTGCCTCAGGAAGCTGGCTTCTTTCTATGGTGAGATTCCAGGTATTTTTTTCTCCCGGTTCCTTGTTCAGACTCAGACCGTGATTTTGCAAAACTGCCAGTATTTCGTTGGCATCATTTTCCTCCAGACCGGTGTAGAAATTTTCCTGACAGCCGGTAAGCAGGATCGCCAGTAAGAATAAAAGAAAAAAATGTCTGAGTGTTGAAAAGGAGTGTGCTGGCATTATTATTGTCCACGTACGAGTTGGTTGATACCCTGACCTGCCTTTTCTCCGACCTTGCCAAGGAGGGTCTGGGCTATTGTTATCCGGGCCACATCCATTTGCAGATTGACCATACGGCCCATCTCTCCTTCATCGGCAGCAGCAAGAAAACTTTCCTGCATGGCCTTGTGGTCGGCACTGATGCGGTCAAGGGTGTCCAGAATGCTGCTTCCAGGAGTCTTTACTGCCTGTTCGGCCTGTATTACAGCCTGCATGGTCTGAGAAGAGACCTCTTGAATCTGGGGATAGTGAGGCGTTTTCATCGCATCCTGAAACCGGCTGATGTCGGCCTGGCTGGCCGGTTTTGGGCCAGGGGCTGGCGGTTCTATGGCCTGCTGGACAGCGCGTTCCACCTTGTTAATGGCTATTTCATTCATATTCTCCTCCGATAAACCGGAATGTTTCAGGCTCAGCCCGTCTTCATTTCATTCAGAAGTGTCTGGGCAAGTTTTATGGCTTCCACGTCACTTCCATTGTCCACGACTTCCTGCAGTGTTTTTTCCGCCCTGTTCATCTGCTTGTCAAAATAGAGAGCCATTCCCATATACGCCTGTACCATGTCGTCTTTTTCTTTTGTCAGGGCAGCCTGTTTTTCCAGACGGCCAATAGCCTGTATATTATCACCTTTTGCCATATCAAGCATGGCCAGGCCAATGACCGGAGCATTGTTTTCAGGGGCTGTTTCAGCCAGGGCGGAAAAAATAATTTCTCCCTGTTTATCCTGTTTGGTCCTCAGGGCCAGAAAACCAATTTTTCCCAGCAACTTCCTGTATTGGGCATCAAAACTGAACATGATATTTCTACATTTTGTTGATAATTGATTTTTCTGTGTCTGTAAGTGACTTGGCAATGGTTGAAACCATGCTCAGCATATTGTTATACCGGCTGAAGTCCATCTGCACCCTTAGCAAATCTTGCTGGGACATCTCTGAGCCGACCTTTAACTTCTCTTTGATTTCGGTTTCCAGCGTTGTTACATTGGCGATTGTCGTATTGAATGTGTAGTCTATCAGGTTGTTATCGCTCATTTTTTTTCTCCTTGTTTACTTGGCCATTTTTCGATAGCCGCTCCAGCTTCTGTCAACAACTGTTCTTGCTGCGTCCACAGCTTCTTTTAAGTTCCTGGCCCCGGAAAAATCCCTGGGAGCAAGGCCCTTATCCATCTGGCTGACAAGCTGCTGTTTTGCCAACCCAAGCTCTTTTTGAAGCGCTTCCAGCACCTTTCCTTCCTTGTCGTTTTGCAACTCTGTTTCCAGGTCAAAGTGTACGTCAAAGATGTTCACTTGTTCTCCTTTTTAGAAAGTATCGGACAGTACAGAAGTTGGCCTTGCATACCTCTCCCGGCTCGTATCTTTTGTTTCGTAATGTTATATAGTATTGTCTATTGGTTTTGACAAGTTGCAAGTCTTCGCATTTCAGTTCCTGTTCTACTGTTTTTTGAATCTGAAATGTTGAAACTGAAGTGGAAATCTCCGTGCTTTGTACCTTGGAAAAAGGATTATCGCCGCCGATTCCGTCCAGGATTTCTTCCGTGATACCTTGCCACTGCGCCAGTTCTTCCTGACTAAGATGGCCTTGTACCAAAATCTTGTTGTCGCTGGGTGTGAAAAAAAGCTTTTTCTCCAAACCACGAGCCGCCAGCGACTGTTGTAAAAGTTTCGTCATGTCCTGCCAGTTTATCAGATTATATTTGATTTTTACACCCTCAGGCAGGGCTTCTCTTAATAAAACAGGCAGTTTTTCTCTGCTGTCCTGGTCTTCCAGGTAGCCGCTCATAACAACCGTGCGTCCTGCTTGCCGTACCCGCAACGAGCTTTTTTGGTCAGCCAGTTTCCGGCGCAGGGTTGTTGTCGTCTGATTTCAGTTTGATTTCCTGAAAGTCTCCCCGACTCAGCAGGGTCTGCATTCTTTCCCGGTCTGAAACAGAGGGAAAAAGTGTCCGCCAGATATTTGCTCCGACAAGAATAACAATGAGTATGGCAAGAAAGAATAACAACCAGGCAGGCAGCTTTTGCCTGTCTGGTATTTCTTTGGAAGCAGTTTTTTTCTCTTCGCCAGTCTTTTCAACTTTGCTTTCCGGTTCTTTTTCTGTTTCCGGCTCAGGAGTGTCTGTTTCCGGCTGGGATATTGTTGAACCTGACTGAATAAGATCGGGCAGTATTACAGCCGGCCAGAGCTGATCTGCCGGGCCAAGGGCGATACAGGTCCCCCCCAGTGTGAGCAGGGCAAAGTCTTCCACGGGAACGCCGCTTTCTTTTATCCGTTCATTTTTGAGCAGACTTTGCCCTTCAAGCGGTATGGCCTGCGTTGATATTGTCTGATCTCTGAAATCAATTTCAAGAGCAAGATGGTGAGGCGAAACAGCACTGTCGGTCAGAACAATATCACATTCAGGGTCGCTGCCCAGAACGTACCGGCCTGGTACAAGTTCTGCTTCCGCTCCACAGTTGGGGCCTGACAGAATTTTGAGGATTCGGCTGTTCATTTGCTGGGTCCTGTGCCTGGTCCTGTTTTTGGCCTTGGAGTACGTTTGGCGCAACCAGCAAAAAACGGCCCTATGGTTTTTTCCCGTGGTACGAGTCGAGCGTCTTCAGCAACAAGGGTTCTTTCAAAAGCCTGGCGTTTAATGCGCTGTTGACTGGCCACCTGTTTGAGATCCACAATGTGAGGTGAGATAACAAACAGGCGCTCGGCTTTTTGAATATTGTGCGATTTCTGACCAAAAAGCGGCCCGAAAAGAGGCAGTTTTTTCAGGCCCGGAATGCCGCTGTCCTGTCCCTGCTGGCGTTCAAAATAATGGCCGCCGATAATCAGGGTCTGGGATTCCGCGACAATGGCCTGGGTGTTTATGGTTGAGCGGGACACCACCGGAATATTGTCGGTTCCGCTGGCGTTCGCATTTTCCGAGCCGTCTTCAATGGTTACAACGAGTTTGATCTGTTTTTTGCCTTCAGGAGCAGTAATGATGTGTGGTGTAACTTTTAGTACCGTGCCATAGGTGATTTCTTTCAGGTCAACTTCACGTTCACCTTGCAGACGGACATAAAAAGTGCTTGTTTTTTGCAGCAGTGCCTGCACGTTATCAAGGGTCAGCACTGTTGGGCGGGAAAAGATACTGGCATCACCGTCTTGCGCCAGGGCACTCACCCGGGCCATGAGGTTGTCGATTCCGCTCGTGTAGATTGTAGAAAAATTAAGCCCCTTGCCCTGGTTGCCCAAAAAACTGGTGTCCGTCACATTGGCCCCGCCAATATAACTGTCTTTTTCCCGCGGGCCATTGTCTGGCGAGATACCCTTGGTAAAACTCCAGCTAATGCCCAGTTCGTGGAGTCTGTTTGTGGCAACGTCCACAATGGCCGCCCGGATTTCCACCAAATCAACAGCCGTGTCCAGCTCCCTGATTGCCTGTTCGTATTTGGGCATCTGTTCCGCGATATCCCAGACAATCACCGCGTTCAGGCGTGGGTCAGCCTGAATCCTGGTCTGATTTTGCTGGGGAGAATGGATGGTAACCTGTTCTGTTTTCTCTTTGCTGGTCTGGCCGACTGGCGACATTTGTCTGTTGCTTTTCAGGTTACGCAACAGGGTTGCCACACCTGGCACCGTGATATTTTTTCCCATGAAATCAAGGTCAATATCATCCGCCCAGGCGTGATTCAGGCGAAAGACTCTCATCACCATATTGCTGGCGGCATTTTTTTCAAGGGTTTCAGCCAGACCTTTTACCTGCTGAACATAGCGGGGCGGGCCGGAAAAATATACCATGCGTTCCTCTGGCAAATCCCGCCAGGAAAAACGTGAATCAAATACTCCTGTTTTTATAAGTGCCTCGCGTAAGGCTTTTGGAGAAAGATGCCCAAGCTGGATAACCGAGTTTTGTGTTTCTTCTATTTTGTAAAAATACGCGGCAGAACCGTCAAAATACCAGGTCAACCCATTGACCTTGCATATCATATCTAAAAATTCAGCCGGTTCATCCCGGAAGGAGAACTTTCCGCGCACGGTTCCTGTAACTTTCGGACTGATAACAGCGGGGACACCCTGCTGTTCGCAAAAATTGTTCAGCACGTCTGGCAGGGGGGTTTTATCCGCTGTAAAATAAAAGGGCTGCTGTATCCATTTCGGATTCTGGCCATTGGCCTGAATCCCGACAGAACCCAGAAGCAGGATAAGAAGCAAGCAAAAAAAGCGTGGGCGCATATTTTTTTCCGTTAAGTGTTTTCAGGGTCTAATAATTATATTGCCTGTTGGCCGGTTCATGGGCCTGTTTTTTTCAGCCCGTGATCGCAGCCAGCTCAGGTTGTTCAAAAAATCTTCTGCTGCCAGACTGAATGTTTCCTGGCTGTGCGGACTGGGAGTAAAGACACGCTGCAGGAGCAGACGTTTCTGGTCAAGAGCCAGCCCGACAGCACTGTTCTTGATAATGCCCAGACAGGACTGAAGCAGTTTTTCGCACAGACTTTCCGCCTGGCTGTCTTCATCGGGCAGGACTGCTACTTCACCTGTAAGACAAAGAGAATCTTTACGCTGAAAAAAACAAAATTTCAAGCCGTCATCAAGTTCCAGTTCAATTTTTCCGCTGGAATCCGGCTGGGGCAAAGGAGCGTTCAGCCCCCGTTCCAGTTCCGTTTTGGCCTGTAAGAGTATATCTGCCATAATGTTTTCTTTTTACTGACAGGGGCTTTGTCTGCCCCTGACAATATCTGTTTATATCTGGGTAATACGCTGGTTTGCTTGATGTTGAGCTTGCTGTATTTCACTGAGCACGCTGCGTATTTTTTCTTGTTCTCCTGCCTTCAGCTGGAAACAAGAACTTCCAATCTGTCCCAGTCCCTTGACACCTTCTGAAATTCCCATATAAAGACTGTTTGTTCTGTTGATGGAAGCCACCTGGTCGTTTTTAAAGTCTTTGGCCTCCGCTTTCAGTCTGTCTTTTTTCATCTTTGTTCTCGCAGCCTTATCGTAATGCTGCTCTACTTCTTCTGCTGCACGAATCTCGTTTTTTACTTGCTGTCTTTTTGCCTTTGTAGCATCTATTTGTTCTTGTATATCTTTTTTTGCAGTCCCCTGTCTTTTGGCCTCAAGATTCTTTTGTTCTGTTTTAAGGTCCTGGGATTTTTTTTGTAGTTTTTGTTTTTGTTTTCCTAGTTTGTCGCCAATTTTCTTTCCCGCCTTGTATGAGCCTTTCATTCCCTTAAATTTTGCTTTTGTCGCGTCAAGTTTTTGCTGTTTGGGAAATTTGGCACTGGCTTTTTTTATCCCGTGTATTCCTCCGGCAAGAGATATAACTCCTGAACCAACCTGAGCTATCCCGCTGGTCAGACTTGCGGCAAAGTTGAGCTTGGCTGCACTGCGAATTTTATCGGCTGCTTTTTGCAAATCCTGCTGAACGGCTTCTCTTTCCAGATCACGTATGTCTTTCATATTTTTTTTCAGCGTCATTTCCAGCTTGTGCAGTTCTGTTATAATTTGTGATATGTCAACAGCAGTAGATGATTGGCCGACAGCGTAGTCGAAACGTCCTGCACCTTTTGTATCGTCTCCTTTTTGGGTGTTGGGAATATTCTCACCTGTGTTTGAAGCTGGATTGACCGGATTGGTTGCTCCTCTTGTTACTCCTGCAACGCTCATGACTGTTCTCCTCCTTTTTGTCCCTTTTCGACTTCCTCAATAATATTAAGGTAATGTTCACATTTTTCATAAATGTATTCCGGATTTTCACTTTCTGCAGCCAGGTCCATGGCTGTATTAAGAGCGTCCAGTGCCAGGTCGTAGTTTTTTATTGCGATCAGACATTCCATGACGTGAATCGGGGGCCGCGCGTCTTCAGGGTCGCTCAGTCCAGCCATGCAAAAGGCTTCATAGGCCATTTCATAATTTGATTTCGCCTGAAAAACCTGTCCCAGGGAAAGCCAGTATCTGATATCATCATGAAGGGAGCAGAGTGTGGAAAAAAAATGTCCTGCATCTTCATAACGTTTTTGTTTAAAAAATAAATGGCCAAGAGCGTACAGGCTTTCCAGCTCGTTTTGCATGTCTTCATTTGCCTGCAGATTTTCGTCTGCAATTTTTTGTGTTTCCATCTTGTCTCCTGATTTCTCGGACTGGTTATATTTGGGCAATACGGCTGTTTGTTGTTGCATCACTATCCAGGACTTCCATGACAACATTAACATTTTCTTCCATGCGTTTGAGGATCTCTTCCAGACGCTCAGTTTCATCTTGCATAAGCTGTTGCATTTTAATAAGAACCTTTTCGATATCTTTGCTGTTTGCCAAGGCGTCGGCGGCTTCTTTCTGGTCGACGGCCCCAGCGATACCCAGTGCGCCTTGCGTGATGGAGGAAGCTCCCTGGAAGCACATATTGGCAATACCGATCCATTTGGATGCATCTTTCATGACTGACGAACCACCAGATGCAGCAGCCAGAGCAAGTGACGAGACTATAGTGAGACAGGTAATAGCTATGCCAATCTTGGCCGCTGTTTCTTCGCTGGCCCCCATTTTTTCCAGGTTTGCAGGCGAAAGCAGCATTGGTATCAATGCCGTGGCAACTCCGGCCAGAGCCAGGCCGGCAACCGGATTGATTGCACTTGTCATAACAGCTGCAGCAATCAAAACTACACCTAAAGTAGCTGCCAAAGCGATTCTGCCTGCTTTACTTGGAATGGCCTCCATCATTTTTTCAATGGCTCCTGTTTCCTGCAAGGCCATGGCGGCCATGGCGGTGATGCCTCCTACCAGCATGATTGTTCCTAATCCTGCCCCAACTCCAGTGGCAACGAGGATGCCTCCAACAATGGTGGTGACCGCAGCGGCAATCCAGCCAAAGATTTTGCCAAGAAGACCTTTTTTCTTGGCCTTTTCTTGCGCGGCTTGCATTTTTTTTATTTCTTGCAGCCGTTTTTGGGCCTGATTCTGCTTATCTTTTTTTATTTGATTAATTGCATCAGATGAATTTTTGAGCTGAGTCTCCTCAAGCTTCGCCTTGACTTCCTGCAACATGGCCATCAAGTCGGAATTGCTTATTTTTTTTGGCAGTTCCAGCCCCATTTTTTCGGCTGTCCCCTTGCCTGGGGCCGCAGGAGAACCTGCTACTCCAGAATTTTGGGTTTTGTTGGCCTGTCCTTCTGCATTAATATTATCCACAGCAGTAGAACCTGTAGACGATATCGTGGGGTTTACTGTTGTCATTTCTGTTCTCCTTGTTTTTCTTTCAGATTTTCCAGAATGATTTCAGCCCGCAGTTTAAACGTCTGATATTCCGTCTTGTCTCCGGCCCAGTGCAGAGTGGCCAAAGCACCGCTTTCCGCTGACTTGAAATCGCCAAGCTGCAAAAAGCATTCAGCAGCATGAAGCCCAGGTACAGGGTTTTCTACGTCCACGGTTCCGGCCATGGCGAATGCCTTGACCGCTTCTTTGTAGTTTTTTTGCATCTGGCGGCATACGCCAAGCCCAATCCAAAACCGGCCTTCATAGTGGTTCAGGCGGCAAAGCGTGGTAAAAAGTTCTTCACCTTGTTCGTATAGCCCCTGGTCTGTCAAAAAAAATGCTTTGGCATACATGGCTTCCATGTGGTCGTCAGAAATCTCCAGAAAGTCTTGAAGAACGTAACCTTCGTCCTTGATTGCCTGAGTGATTTCTCCAATGCCTTCCATATTGATGCTGTCCATCAAAGCCTGCATTTCTTCTGTACTTGCGTTGTGTGTATTCATTCTGTCCTCCGTTTTGCACTAAATCATTTGCCGCTGCTTTGGGGGGCGATTTTTTTTCGGGGCAGTTGGGGCTTCTCCGCTGGCAATCTGAATGTACTGTTTGACATTTTGTTCCCACTTTTTTTCTGATTCTGCCAGTGCTTCCTGAAAGAGAGCAGTTATTTCAGGGTTTGTTTCTATAACTGACCTCGGAATATTGTCTGCTGCGGCCAGAGTGACCTCAGCCTCGGCAATCAGGGTGTTGTTGAGTTCCATAACCTTTACAGCCCGTTTTTCTGTATCAGATTCGCTATGCGTTTCCAGAATACGCTCAAATTGCTCCGAACTGACGGCTTCGCCTGTGTTTATAAAAGCAATCCGGCCAAAATCCTGAAGCAGTTCTCTTTGTTTCTCTTCCATCCCATTCTCCCTTTTTTCTTATTTTATCGCAGGTTGCCAATAATCTTATCTTTTGATGACGCGAACTTCTGCGTAAGGTTTGTTAGCATCTCTATTGTTTGATTCAGTTTGTTCATAAACGACTGGAGGTTTATCTGATCAAGTTGCGAGTCCGAAGAAAGCTTATCAATTTCTCCCTGAATTTTTGTGATCTCTTCTTCGTTTTTCTTCTTTTTCCCTTTTTCCCCAGCAAGTTGATTGGTTTTCTGCTGTATTTTGTCATTTCTGGCTGACATCTCTTTGACTCTATCTCGTACGATTCCGTTCATAATTTGTGAACGCTCGCTTAATACGTTAAAAATCACTGCCTCCAGATCGCTTGTTGAATCAATTAAAATATTACTTTTTTCTACCATTATGTTGAATTGCTTATCGTAGAGCTGGCCAATTTCGTTTTCAAGTTTAGCTTTGAAATTTGTCAGCGAGTTGATATTTGTTTGCCATTCAGGAGCAGAATGCCAAGTGTCTTTTTGGTTCAAGTCATAGTGAAGATGATGTTTCTCATAGAATTTTACCATCTTTTCAGACATCTGGCTAATTCGAGATCCGGCATCCTTTTTTTTGTTCCTACAGCCTGCTTAGTTCTGCTGCACCTTCAGCTTCACTCAAACCGTAATATGAACTGTAATTTGTATTTCCTACGCCTTCTACTGACATAATTGCCTCCTTTTGTTTTTTTATGTCTATATGTTTTCTCTACCCAAAAAAAGCTTCTTGCATTGTTCTTTCCCTACAAAGAAAAGCATTAATCATGCCAAAAAAAATAACCAATTGTTTTTTATTAAATTATTTTCATGCGTTGTTTCTTGATCGCCAACTTTTTTGGTGTTGAAGGATTTTTATTTCAAAAAAGTTGGCCGTCTAAACCGAGCGCAGCGAAAATCTGGTTATCAGATTTTGCAGTTCCTCAACGGTCATACCCGCACATTTGCTGATGACAGCAATATCAAGACCTTGCTCCAGCATACGCTGGATAAATGTAATTTTATTTTCTTGCCTGCCTTCCTGTCTTCCTTCCTGTCGTAATTTTTCAGCGATGGTCATGATATATTCTCCTTGTTCTGGTGAGAGAGATTCAGATAAAACAGTCTTGACATCCGCCAGGGTGGCAGATTGTAAGCTGCTTAACCCTGATAGATATGTAAGCAAAGTTGCAAAATATTGCAAGCCCGTATCCTGTTTGTTCAATTCTTTTAACAGAATACCGA
>PDWI01014280.1_pt1 | contig 12830 bp, 16 predicted proteins | sample 1430891 | NCBI WGS metagenome assembly PDWI01 (sample SAMN01162508, study PRJNA174530) | Oral metagenome, whole genome shotgun sequencing project. | biome: Marine environment; feature: Marine mammal; material: Swab sample of the gingival sulcus; isolation source: swab sample of gingival sulcus... | reverse complement strand
CTCTGACGAAAATGATTCCGGCAAAGCCGGTGGCACACCCTGCGGCAACGACGATTATACCGTATAAACGAGAAAGGACATGGACTCACTCAAAGAACTCGACGCCCGCCACAAGAAATTTGTTGCAGAGCGCAATTGGCAAAAACACCAATCCCCCAAGAACCTTGTTATGGCATTGACTGGCGAGGTCGGAGAGTTGGTGGAACACTTCCAGTGGCTTTCCCGCGAGGAAAGTTGGCAGGTAAGTGGCGGCAAAAAGGAGGCCGTGGCCGAGGAATTGGCGGACTGCCTCATCTATTTGACGCGCATAGCCGGAGAACTCGGCATTGATCTGGTTGCGGCTGCCCATAAAAAATGCGAAAGCAACGAGGGCAAGTATCCGGTGGAAGAATTTCAGGACGGCGACCGACGTCCACACGAATACAAAGACAATTATTGATTCGGAGACCAACATGCCCGGCAAATGGAAATTGACCATAACACAGGATTTTTCCGCTTCGCACCAACTCCGCAATTATGGCGGCAAGTGTGAGAATATGCACGGCCACAATTTTGGCGTCGAGGTGGTGGTGGAGGGCGACAAACTGGACGAAAAGGTCCAGTATCTTGTGGACTTCAAGGTAATAAAACGCCGCACAAAGGCGATATTGGAGAAACTCGACCACAAGCACCTCAACGAAGTGGAATGTTTTACCGAAATCAATCCGTCCTCCGAGAACATCGCCATGTTTATATACAGGGCTCTCAAAAATGACTTGCCTGAGCATGTCACATTGGCCGAAGTTTCCGTTTCGGAAAAGGACTCTTCCAAGGCAACCTACTGGGAGGAATAGCTGTGGCTGAACCACAAAAAAAGGAAAAAAGAGGGGAGAGCAACGGCATGTCCTTTGGTCGAATCATGACCAGCCTGCTCATTCCCAGGGATGCCCGTTCCAATCCAAAACGCCTGTTAAGCGGTATCGCCTTTCTGGCGTTCATCTGCTTTTTTCTGTTCTCTGCTCTCGGCAGAGGATGCCACCGCGAAACCGTGGAACAGCAACCGGAACAGCGTGAAAGCCGTCTCATCACCCACGGCTTTTCGGCGGTATAAAGCATGCGAATCATTATCCAACGCGTTTCCGGTGCCACCGTTTCCGTGGATGGCGAAATACTCGGTACAATCGAGACAGGATTGCTCGCCCTTGTGGGATTCGGGCAAAAAGACACGCCCCAACTTGTCGGCTCTCCGGTTTGGGATAAAATGCTCGACAAAATGTTCAATCTCCGCATCTTTCCCGATGAGGAAGGGCGCATGAATCGATCACTTATCGATATGTCTGGCGACCTCATGCTTATTTCCCAGTTCACTCTCTACGCTTCGTGCAAAAAGGGGCGTCGTCCATCTTTTACCGACGCTTGCCATCCCAGTGTGGCACAACCGCTTTTTGACCGTTTCCTTTCCGATGCACGGGCACTGGCTCCGGGCAAGGTGGCCACTGGCCGTTTCGGTGCCATGATGGACATTGCCTTCACGAATTGGGGACCAGTCACCATTACCCTTGATTCAGACGAATTGTAGCAGAGGTCAACCGCGCCTTAGGTTCATTTTCCTTCTCGCCATCCGGCAAAGGAAGGTTCGTTGGAATAGGCTCGCTTTCCCGCTGGCGACTCCTTGACAAAGGAATTGCTGGATTGTTGGAGGAAAACGCTTTATTGGCTCCTCATGGCACAGACAAATCCCACAGCAAAGGACGTGATGCAGGCCGCCCAAGGATTGGGTCGCCCTGTGGAAAAAGAAGCGGCCTCTTTGATGGCCCAATATTTGGAACAACTCGTCAAATGGAACCGGAAGATGAATCTGGTCGGTCCGGGTACATGGGACACCATTTTTGAGACCCTGGTGGTCGATTCGCTGTTTTTAGCCGATTTTCTGGAGGGATTGACGCTCAAGGAAAAACCGGTGGTTCTTGATTTGGGGGCTGGTGCCGGACTGCCGGGGATTCCGTTGCGTACATTGTGGCGGGAGGGAATCTACTGGCTGGTGGAAGTCCGGGAGAAGCGAGCGTTATTTATGCGCTCCGTCCTGGGGCGGCTCAAGCTGGAAGGAACCACTGTTTTTCACGGCAAGGCTGAAGAGGTGCTGTCTCGACTGGCTCCATCCGGCCATGACGCGACGGCGGACCTTATCCTGAGCAAGGGATTCATGCCTTGGCCGCAATTGCTTGACTTTGTGCTGCCCATGGTCTGTGCGAAAGGCACGCTCGTCATTTTATCAAACGAATCGGCGCCCAAGGAAGAGGAACTGCCTGAGCCGTGGGAGTTGAGCAAGGTCACCAGCTATCCTGTTGCTGGCAAAGCCCATTATTTCTGGGCTCTCAACAAAGTATGATTGTGCTGGTGGGGCTTGGCTCATTCGGCTCAAAGGGTACTTTTATCCATGAAAGCGCGTGTGACGAGCTTGCCAGGGCAAAAAATTGTTTATCCTGCATATCTGTCAAGACGCGCTACGGGCCGCCGCGTTGGCTCCGCAGGAGCCGTCCGCTTCGCTCCCGGCTGACGCTCGGTAAAGGATGCGCCTGTCGGTTCGGGATATATGGAAAAGTACGCCCAAACGGATGAACCTAAAAAAGGTTCGCCTGTTACGCCCCGAAAGGTCAGTCTGTGTAGCCGACATGGTCCGAGTTGTCTGATGGCCTCCAGGTGCGCTTTGGTTCCGTATCCCATGTGACGGGAAAGACCGTAGCCGGGATACCGTTTGGCAAGTTGGATCATAAGTCGGTCACGAAAGGTTTTGGCAACAATCGAAGCGGCTGAGATGCAAGGGATTTTCCCATCTCCTTTAACAATACACTCCTGCGGGATATCTCGTTTGAGCGCATAGGAAGGAATACATTTGTTGCCGTCGATCTGGAGGAATTTCGGGGCAATTTCAAGGCGGCGTACTGCCCGGCCCATGGCCTGATATGTCGCTTCCAAAATGTTGATTGCATCAATCTCCTTGGCCCATGATACCCCCACAGCCCACGCCAGAGCCTGTTCACGAATACGTTCGTACAGCACTTCCCGTTTTTTTGCGGTCAGCTTCTTGGAATCACCCAATCCCGGCAGGGCGTACTTTTCCGGCAAAATGCACGCACCCGCTACGACCGGTCCGGCCAGACAACCTCGTCCGGCTTCATCCACTCCGGCAATTTCGGGTACGGCATATTTTGTCGCAGAAAATAACGTTCCTTGTGTCATGGTACCATTTTGCCTGAAATACTCCGCAAAGGATAGTCATGAACCCGTTGATTTTTATTGCATCACCATGGTGCCCTTGCCGGGAACGCGAACAAGGAAAATGAAAAAACCGGAACAACTCTCGTTGTTCCGGTCAACTATATCACAGGGGTAGCGATAGCTCCCGTAGGCGTCACCAACTTCGTCAGGCGAAACAGTTGGCGGCCGCGTCGAAAACTATTCCCAAATCTGTTTGGACTTGATGCGGGCAGCCTTCCCACGGCGATTGCGGAGGTAGTAGATGCGGCTACGGCGAACCTTGCCCTCAGAAACCACTTCAACGCGATCAATAAAGGGAGAGTTTATGGGGAATACACGTTCGACACCGATACCATCGGAAATCTTGCGGACAGTGAACGTGGCGTTGGTGGTTCCACGGCGGCGGCGCAGGACAGCACCCTGAAAAACCTGAATACGTTCTTTTTCACCTTCGATGATACGATAGTGTACCTTGACCGTATCGCCAGCCTTGAACTCGGGAATGTCCATACGGATGTGTTCGGACTCGATCTTCTTGATAATGTTCATGGTCATCTCCTAAAATTAGTACTCATCTGCGACAAGTCGATCCACGATGATAGCCACCGCGCTTCTGACTGACAGATGGTTGTAGTCATCCAAGTATCGAAGAGGGCGCAACACGCCTTCTGCCTTGGAGAGGACTTCCTCCGCCAAACCGTGTCCTGTTCCAAAAATCAATAAAACAGGAGAGTTGGCGAGCCAATGCTGCACTTCCGAATAGGTCAGGGCAGGCTCGGCTTTTTTCCTGCGGTCCAGTCTTGCAGACGTAGCCGCGAGCCGGGGACATTGCCCTGTTTGCCGTTCAATGTCAAGGATTACCGCCTTGATATCGTCAAAAACTTTTAGCTTGGAAAACGCCTCGGCCCGATCAGGATTGGCAATACTGCCCGCGCCCTTTTTCCAGTGTGTCAACAATTGTTGGGTAAGCGCTTTCTGGTCCTCCAGCGGGGTTGTGGCATAAAACCCGCCCAATCCGTAACTTCGCGCCACACGCGACATGTCGTGCAGGTCGAGATTGGTCACTGAAACCGCGACCTTTTCGCCCAATTTATTCAACACAGGATAATGGCAAAGTGCAATATACAGATTTCGTCCCAGCCGGGTTCGCGGCACCGTTCGCAGATAGTCGATATCCTCCACCGTCAAACTGGCCTCTGGCAGCAAATCGGGTCGGTCATTCAGGGTCGAGTCCAGCGACCGTTCACGTCGCCATTGCCTGATGACTCCATGATTGCCGCTTCGCAACACTTCGGGCACCGTCAATCCATTCCAGTTGTCCGGCCGGGTATACTGCGGATACTCAAGCAGCCCGGCTGAAAAAGATTCTTCTTCGCCGGACTCATCGTGCCCCATAAATCCCGGAATCAGCCTCGCCACCGATTCGATCAGGCACAAAGCCGCAGCCTCGCCACCATTGAGCACAAAATCACCTGTTGACACCAGTTCGATGTCATGGATATCCAGCAGTCGTTCATCTATCCCCTCGTATCGGCCACAGACAAGGGTTATATCCTCTTCCGCAGAAAGCTCCCGTGCCCGTTTTTGGGTCAATGGCCTGCCGCGCGGCGACAGCATCACGATGCGGCCGGGTGTCTCAATGGAGTTCAGTGCCTTGACCATGGTCTCCAGCTTGAGCAACATTCCCGGTCCACCGCCGAACGGTCTGTCGTCCACTGATTTATGGATATCTTCGGCAAAATGGCGCACATCCACATAATCGAAATTCACCAGCCCGCTTTGCCTGGCCTTGTTGATCAGCCCCGTCGAGAGTGGCGATTCAAAATAGTGTGGCAATATGGATACCAGATGAAAATTCATGTGTATGTTTCTGCCTCGGTTGATGTCTTCCTGCCAGCCTGTGCACCTGCCTCACGAAGCTGTCGCGCGGATGTGTCCAGACCAATCGCCTTTTTCCTACTTTTTTTTGTTGGCTCTGCGCCGCTTTTTCTTCCGTTTGGGCGGTTCGGGATTCAAGTACAAATCCAGGAGCCCTTCAGGAGGAACGATGACAATGACCTCAGCATCAAGATCAACGTCCGACACAAATTCAGGCACGGCAGGCAACAACACTTCTTTGCCGTCGTCTGTCAGAATGACCCAGGTGTCCTGTTCGGTGTTCTCATAAAAATATTTCAGGGTGCCGATATCGGAGCCGTCTTCCAATTGTACGCGGCACCCTAGCATATCAACGATGTAATGTTCCCCTTCCGGCAGTTCGGGCAATTCGTCCTCATGAATGAGTACGGTAAAACCGCGAAGGGCTTCTGCCTGATCGCGGTCATTGATGCCAGCACATTTGAGCAACATAAACCCTTTGTGCTCACGCCAGGAGGTAACGGTATACGGCTTGGGGCTTTTCTTCCCGTCCTGTAAAAAGATGGCAGCCACCCGTCCGAAAAGCAACGGGGAGTCCGCATAACTCTTTATGCAGAACTCCCCGCGAATTCCGTGCGGCTTCGCCACCCCACCTACAGGAAGGAACCCATCGGTACGGCGTGTTGTCATAGCGTTTCGGTCTATTCAAGAATTTCCAGAACGGACCGCTTGCGGGCCTTGGTAGAGGCTGCGCCAAGCAAAGTACGCATGGCACGGGCTGTACGGCCTTGCTTGCCGATAACCTTGCCGAGGTCTTCCTTGGCGACCTTCAACTCGATAACCGAGGTCTGTTCACCTTCGACTTCCGACACTTGCACTTCATCCGGGTTGTCCACCAGGGACTTGGCAATGTACTCAATCATCTCTTTCAGCATGACGTCTACCTCCGGTGTCGACGCGTCGTCCCGCGCCATGGACTTGAGCTGCCAAACAGAAAACCGGACCTCAAAGCACGGTGCTTATTTGCCGGCTTTCTTCAGCAGAGAACGAACGGTATTACTGGGCTTGGCACCTTGTGCCAACCACTTTTCAATCTTTTCCATGTCGAGCTTGATGTCGTTGGGTTCGACCATCGGGTTGAAGTAGCCGAGATACTCAACCGGGCGACCATCACGGCGGGTGGCACTGTCAAGGGCCACAACGCGGTAAAAAGGACGCTTCTTGGAACCCATCCGAGTCAATCTGATTTTCATAGCCATGGTACTGATACTCCCACTCTTGAATTAATACGTTTTTGCCTTTCATATGGCAAGTTGATATCGAATAATGTTGTCTGCGGCCATTTTTAGGTTTGGCCGCCGCATGCTGACCCCATCCATCTATTTCTTTTTCTTCTTTTTTTTCTTTTTCTTCTTGGCAGCTTTTTTCTTGTTTCGTTCCTTGAGCGTCTTTTTGGACAGCGTTCGCTTTCCGCGTTCCGCTTCCATACCGGGCATTCCCGGCATACCGTCCATGCCGCCGAGAGCACCCATGTCCGGCATGCCGCCCCCAGCCAGGCCTTTCAGCTTGTTTAACAAACCCCTTTCCTTCTTGCCACCACCGCCCATCATGGCCTGCATGACCTGACTCATCTGTTTGAAATTTTTGATGAGTACATTGACGTCCGCCACGGTCACACCGGAACCTTTGGCAATACGTTCCTTGCGGCTGGTATTGATCAGCTTGGGCTGACGCCGCTCTTTCATGGTCATGGAGTTGATGATCGCTTCCGTGCGTTTCATCTCCTCTTCGGGCAAGGCGTCTTGCCCCATCTGCTTCATGACGTTCGCCATGCCGGGGATCATTTTGAGCAGTCCTTCCATGGAGCCGAGCTTCTTGATCTTGCGCATGTGGCTACGGAAGTCCTCAAAGTCAAATTCGGCCTTAGCCATTTTTTCGGCCATGGCTCTGGCCTCTTCCTCATCGATTTCGCTTTGGGCCTTCTCGATGAGTGTCATCATGTCACCCATGCCGAGAATGCGGGATGCGATACGATCTGGATGGAAGAGTTCCAGTTCGGAAAGTTTTTCACCGACACCGACAAATTTAACGGACTTGCCGGTCACGGTCTTGATGGACAACGCCGCACCGCCGCGTGCGTCACCGTCCATCTTGGTCAAAACAACACCGGTAATGTCGAGCTTGTTGTTAAACGCCTCGGCAACGGTAACGGCGTCCTGACCGGTCATGGCATCGGCCACGAACAAAATTTCTTGCGGCTGACACGTCTTCTTGATGTTCTCCAGCTCATCCATCAACGCCTCGTCAATGTGAAGACGACCTGCGGTGTCAAAGAGCACTAAATCACATCCGAGTTCCGTAGCCTTCGTGAGGGCGTCCTGACAGATGTCCACCGGATTCATGTCCGGCGTTGAAGGATATACCGGAACATCAAGTTGCTTTGCCAGTGTGGTCAACTGGTCAATGGCTGCCGGACGGTAGACGTCGGCAGGGACCAGATACGGCTTTTTACCGTGCTTCTTCCGAAGGAAAAGAGAGAGCTTGCCAGATGAGGTCGTTTTGCCGGACCCCTGCAAACCGACCATCATCAGTTTGAGCGGCTTGGCCGTGATATCCAGCCCCTGCTGCTCGCCACCAAGGAGTTCAATCAGTTCGTCGTTGACGATCTTGATGATTTGCTGCCCCGGTTCCAGTCCTTTGAGGACGTCCTCTCCCAGAGCTCGTTCTTTTACCTGATCGACGAATTGCTTGACGACCTTAAAGTTGACGTCTGCTTCGAGCAACGCCAATCGAACCTCACGCAATCCCTCCTTGATATTCTCTTCGGTGAGTTGCTTTTGGCCTTTGAATTTCTGAAAGGCGTTGCCAAGTCTCTCTTGCAGGCTCTCGAACAAGTGTCCTATCTCCCTCAATTCTAATCGGTCTACACGCGCAGAAAAACCGTCCAGCGCGGGCAAAGAGGAGGTTTGGTAAGCCAGATTGCCAAGATAGTCAAGGACTGAGAGGCTGTCCTGAACCGTTTTTCACCACAATACAATGTCTAGAAATTCCCTGGACAATTATCTTTTCATACGGTGTATCGAACGGGGCAGGGCGTTTTGTCTGCGCACCGTGACGCATGTCTCTTCTGGATTTCCGATTGGGCGACCAATGTACTGGTGTAGGTGAACTGTCAATGACATATGACGGTTTATCGCGTATAGATGGACTATTAAGACGTAAAGGAACCATGCGATATTATTCCATTCAGGAACAAAACCCTGGCCTGACCGGGGCATGGGTATCGTCAAAGCCTGTGCAGGGCGATGTCCGCAGTCGCAACGGCCATAGAACCAGCAAGCTAAAGGAAGTATTTCAGCCGTGGAACGACAAAAATATACTTTTGATATCGGAACAGTCCGCTTAGGAGCGGGCGATTTTTTCAAGGAAGCCTCCTTTGAGAATACAACGGCAGGCTGGCCGACATCCGGGGAGGCTGAGTCATGATGGAATATCTTCCCCTCTGGGGGCTGACACCGCATCGTATCCGGGCAGACATATTTTTGCCGGGCAGTCCCGAACGCTGTATCCAGCGTGTAGCCGTTGAAGACGACCAGGGCCGAATCTGGATGCTGGAACGCCTCCGCCCCGGCCAGTTTGACCGCCGGGAAAAGATCGCCCGAACCTTGCGGACGCTGGAGCAGGCAGGACTGCCTATTCCCGCCTATCTACCCGGTCCCGACGGACTGTTCGTTCAGGAACACGACGGCCATCATTACCAGGTGTCACCATATATTGAAGGCGAAGAACTGCCCCAACCGGAGTTCGTCGAACACGGCGAACGTGGACAAAGTCTGGGGACGTTCGTGGCCTCCCTGCATGAGGCGGGTAAGGGTATCCATCAGTTTGACGCCGAACCGCCTTTTATCCTTGAGGACTATATCAACGAACTCATGGAGACCCTGGCACCGCGGAGGCCGGATATACATGAGGCACTTCTCCCGATATTGCCCACTCTTGTCCCGTTGTTTGAACAATGGAACGAATTGCCCACCGCCCTGTGTCAAGGGGATTTTCACCCTCTGAACATCATCTGGCGGAAACAGCAGGCAGTTGCCGTCATTGACTGGGAGTTCATGGGTATCCGTCCTGCTTTGTTCGACGTTGCCAACTGCTTTGGCTGTGTCGGCATAGAGGAACCGCGTGCGCTGGTCCATGCCCTTGCCGGAGAATTGTTGGCAAGCCTTCGTGATGCCGATGCACTCGAACCGGCCAATTTCACTGTTTTACCCGAAATGATTCTTGGCATGCGATTCCCATGGATGTCCGAATGGCTTCGCAAAAAGGATGAGGAGATGGCGCAACTGGAAATCAGGTTCATGCGCCTGCTCGCCAACTCCATCGACACCCTGCTTCCCGCCTGGAAGCAAATATTGGAGCGATAGTAGCCAATGCACTTCGACAACAGTTACGCCCGGTTGCCGGATATCTTTTATGAACGCATTGCTCCTGTTCCGGTAAAAAATCCCCGCCTTATCCGCCTCAACGAGAGACTGGCCCAAGAGCTTGACCTCAATTTGCCCAACGATGTCGAGGAACTGGGACAGCTGTTTTCCGGTAACTCTTTGCCCAAGGGAGCGACCCCCATCGCACAAGCGTATGCCGGGCATCAATTCGGCCACTTTGTGCCGCAACTCGGCGACGGGCGAGCCGTACTACTCGGTGAGATTGTGACCAAAGACAAGCACCGCTTCGACATGCAGCTCAAGGGGGCCGGTATTACCCGCTTTTCACGGGGCGGTGATGGCCGTTCACCGCTTGGCCCGGTTCTGCGGGAATACATTGTCAGTGAGGCCATGCATTCTCTTGGGATTCCCACCACAAGGGCATTGGCCATGGTGACCACAGGTGAGTCGGTCCGACGGGAAAAGGTGCTTCCTGGGGCGATATTCACACGCATCGCCTCCAGCCATGTCCGTGTCGGAACTTTTGAATATTTCGCGTCCCGTAACGATAAGGAAGCGGTCAGACAGTTGGCCGATTACGTCATTGACCGTCATTACCCGGATGTCCGGCAAGCCGATAATCCGTATGCCGCTCTTTTCCAGGCCGTTTGCCACGCTCACGCTGGACTGCTTGCACGCTGGATGGCCGTTGGGTTCATCCATGGCGTCATGAACACGGACAACACGACTCTTTCCGGTGAGACCATTGACTTCGGCCCCTGCGCCTTCATGGACCATTACAATCCCCGGCAGGTTTTCAGTTCCATCGACCATCAGGGGCGCTATGCCTACAACAATCAACCGACCATAGCCCATTGGAACATGGCCTGTTTCGGAAACTGCCTTGCTCCGCTGTTCCATACGGACATTGAGGAAGCAAGCCGTATAGGAGAAACCGTTCTCGAAACGTTTACCTCGACTTTCAAGCAACAATACCAAACACTGCTCTGCCAAAAAATCGGCTTTGCCAAGCCAGCCGAAGAACCGTTTTCCCAGGCAAAAGGTCTGCTGGAACTGTTACATGACAATCATGTGGATTTTACCCTTGCGTTCCGTTCCCTGTGTGATGTGCCCCTTGACGCCACCAGGGCCGACCGTTTTCTTGACCTGTTCAAGGACCGTCGTTCGGCGACAAACTGGCTCAAAAACTGGCGACAGGGGCTCGAAGGGCAGCCCCAGCCTCTTCGGCAAGCCCGTGAAATCATGCAAAAGGCCAATCCGGCTACTGGCCCACCCCTATGAGGAACAGCCCGACAATGCCGAATACATGAATCCTCCCACCCCCAACGAGCAGATCAGGCAGACGTTTTGCGGCACGTAAAAAAGCAAGACCAGGTATAGACAAACAACTTGGGGCGTTGCATAGCGCAAGGAATATCTGTCGTAGCTGGAGTAATTATTTGCGAGCAATAAAAAGTCCTGGCGTATTTTTGACGAAGCGATTGGTAAAAAGAGTAGGCTACCTCCTTAAAAAAGGAGACAGCCTTGTCACTTTTGCTATTTGTCGTTGGTATCGTTAAACACAAACAGTCCCAATTATAAAAGAGCCTTGCCACGTCATACAGTATCTCAAAAAATGAAGATGTGTTTGGAGAGGCCGTGTGTCATAGCTCCCTTGAAATTGGTTCCAAAAGAGAGCCTGGCGGTGAACCGCCAGGCTTTGGAGCGTAATGCAACAAGAGACAACCCGCTATTCAACTACGTAGCATTTGCTCCACAGTCTTTGCCATGTGTGCCCGGTCGGCTTGAATTCGTTAATTGTGGCTATGCAGCGACCGTCTTTGAGGATTCTCGGAATTATACTTAGGTAGGTCTTGGGGCTGATCGTGGACCCGTCAGAAAGCCTGACAGTGATTTGGGTTCTAGTAAATTCAATGCCAGTAATGGTCACACCTGATTCGACCGCATGTTCCTCCGCCGCAACGGGGATGGTCCTGATGTGATCCGTGCCGCCGGTCGTGATGTTCCAGGTCTTGTTGGCCGCATCAAAGGTCACGTTGCCTGAACGCAAGGTCCAACTCGCGTCCCACCGTTCTGAAGAGGCATATTTGAACTGGCCGATCTTTTTTGCTTTCAGGTTGAGCCCGATTGCATACAATTTCGCTGGGGTTGAGTCTTGTTGCGCCGTGGTCGCCTTGTGGCAACCGCTCAGGACAAAGCCGCACAAAGCCACAATCATAACCACGACAGGAATTCTCTTCATCATACCATTTCTCCTATTTTTTTGTTGTAAAAGCCACTTGAAAACACAAACAAGCAGCTGTTTCCCTTATTTGTCGATAACGGGTTTTGTGACGAAATTATGGAGTATAGCCATCCCCCACATTATGTCTGGAGTTCCCGATTCCCTTTGTCAGAGCAAGAGAATAGCGGTTTCAGTCCATATCCCACCTCATTGTAACTGCCGATGTTCCCATTAGGTTCAAGTCGAATTGGTTGCGCAAGGTTTCCCACAGTCGGAACTGCATTTTCGCGAGAAAACATATTTTGGAAAATCCCATATCGTCTTTTTCCTGAGGATTGGATTTAACCATTACGTAAAATTTTTATCCAATATTTCCTATTATAGTTAAAAAATCAAGTAAAAATTCAGCCTATAGACTGTGTATGCCCTGTAGATAGGCGGTAAAAATGGTTGCCCAAAGGAGAAGAGCATGGACGACCTTACAAAGCGGTTAGGAGAGCGAATACGATTGTTACGGAAAACCCGAGGGCATACACAAGAACAGTTGGCTCAAGAGGCAGGTATCAGTGATAAATATCTGAGCGAAGTCGAACGCGGCGTGAGCAAAGTCTCTGTCGAAGTTCTCGGCAAGGTCGCTTCCGGCTTGAATATAGAACTTCGTGATCTTCTGAATCTGGACTTTGAAGAAGATCGAGAACGGGTAGAAGAATATCTGCATACGCTCATTAAAAATGCTAACGACGAGCAGCTTGCCATGCTTCAACGAGTTGTCCGGGTTCTGCTTGTCTAAATTCAGTGGCTCAATAATGCCTGTAATGTTCCTTCACATGCACCGGGCATACATTTCACACTCCTGACTCCTCCTGAAAATATGGTAATGGTTACGCTCTAATACATTCAATTACTATAACGTCATGGCGTAAAACCAGAACCTGAAATCAAAAGTTGCCATATCCCCAATTCCAAAGAAAGGACGCTTGAAACGGGAGAGACTGAAAAAGACATATTTTCAAATTGCACCAGAGAAGAGTTCCAGATATCAGTAGGGGTACTTTCTCACACCAGAG
>PDWI01011261.1_pt1 | contig 12830 bp, 15 predicted proteins | sample 1430891 | NCBI WGS metagenome assembly PDWI01 (sample SAMN01162508, study PRJNA174530) | Oral metagenome, whole genome shotgun sequencing project. | biome: Marine environment; feature: Marine mammal; material: Swab sample of the gingival sulcus; isolation source: swab sample of gingival sulcus... | reverse complement strand
AATAAAAGCCACTGAAAAACCAACAATTATTAATAATATGCCTAAGCTATAATCAAAAGCTAATACTAGTCCTATAGTTGAAGCTATTCCTTTACCGCCCTTAAACTTTAAAAAAACTGGCCAATTGTGACCTATAACCACAAAAAATCCCATTATAAAAGCTATATGCGGATCCTCAAAATAGTGAATTCCTATTAAATATGCTAGAATACTTTTGCCTGCATCCCCAATGAAAGTAATAACACCGTAAACCGGTCCCATTACCCTAATAGCATTTGTCGAACCAGCATTACCGCTTCCGTATTGCCTTATATCTATATGTTTAACAAACTTCCCAAGTATAAATGATGTTTGAAAACAACCCATCAAATATCCAATAAGAGAAGCGATAAATATATCCATTTATTTTCCACCTGCTTTTAATTAATATCAAACCCTAAACATTCAAATACTTGCAAGAATAAAATCATAATCATCCCATAATCATGTGCTATGATAAATTCTCACAAGTGCATTGAATTATTTAGATTTACTCTAATTTATTTTTTTGTTGTTTCATAAGTCCAAGCTAACATTCCACCCTTCATATTGTAGACGTCATAGCCTAGCTGTGAAACCTTTCTAGAAGCCGCTGAACTCCTTCCACCTGACTTGCAGATGAACACTACCTTCTTATCTTTCTTAATCTTATTTAAATTGCTATCTATCTTACCCAAAGGTATATTTATAGCTTTTTTTACATGACCTGCACTGTACTCAAAAGGCTCTCTTACATCAATTATCTGATAATCCTTATCGTTAATCCAACCCTTTACATCTTCAGGGCTAACATTTGTATAAGAACTCGAGCCAGAATTTCTAGCAAAAACATATATTACTAAGACTAAAATTACAACAACTATTACTGCAATACTTGAACCCATTTCTTACCTCCAATAAATAATAATTAATTAAAATTTTGCTAATTAATTACTACTTAGTTTCGTAAGTCCAATCAAGCATTCCGCCTAACATATTGTAAACATCATGTCCTGCAGCAGTCAACTTGTTTGCAGCTGACAAACTCCTTACACCAGACCTACAAGTAACGACAATTTTTTTGTCTTTTCTAAACTTATCTAAATTAGAATCAATGTTTCCTAAAGGTATATTTTCTGCAGTCACAATATGACCCTCTGCATACTCAAATGGTTCTCTTACATCTACTATTTGGTAAGCCGGATCATTCACCCACTCTTTTACTTGTTCTGGCTTTACGTTTGTTACTTTACCTGTCATCTCTTTGTTTCTCCTTTTTTTGTTTATTATATTTACTTTTTTTATCAATCAACTCTTCTTTATTTCTTGCTATTACATCTGCCTGATTTTTCAAATATTTTTGAAACTTAAAATATCTTGCATTTGATTGTTCTAATGTATCACTTAAAACCAATTGAGCTTGATTTAATATCTCATTTACATACTCATATCCACCATCAGTAAGCTCTTTAGCTGTCTTATTGGCATTTGCCAATATAGCATCCGCTTGTTCACGAGCGAGCCTAAGGATTTCTTCACTCTCCATTCTAGCTTTTTGCTTTCTATCTTCAGCCTCAACGTTAGCCGCACCCAGCATTTGATTTGCTTTTTCATTAGCAATCCTGCTTATTTCGTGCTCTTCAACTAGAGCCTTGGCTCTTTCCTTTGCCTTTTCAACTATTACCGTAGCCTCTCTATTAGCCTCTCCTAAGATTCCCTCTTTATCATCTAAGATTATCTCGGCAGCAGCTATTTCCTTAGGAATATTAGTCTTTATTTCAGTTGTAAATTGGAATAAAACCTGTGTATCCGCCTTGACTACATTCTTACTCATAAAAGATGGCGGACAGTTATCTATATACTCTTCAAACTTATCTAATATTTCAGTAATTTCATTATTCATTAAAAACCTCCACTATATATCCATTCTATTTATATTTTTTGTTTAATGCTCTTTCTACTTCTTTTGGAACAAAATCACTTATTTGCCCACCAAATTTTGCAATCTCCTTGACTATGCTTGAGCTAATATAGCTATAGCTATTTTTGGCAACCATAAAAATAGTTTCTACATCACTATTTAAATGGTCATTTACATGTGCAATCTGCAATTCGTACTCATAATCACTAACCGTTCTAAAACCTCTAATTATAACGTCTGCATTCTCTTTTTTCATAAAGTCAACTAGGAGTCCGCTAAACTTTTCAACTTTAACATTTGGCAAATCGGCAACTGAAGCTTTTATCATTTCTACCCTTTCATCTGCTGTAAAAAGAGAATTTTTGCTAACATTATTAAGTACAGCAACTGTCAAAGAGCCACTTAGCTTAAGGCTTCTCTTAATAATATCCAAATGTCCATTTGTAATTGGGTCAAAACTTCCTGGGTAAACCGCTTTCATTATAATTTCCTTTTTAAAAATGTAAACTTACAATACTTATATTTCTTTTCTCGTTTAATTTCTAGTCCCAAATCTTCTAAACCTTCAAAATATGTCTTAGAAGAGCTTTCACAAATTATAAGTCCATCATCTTTCAAAATATTAGCTCTGGCTATCTTATTTAAAACTTCCATTTCCAAATCTTTATTAAAGGGTGGGTCTAAATAAATAAAGTCAAATTGTTGATTTTCTAACAAATTAATTGCTCTACTATAATCATACTTTAAAATCGTATTATTTTCAATTATTTTTGTCTTTTTTAGGTTACTTTCTAATATATTTATAGAATCTCTATCATTTTCAATAAAACATACATCTGAAGCTCCTCTACTTATAGCTTCTATTCCTATCGAACCAGTACCAGCAAAAATATCTAAAAAGCTAGCACCTATTATATTTGCATTGATTATATTAAAAACATCCTCTTTATATCTATCTAAAGTAGGTCTTATCTTATCATTTTCAGGAGAATTTAACTTAATCCCCCTCATGCTGCCACTTATTACTCTATGCTCTCTTAATAAATTATACTCTATTTTGTCTATTTCTTCATCATAAATTAAAATATTTGCAATATTTTTTGCCATTTTTAAAATCTCTACATCATCATAAATATTAGCCAACCTAAAAGTCGGTATGCCAGACTGTCTACAGCCTAATAAATCTCCATGCCCTCTTAACTTCAAGTCTTTACTAGCTATTTCAAAGCCGTCATTAGTCTCGCTCATAATATCCAAACGCTGCTTAGTTTCATCATTCTCACTATCGCTTATAAGTATGCAAAAACTCTCCTTGTCACTTCTGCCTACCCTACCCCTCAACTGGTGGAGCTGAGAAAGACCAAAACGCTCAGCATTTTCAATAACTATGCAAGTAGCATCCTTAACATCAATACCTACCTCTATAACAGTCGTAGATACCAAAATATGAGTCCTACCCTCTACGAAGTCTGTCATTATTTCGTTTTTTTCATCATTTTTCATCTGTCCATGAAGCGATTTAATTACAACATTTTCAGCAAAATAAGGCTCCATGATTTCACGATAAGTGTCTACATCTACAAGTTCACTTTCAGCGTCCTGTGTAGCCTTTGCACATACAACATAACACTGATTTCCCTTGTCTATTTCCTTTTGCATAAACGAATATATTCTCTTTCGATAAGAGGTATTTACATGATAAGTCTTAATCGGAATCCTGCCACTCGGCATATCATCATTTACCGATAAATCCATATCGGAGTACAGTATCAAGGCCAATGTTCTAGGTATCGGTGTCGCACTCATAACAATAACGTGAGGCATATCTCCTTTATTAACTAGTGTTTCCCTCTGCCTAACACCAAACCTGTGCTGCTCGTCCGTGATTATCAGTGCCAAATTATCAAAGACTGTATCTTCAGTAAGCACAGCATGGGTTGCTACAATCAAATCAATTTCACCCTTTACAAGAGCTTCTTTTATAGCTATTTTCTCTTTATTTTTAACACTTGATGTAAGAAGAGCCATTCTTATATTATATTCTTCAAAAAAAACAGACAAACTTTCAAAATGCTGCTTAGCTAGCACCTCTGTAGGTGCCATAAATACAGCCTGATAACCGCAAGTTACCACATCTAAAATCGCAACAGTTGCGATTAAAGTCTTTCCAGAACCAACATCACCCTGAACGAGTCTATTCATTGAATAATTAGAATACAGGTCATCTTCTATTTCAAAAATCACTTTTTTCTGTGAATTAGTAAGTTCGAATGGAAGATTCCTAATAAATCTTTTAGAAACATTATTATCAACAATTCTAAAACTATTTAATTCTTTTTCATTATTTTTTTTAAGTCTCAATAAAGATAATGAAAAAAGCAAAAACTCGTCGAATATAAGTCTTTTTCTAGCTTCATCTAAACTCTCAAAATCCATAGGAAAATGAACTGTTTTAATAGCTTTTAAATAGTCCATCAGCTTATATGTAGCCTTTAAACTCTGAGGCAAAAAATCTTTTATTTCGCCATCTAAATAATCAAAGGCAAGAGAAATCTTTTCCCTTAACTTCTTGTTACTTAATTTTCTTGTTAATTTGTATACTGGAATTAAGGGCTTATCTAGTAATATTTTCATATCATCATCTGATAAGATATTTGGAGAAATCATCACTATCTCACCTTTTTTCTTAACTAGCTTTCCCCTCAAATTAAGAATTTTACCTACTTGTAAAGACCTAGCCAAATACGGCTGATTGTAAAAAACAACTTTCATCTCACCGCTATCATCAGATACTATAACAGTAAAAAAATTTAGTCTTTTGACCCTTACAAGTCTGCCGACTTTTTCAACCCTTACTCTAAAAAAAAGTTTCTCCTCTAAACTAGCCTCATCTAGCTTAGTCAAACCCTTATTTATTTCGTAAGTTCTGGGAAAATAATTCAACAAATCAAAAACGGAAACTATGCCTAATTTTTCATAATACAGTTTAGACTTATCTCCTATTCCCTTTAATTTTGTAATTGAGTCAAATTTTTTTCCCATACTTTTGCCTTTCTTAAGACATTATATCATAATGGAGCAAATTTTTCTTTACACAAAAACTAAGTTTTCTTATATTATAAAGTTATAAAAATTTGTTTTAGGAGCAAATATACAAAATCATATTCAAATCGCGGATTTTAGCGGATAAGTATCCAGTCGTATATCTGTATAAATGGTACCTATAAGTCTTAGACCATATCTTTTCGTGTTTTATTTTGTTAATGAAAACTATTGACTCGCTCAAATTATAAGCTCCCTAATTCAAATTTTTCTTTTGAACTTTATAGACCTACCTTAGTTCTTGGAATAACAGTCTTTATGATATTTTAATATTTGAATTTATATATAACAAAAAATCATTCTTTAGATAATATGTTTATCACTCAAAATACACCATGGATTTTGAAAATCCCGAAACTATGTCATCAAGGTCTAAAACGGCCCTACAACCCCACGATGAAACTGTTAAATATACCTTTCCAGTACTTTGATTAATAGTCATTCCAGTAATAATAACCCAGTGGTGGTCATAAGATGCCAAATATCTTTCTCCATTATCTCTAATTGTTTCAATACTTTTTAACTTACTGTTAAAGAGATTTAATAAAGCTACTGGTCTATCCCTTTCAAGAGCCTCTCTTATAAAGTCTCTGGTTTTTGCTCTAGACCAATTATCAGAAAAAACTTTTTTTCTTAACCATACCCCCCTACTATTAACAAATTTTTCTAAGCCAGAAGCAAGATAGCCAACACTCGGAATTCCTAGTGACAAATATTCCTCAAGATAAAATCCGAATATTTTTTTGCCTTGTAAAAATCTAGGAAGTTTAAATAAAACTATAGGGCTTATGTACTTATAAAGCTCATTCATATGCTTTAAATAATATCTTTTACTTAAGTCTAAACCATAATTATAAAGCATATAATATCTAGGATTATTCATCGCTAAATATGCACAAATACCTGCCGCACAAACCGTTCCGCAAGCACTCGCCTTCGCAAGTTTTTGCTCAAACCATGCTTGATTTCCACCGTAATAAGTCTCTCCATATTCGTCTTTAATTTTAAGAAAATCACTATTTTTTAAGGATATTTCTATCTGCTGCATAAAATCTCCTTATCTCTATTAACACCAACTTCCGTTCTGTTTCGACTAAAAAAATAACGATAAAGTAATGCCCTTAACTTTATTAAAACAGTTTAAGAGGGAGTCAATATCAACATCTTGGGCATTAACTAAGCCAATTAAACAAAGTTGTATTTTCAATTTAATATGTAGAATTACAATACTATATATTTATGCAAGCACATTATTCATCTGTATTACTTTCATTCACAAAAATTGCTTTACTTTTCATTTCTTTTAATATGCTCTAAGTTTTTCTTTATAATCGTCAATGCCACCATACTAATTATAATTATATGACCACCACTATTTTCCAAATTCCAAGCATTCTTTTTTTTATTCTCGCAAATGCCTATCAGACCTGATTGCTTTAAATATTTTTTCATACTTCTCTATCCATCCACTTAATATAAAATCATTAGTAGAGTTTAATTCTTCCTATCCCCTTTATAAAAATCGATAATAGAACGGTAAATATAGCTATAAATACTATATGACTATAAGAATAAATAAATTCGCCTATGCCTCCTCCACTTTTAGATTTTAAATTATTGTCACTTTCTGAAATATCTTTTAATAAATTATTTACTAATTCAGAAAAGTCCTCAAACTCATAAACCTTACCATTCTCTACGTCTAAAAAATCGGGTCTAGAAGCAAATGGAATTACAAGGGTTTTCTCTCCTTTTTTTACAAATAAAAAATCTGTTTTTATAGACGGTATTGTAAAAACAACTATGTCTGTATAATCAAGTTTATTCTCTTCTACTATTTTGTCTACTATACTAGTTTCAAATAAATATGCAACTTGATTAAGTGATTTATCGAAGATCATAGAAGTATCATAGCTTTCTACCTTGTTTTTGTTAATTTGCAACGTAGAATAGATATATCCGCTATCAACTAGTAGTGGAACTCTGTAATAGTAGGAATCATTATTTACGGCATTTTCTATATCTCTAATGGATTCTAATTTTTCCACCTTAAAAACTTTTACGGTATTTTCAAAATTAATGCTATTAAGCACGTCCTTATTTTTATTTTCTTCCAACAAACTTTTCATCTGCCTTAATAAATCTTTTTCATAATTAAGTACATCAGTTTTGTTAAGTTCTTCATACGAAACTGACAAATTGTTTTCTTTCGCAGATACATTAACAAATGAAATAATAAAAACAACAATTAAAAATGAAAATATTCTTTTATTCATAGTAAACTCCTTTAATAATAAATCATATTGTTCTACGTAGAAATACCATTTAAAATATAGAAATCCGATATGATTGTAACTCTTGTTTTTCTAAAACATATATATCAATCTATATTGTTGGGCATATCAAAGCAATCTTACCGAAGGGAAGTTGCCGCAGAATTTGCTTGCAAATTCGAGAACTCGGATTTCAGGAACACAAGTTATAAAATTATTCCTCAGTCTGTAATTATTAAATCTAGTTTTTGGTCGTGCTTTTCCACAATTAAGTCTTTTACTATAAAATCTTTAAATGCTACACCTATTTTTAGGCAATCAAGACCGTCTAAAAATTCATCATAGTATCCTCCACCATAACCTAGTCTATTTCCATCAAGGCCTATTGCTAAAGCAGGCACTATCACTATTGTCTTTTCAGTAATATCGGTCTTACTTAGTTTTACATCAGAAATTGGCTCTAAAATTCCATAACGGTTTTTCGTAAGCTTGGAATTCTTAGAAATTTTGACAAATTCCATTCTTGCCTCACCAGAGAGCTTTTCTTCGATTATTCTAGGCACAAAAACCTTAGGATAAGTAAAAAATTTACTTAAATCAACTTCATTATTAAAAGGGACATAGACTAGTAAATAGTCATATCCCATTTTAATTATAATTTCATCTATTTTTTTGCATATTTTAGAACTAGCCTCTTTAATATAGCTCGCACTTAATCCAAGACGCTCTTTTAATAAAATAGTTCTTACATCATCCTTGCCAAGCAAGGTAAAATCAAACTGTCTTACACTGTCTAATCCTCTTAAAATACCATTATTATTATTTTTTAAATCAAATATTTTATCCTTGCATAGTGACATAATCCACCAATTTTATTTCCAATTTAATTCTATGATTTTTTAAGTTTGGTTTGACTTCCGTCTTCTTCAACTATATAAACGTTATCAAGAGTTTGTCTCACTCCTCTTTTCCAGGACTCGATATACTCTTTTCTAAGCTTGGCTTGTTCTGCTTTTTCTTCTTCACTAAGTCCTTCTGCCTTTGCTTTTTTGGCTAAAAAATTAATTCTGTCTATCTTTACTTGTTCCATCTCCAACCTTTCTAAAGCAACATTTCGCAAATAAGCTCATGCAACTTTTATTTCTAAATATCACTTTTTATATCTTTACTTTTTATCTTTTCCTTCACCTAACTCTATATTTATATCTGTATTTTCTTCGACTTTTACTTGATTTCTTTTTTTAACTTTCTTAACAATCTTAATGATCACAAAGACTATTAATGCTAAAATTATAAAAGTAGGAAGTGCATATATTATAAATATCACCGCTTCTTGTAAAAATACTACTGTATTTTCTAGAGAATTACTTAGGGCATATCCTATTTTTTCACCAAATGTAATAGGTTTGTCTCTAAACTCTCTTAGCATAACAACTTCTCTTATGCGAATATTAATTTTGCTATAAGAAACTTGGTCATCCATGAGCCTTTTGCTGCTTTCAAAGTTTTCAATTTGATACCTAACTTCAGACAAAGCACTTTCTAATTTTATAATTGCTTCTAAGTCATCAGCTTTCGATAAAATATCTAATAGTCTTTCTTCTTGCACTCTAAGCGACTTTAATCTTGCTTCAACATCTCTATATGAAGCTGTTACATCATCTTTACTCTCTGATTTATTTATTATACTACCTACATTGGAACTAGAATTCATAAACTCATCAAAGTGCTGTGCAGGTACCTTGATTATGTAATCACAATGCTTATTATCATATGGGTCATCAGGATTACCATTATAAAATTCTGAACTATATACATAAGCACCATAATCGTCTACCAAGTCTAACAATGCCTTTACAGAATTATCAAACTCTGTAGTTTCAACCCTAATTCTACCAGTTTTAATTATCTTTCTTGTCTCTTCTATGTTGCTACGTGGAGCTGAGTCTTCAGATTTATTCATAAGTTGATCCTCTCCAGAATTGTTACCTGGCATCCCAGCCATAGTCTCCTTTTGAACCTTAGGCATAGCTCCATAATCATGCTTGCTATCTTCTTTCATTTCCATCTTAGAGGATGAACAAGAAGCAAACAATAAAGTTGAAACAAATATAACTCCCACAAGTACATATAACATTTTTTTCATAATAAAATCCTCCGTATAGTATTTTTTCATTTTACTATTAGACGTATATTTTTTATAAAGGTTTCACTTTTACTATTTTTTATTTAATGGATGTGTACTTAAATATACATCCATGAGTTTTTTATCATCTTTGCTTATATAAATCTGAGTGCTAGCTAAATTAGAATGTCCTAAGAGTTGCTGTACAGACTTAATATCAGCTCCATTTTCCAAAAGATGTTTTGCAAAAGAGTGTCTAAGCACCTTAGGACTTACATCTTTTTCTATACCAGCCAACTTGGTATAGTATTTAATTATCTTCCAAAAACCTTGTCTGCTTAGTTTTTTGCCACTCATATTCAAGAAAAGATAATCGCTATCATATTTATCGAGTTTAGTCCTTGCTTCAGTTAAATATTTTCTAATCGAAAGTTGTGCCCTATCAACTAATGGAATAATCCTTTCCTTAGATTTAGAATCGCACCTAATAAAACCGTAGTCAAAGTTAAAATCATCTACTCTTAAATTTATTAACTCAGTAGCTTTCATGCCACTAGCATAAAGCAAATCAAGTATTGCCTTATCCCTAATTCCTTTTAAAGTACCAACATTTACTGAAGACAAAAATTTTTCAACTTCATCTATACTTAAATACTCTGGCTCAGCCTTTTCTATTTTAGGATTTTTAATATTATCAAAAACATAAGCACTAATAACTCCCTTATTAATTAAAAACCTAAAAAATAACTTTACACTGCTAAGTCGTCTAGAAATAGTAGCCTTTTTATATGCCTTCGCTTCCATATATCTGATAAAATTACTTACACTTATCTCGCTAACACTAGAAAAGTCAGGTACCAATTTTTCTTCCATAAAATCAATAAAAAATTTTATATCTCTAATATAGGATTGCACACTATTATCTGATAATCTCTTAACATCTTTTAAAAAAATCTTAAATTCATCTAAATAAGCGACATATTCATCTTTCATTTTTAGCCAAGTATTCCTTATACATTAAAATTGCAGATATAGTTTTATTATCTATAATCTCACCATTAAAAATCATATCAATTAATTCATCTAGGGTATAAGTATATAATTCAATTATTTCATGTTCATCTAAATCTTGCTTGGATGGTTTTAAATTATTCGCTATAAATACATGGATTACCTCATCAAAAATACCTATTGATGAATAAAATTTATAAAGAAACTCTACATCCTCACTCTCGTATCCAGTCTCTTCTCTTAGCTCTCTTTTAGCACATTCAATTGGTTCTTCATCATCAAAATCCAAAACTCCTGCAGGTATCTCAAGTACCAAATCGTCACAAGTTGCCCTGTATTGCTTCACCATAATTATTTTACCGTCGTCCATTACTGGTATAACTGCAGAGGCACCCGGATGTTCAACTATATCCCATAATACCTCTTTATTTTCTGGTGTTATCAACCTTTGTTTAACTACATCAATCTTATAACCTTTAAACTTTAACTCTTTGTCTAGCTTTTTAAATTTTTCCATAATCCACCTTTTATATTTTTTTATTTATCAAACTCAAATTTTTATTTATTACTTTCAACTTTATCAGTCAAATATATATACTCAATTATCGTAGTTAAAACTTCCATTGCCAATGCAACATCTTCCAGACTAGGAAATGATGGTGCAAGTCTAATATTCCTATCATTAGGGTCTTTTCCATAAGGGAAAGTAGAACCTGCTGGTGTAAGTATCACTCCATATTTTTTGCACTCTTCTACTACCGCCTTAGCTGATACTCCTATGAGATTTAGGCTAATAAAGTAACCACCCCTAGGCTTTGTCCATTTTGCAATACCCTTACCACCTAGATTTTTTTCTAAAATATCTAAGGTAGTTTTTATCTTTGGATAAAGAATATCCATATGTTTTTTCATATGTTTTCTAAGGTTATCATAATCCTTTATAAACTGTACGTGAAGATATTGATTTATCTTATTCGAGCCTATTATCTGCGTTCCCATTAATTCTAGTATATAATCTAAATTAGGCTTACTACTACCAATTACAGCAACAGAAGAACCAGCAAAGGTAACTTTAGATAAAGATGAAAAAATTATAGCCCTATTGTCATTACCATGCTTCTTGCTAAGTTTAACTATTGATGGAATTCTCACATCTTCAAAATAATCATGCACAGCATAAGCATTATCCCACATAATTGTAAAATCATCTGCCGCTTGCATCTTAGCCAAACGTTCAATTACTTCATCACTGTAAACATGACCGCAAGGATTTGAGTACTTTGGTATACACCATATACCCTTAATACTCTCATCTTCCTTTACAAGCTTCTCTACAGTATCCATATCTGGTCCATCTTCTCTGAGCTCCACATAAATGAGTTCAAATCCTAACTTTTCAGCCATATAGAAGTGTCTATCATAGCCAGGAGAAGGACATAAAAACTTAATTTTTTCTACATCCTTCCATGCTTTTTTTGAATTCAAAGCACCAAATAGCATAAAATTAGAAAGAACATTATACTCTAACATAAGACTGGAATTTCCACCTACAAATATGGAATCACTAGGTACATCTATGATATCAGAGAAAATTTCTCTCATCTCATCTAAACCTTGAAGATTACCATAGTTCCTAATATCTTCATCTGGGTGCATATAATGTGGCAAAGGTATATTAAGCAATCCATCACTTAATTCTAATTGCTCTGTACATGGCTTACCTCTAGCCATGTTCAAATCTAATTTATCAACTTTATATTGTTCTAATTTTTTTTCTAATAATTCTAATCTATTTCCTAATTCATTATTTGACATATATTCTCCTTATCGCTTAATCCAATATATATTATATCATAGCAAAGCCCGTACTGAAATATACTTAAGCACTAATAATTTGCCAAATAAAAAAATATAAATCTCTATTTTAAACAACAAAATAGAGATTTATATCAAAAAAACAAATATTTTAATAGAAAAATATCTATATACTAAACAAAAATATATTAAGAAGAGTAAGCAAGAAAATTCACTAAACTCTCATACCCTAATAATTAAAAATTAACAAACCCCTAAATGTTAAAGCAAAAAATTATTATTTAAAATTAAACGTTCTAAAAATATAAGAAAATAAATTTACTCTGCTTCCAAAACTACTATAATAGGTATCAATATCCTCTCTCCAACCCTTATATCATTCTTTGGTATAGAGTTAATATCCGCAACAAGCTTAACATACTCTTTATCAGTATAGTAATTTCTATCATTATACTCGTTAGCTATGCTATAAAGTGTATCCCCTTGTTTCACTTCAATATATTCATATTCATATTCAAAAGGTAGTACCTCACCCTTAATATTAGAAACCGAAATCGCAAAAACA
>PDWI01007784.1_pt1 | contig 12830 bp, 13 predicted proteins | sample 1430891 | NCBI WGS metagenome assembly PDWI01 (sample SAMN01162508, study PRJNA174530) | Oral metagenome, whole genome shotgun sequencing project. | biome: Marine environment; feature: Marine mammal; material: Swab sample of the gingival sulcus; isolation source: swab sample of gingival sulcus... | reverse complement strand
ACGAGAAATTTATAATTTCGAAGTAATCTCATAATCAACAATTTATTTTTTGAGATTACTTCACTATCGTTCGTAATGACACCTTTTTAGACAGCCTCGTTATTTTTGTTATTTATAAATTATGATCTAATATGCTATCAATATTAAGAATATTAGATATTTCATAACACTATTGAAATTCCAATAATTGCAATTATTTTTTTCATTTTTAATCTAACTCATAAAAATTTTCTTGTATAAACGAATAGCAAATCCATCAGACATACCTGCAACAAAACTACAAACCTGCATCAATCTATCGTATAAATTTTCTTTTTCCTTACGATAATGTTTAGGAAGCATTTCCAAAATTAAATTATCATAATGAGTATCAATACCTTCAAATTTATTATTTAAAGCGGTTGTAAAAACATCTAATAAAGCTCTAATAACCTTAAAACCAGTTAATTCCTTTTCAACTACCTCTTTAGAGTTATACAATTTTTCAATACTCATTTCAATAATATCTTTGATTTGAGCCTCATATTGACATCTATCCAATAAGCCTTTGTCAAAATTTCCTTCTAAGATTTTTTCTTCATTTTCTAGAAATATTTTCACCGCTTCCTCAATTAATGTATTAATTGCAATGGCTCGTAAATAAGCCGCTCGATCTTTTTTATGTTCTAGTGAATAATATTTTTGAGTATTAATATTTGTAACTAATTTAGACATATATTCCAAGGCATAACTTTCATCAATTAACCCAAGATTTATACCATCTTCAAAATCAATAATGGTGTAACAAATATCATCTGCCGCCTCAACCAAATAGGCTAACGGATGGCGATAAAACGAGTTGTTTTCCTTGTCTTTTGATTTTAAACCCAATTCTTGAACGATGTCTAAAAAGGCGTCCATATCAGATTGAAAAACACCAAATTTTTTATCAACAATATGGTTTGTAGGTTTTTTAGGCAAGCTTTGTTTAGGATATTTTATAAACGTTCCGAGAGTTGCATAACTTAATCTTAATCCACCTTCTATGCCTTTCTGTGATTCAGTTACTATTCTGAATCCGTTTGCATTTCCTTCATAATCAATTAAATCTTGATATTCTTTGGCGGTTAGGTGTTCTTTATATTTTTTTCCATTTCCATTTTTGAAATAATCGCCAATAGCTTTTTCCCCTGAATGACCAAACGGCGGATTTCCAATATCATGCATGATACAAGCTGCTGCAACAATTGCTCCGAAATCATTAAAAGTATAACCCAATTCAACAAGTTCTGGGTGACGTTCTAGAACAATTTTTCCAACACGTCGACCGAGTGTTCTACCAACTGCCGAAACCTCCAAACTGTGCGTTAATCGCGTGTGAACAAAATCAGTTTCCGACAAAGGAATTACCTGTGTTTTATCTTGTAAACTTCGGAAAGCTGATGAAAAAATAATTCTATCAAAATCAACCTCAAAACCAAGGCGTGTTTCATCTTGTTCAATACGATTACGTTTTTTAATATCTCCAAAACGTTTTAAAGAAAGTAAATTTATCCAATTCATACTACAAAGTTAATTAATTTTTTACATAGCCACGGCCAACACCAATTACTTGATCATATAAACCACCATTTTCTTTGAAATAAATCAATGCAGTGTATTCATTATCAGTACTGTAAAAAGAACCATCAACAGCGCCAATATCTACATTTTTATTTTTATCTTTCACAACATATTGATAATTATAAGCTCCTTGTTTTAGTTTTAAATTTGCAATATAATGACCGTCTTCATAAGTCATTTTATACGTATCTTCTAAACTATAATTATTGAATTGCCCTACGATGTAAACGTCTCGATTATCACGATAATAATCATTTAAGGCAAAATGTATTATAGCATAATCTGCATCTAAATCGGTATTTTGTCCGTCTAATGTTCGGATGATAAATTGCCCGTTTGCATCAGGATTGTAATTGTAAGGCAAATCACGCCTTGGCTCATCAACAAATAAATAATTATGAAAAAGCTCTTTCATTTCTGATTTTGCGATGTTCATATTTGTGTAGCGAATACGTTTATTATCAAAAATTCTGAATTCATTTCCTGCTATAAAATTATTTTTGTTGAGGTAGGAATACACCAACTGATTTGTTCTAATAAACTGCGTATTTTTCGTGTATTGTATTGATTTCCAGTTATTATTTTGAATGATTGCTAATTTTACTTCTTGATTTGGATTGTTAATTCTAAATTTTTTATGATTTACAATCACTTGAACATTTTGTTTTTCTTTTTTAGAAAATGAAAGTCTTGTGGGGCTAACTCTAACTCCAACATCGGTGTAATTTCTATAAAAAACACATCTTCGAGAGAACACAATATTATCATCTTCATCAAGCACGCTGATTAGGTAATTTCCTGTTTTTGTGATTTTTGTATTTTCATTCGGAATTTGAACGCTATAATGTGTATAATTCTGTAACGTATTGAAAGAATTACTGATATTCAGTATATTATCTTGTTCAAAACCATCAATATAATTATTTGGAGTTAATTCAGACGGTTTCCAATCATAGGTCATTAATTCTATTTTATACTGATAATCTTGATTGCTTTTTAAGTCATCAAAAGATAATTCCAACACGGTTCCAAGGGGAACAATAGAAAGTTGCTCTTGACTTCCGATCGGTTTTAGTTGGATAGTTGCAATTTCTTGTGCTTTTCCCTCAATGAAAAAAGAAATAAGGAGCAAACATATTTTTTTTAGCATATTTTTTTATTTAATCTGACTCTTTAAGTTTAACATAAGTCGCAATTTTTTTGGATTTATAACCTCCAATATTTTTTCTTTTTTCGTTATATAATTTAACATATATTCTGCCCCAAATTTTTCAATATTAGTAATCACAATATATTGTTTGTCATTTTCGTTTTTTAAGGTATATGTAGCCGTATAACCAAAACGGCGTTTATCATTAACCGAATATTTTACCTCTTTTGTATTGATAAAATAAAACGATTTTGCACCCATCAAAAAACCATTACCAAAGGTTTTACCAATAAGATATTCTTCATTGATTGGCGTTCTTTCTTTATTAAAAATATAGAACACAACACCGCCAAGGCAGACTAAAAACAGGATATTGATTAAAATTCTCATTAATTTTCTTTAATATGTAAAAATCGTGTTAATTGAATAGATAAATCTAAAAAAATAATTTTTGCATTTCCGTTTCGTTCGATGTGCAATTGTGCTTTACTTATTTCTTCTTCGATTGCTAAAATATTTCCAGAATGTACAAACGGAGCAAATTTTTCTAATTTAAAATCTGTTTGAGGGGCTAAAAAAACAAGTTCAGAACTTCCATAATTCAACAACAATGCCTGACGGAAAAACTGCAAACAATATTGTAAAAATTGTTTTTGAACTTCACGTCCTTGACTTGCCAATTCATTTGACCAATCAATTAAATCGTGAATAACACTGGCATTCCCTTTTGCTCTAAAAGCCGAACGAACCCAAGTTACAAACCACTGTTCAAAAGCAAGTTCATTTCCGTTGTTTTTCGCCAAATGAACTGCCTTATTATAATTTCCCTCACATTGATGCGCTATCTGTTTCGCTTGATTTTCATCAAGATTTAAGTCTTTAACCAACTGTTTTTCAATGATTTCTTCGTTAATTCTGTGGAAATATATTGTCTGACAACGAGAGGTAATCGTTTTAATGATGTCCTCTTCTTTGGCGCTTGTTAGCAATAAAATTGTTTTTTCTGGTGGCTCTTCAATGAGTTTTAATAATTTATTTTCGGTTTCATTATTCATTCGGTCGGCATTCCAAATAATCATGATTTTAAAACCACCCTCATAACTTTTTAATGATAATTTTTTAGAAATTTCAGAAGCCTCGTGAACATTTATGATACCTTGTTTTTTTTCTATTCCGATGTGTTGCATCCAATCAAATAGCGTTCCGTATGGAGTTTCTGTAATAAATTCTCGCCATTCTTCAAGGAAATAATCGCTAATTGGGCTTGATTTTACTTTATCTGTACTTGCCACAGGAAATGAAAAATGTAAATCAGGGTGTTGAAATTTTTCGCATTTTAATCTTGTTGCACTCGGGTTTTTAGAGGTTTTTGTAAGAATAGTTTGAGCGTAAGCTATCGCCATTGCCAAAGTACCAAAACCATCTTCGCCTACAAATAACTGTGCATGCGGAATCCTCCCTTCATCTATCGATTTTATAAGATGCTTTTTTATTAACTCTTGCCCTAAAACATTATCAAAATACATAGTGAAATTAGTTAAATTCATACCCAATATCTTTGCGATAATTCATTTTATCAAATGAAATTTTATCAATATTAGTGTATGATTGTTGTAATGCTTCTTTAATAGAATTTCCAAACGATGTAACCGCTAATACACGTCCTCCATTGGTTTTTATTTTACCATTATCAAGTGTTGTTCCTGCATGAAAAACAATTGAATTTTCAAGATTTTCCAAGCCTGAAATTTCTTTTCCTTTTTCATAAGCCTCTGGGTAACCTCCTGACACTAGCATTACTGTTGTGGCTGTTTTATCGGTAACTTTAAAAGATTTTTCGCTTAAATTTTGGTTAGCAACTCCTTCAAATAGTTCTACTAAATCAGATTCAATTCTTGGTAAAACAACTTCTGTTTCTGGGTCACCCATTCGTACATTATACTCAATTACAAAGGGGTTTCCATCTACATTCATCAGACCAATAAAGATAAAACCACGATAATCAATATTGTCTTTTTGTAGTCCATTTATGGTTGGTTTTACAACTTGTTCTTCTACTTTTTTTAAGAACTCCTCATCAGCAAAAGGCACTGGTGAAATTGCTCCCATTCCTCCTGTATTTAGCCCTTTGTCACCTTCACCAATACGTTTATAATCTTTAGCTGATGGCAATATTTTATACGATTTTCCGTCCGTTAAGACGAATGTTGATAATTCTATTCCGTCCAAAAATTCTTCAATAACAACAGTTGCCGATGCATCCCCAAACTTTTGATTTGAAAGCATTTCTTCTAATTCTGATTTTGCCTCTTCTAATGATTCTAAAATTAACACACCTTTTCCTGCTGCCAAACCATCTGCTTTTAATACATAAGGAGCTTTTAAAATTTCTAAAAATGCTTTTCCTTCGTCTAAATTTTCCTTTGTAAACGACTGATAACGAGCAGTAGGAATATTATGTTTTTCCATAAATTGTTTAGAAAAATCTTTACTTCCTTCAAGCAACGCACCATCTTTTTTAGGACCTATCACAGGAATATTTTTTATGTCATTATCTGCCAAGAAAAAATCATGAATTCCATCAACTAATGGAGCTTCCGAACCTACAACAAGCATATTGATATCGTGTTTTAATACGGCTGATTTTATTGCTTCAAAATCCAATGGATTTATGTTTATATTTGTTGCAATTTCTGATGTTCCAGCATTCCCTGGAGCCACAAATAACTTAGTAACTTTTGGACTTTGTGACAATTTATATGTAAATGCGTGTTCTCGTCCCCCTGAACCTAAAATAAGAATATTCATAAATTTTATACTTTCAAAAGCCCAAAGTTAAAATTAAATTATTGAAAGCCCAAAAATTAAGCTTAAAAAGCATTGAAAAACTTCGAATATTAATTCGTTTTTTAACATTAAGTAACTCTTACACAATTAATGAAAATATTTAAAAAATAAAAGACGAGTTTTGAAGTTTTCAAAACCCGTCTTTTATTTTTTTAGAAATCTAATTTAAACTAATTGATTGTTAGCTCTTGTTGCTTCTGCAGAAGCGTTTAAAGCAGATTTTTCATCTTCAGATAATTCGATTTCAACGATTTTTTCAATACCATTGCGACCTAAAACAACAGGCACACCAATACATAAATCTTTTAAACCATATTCACCATCAAGTAATGCTGAACAAGGGTAAATTTTCTTTTGATCACAAGCAATTGCTTGAACTAATCCAGAAACAGCAGCACCTGGAGCGTACCAAGCAGATGTTCCTAATAAACCAGTTAATGTAGCCCCACCAACTTTAGTGTCTTGTTTAACTTGATCTAAACGTTCTGCTGATAAAAATGCAGAAACAGGTACAGAATTACGAGTTGCCAAACGAGTTAACGGCACCATTCCTTTATCTGAATGACCTCCGATAACCATACCATCAACATCAGAAATTGGCGCTTCTAATGCTTCTGCCAAACGATATTTAAAACGTGCAGAATCCAAAGCACCACCCATTCCAATAATTCTGTTTTTAGGCAATCCTGTTGATTTGTGTACTAAATAAGTCATTGTATCCATTGGATTAGATACTACAATAATAATTGTGTTTGGAGAATGCTCAACTAAACTAGCTGATACAGATTTTACAATTCCTGCATTAATTCCCAATAACTCATCACGAGTCATTCCTGGTTTACGAGCAATTCCTGATGTAATTACACAAATATCTGAATTTGCTGTTTTTGAATAATCTCCTGTTGTTCCTACTATTCTGGTGTCAAATCCGTTTAATGATGCTGTTTGCATTAAGTCCATTGCCTTACCTTCAGCATAACCTTCTTTGATATCTACCAAAACTACTTCTGATGCAAAATTTTTAATTGCGATATACTCTGCACAACTTGCCCCAACGGCACCTGCACCAACTACTGTTACTTTCATCTATTTATATTTTATTGTTTTTAGCGATCTGATGTAACCTCCTAATAATCATTACGCTGTATTAAAATTTAGTATGGAGGTTGTAAAGCACAAATATAAGATTTTAGTATAAAAAAATCGATTTTTTGAAACTTTTTATTATAATAAAAAAATCGTCTAAAATATTACTTTAGACGACTTTTATGACTTTATTGTAGAATTATTTTTTTAATAAATCTCTAATTTCTACTAATAATTCTTCTTGAGTAGGACCTTTTGGTGCTTCAGGAGCAGGTTCTTCTTTCTTTTTAGCTGCAGCAACTGCTTTTACAACAGCAAACATAACAGCAGCAACTATAATGAAATCAATTACATATGTAATAAATTCACCATATAAAATAGCATTTTCAGGAGCTAATACTTTTCCTGCTTCATCTAATTTTGCTTCACTAAGAACATATTTTAAACTCTTAAAATCAGCTTTGAAAATTAATCCAATTAAAGGAGCTACAATCCCTCCAGTAAATCCAGAAACCACTTTATTAAAAGCTGCTCCCATTACAAATGCTACAGCAATATCTACTAAATTACCTTTTATAGCAAAGTCTTTAAATTCTTTTAATGCACTCATTAAATTATATTTTTATAAATTATTTTGCGAATATACATAAAATTATACAATTACTCTCTTTATTCTTTGAGAAATATTTGTAATGACATCATATGGGATGGTTTCATATTTATCAGAAATATAGTTAATGTGACTTTGATGATTAAATAAAATTACGCTATCTCCTTCGTTACATTCTATTTCTGTTACATCAACCATTAGCATGTCCATACAAACATTTCCGACTATAGGAACAGCTTGTTCGTTAATGATCACAAAACCATTTTTATTCCCAAGTTTTCTTGATATTCCATCAGCATGACCAACAGGAATAGTTGCTATTTTGGTAATTCTATTTGCTGTAAATCCTCTATTATAACCAATAGTTTCTCCTGGTTGAACGATATGAATTTGTGTAATAACAGAACTTAAATTATGTGTATTTTGCAATTGATTAGTGATACTTTCTTCATTACCGAAACCATATAAACCAATTCCTAAACGCACCATATCAAATTGAGCTTGAGGATAATTTATAATTCCAGAGGTATTTAAAATATGAATCATCGGTTCATAATCTAAATGCTCATACACCTGTTTTACGATGTAAGCAAAATTATTTATTTGATTTGTTGTAAATTCAACTTCGTTAGGATCTTCACTAGCTGCTAAATGTGAATAAATCGATTTCACAAAAACATTATTTGACGCCTTTAATTCACTTAATATTTTCGGAATATCTGTGTGCCAAAATCCTAATCTATTTAAACCTGTGTTAAATTTTATATGAATAGGGTAATTCATTAAAGGTTCTTCATCTGCAAATTTTAAAAAAGCATCAAAAATTCTAAAATTATACAAACTCGGTTCTAATCTGTGCGTTACAATTTGTTTAATATTTTCAATTTGAGGATAAAGAACTAAAATCGGTTTTGTAATCCCAGAATTTCGTAAAACAATACCTTCGTGCGTGTACGCAACCGCAAAATAATCAACATGAGATTCAATAAATTTAGCAACAAGTTCCGAGCTACTTCCGTATGCTTCTGCTTTTACAACAACTAAAATTTTTGTCTCTTCGTTGAGTCTGCTTTTAAAAAAATTTAGATTGTGAATAAGTGCTTTACTATCAATAGTTAAAGTACTTACATGATTATTCGTTGTCATTTTCTTCTGATTTTTCTTTTGTTGCTTTATAGAACGCAGCTCTGCTTAAAGGCTCATAAGCCTCTGTTTCTCCAAGCATTACAAGTTTGTCATTTTTTGATTTTCTAAAACTATAATTTGCTAAATTACCTGTTTTTGTACATATAGCATGAACTTTTGTAACATATTCAGCAGTTGCCATAAGATAAGGCATTGGTCCAAATGGATTCCCTTGAAAATCCATATCAAGCCCCGCTACAATAACTCGAACTCCTCTGTTGGCAAGTTGATTACATACATTGACAATTTCATCATCAAAGAATTGAGCCTCATCAATTCCCACAACATCAACATCATTAGCCAATAATAAAATGTTAGAAGAACTTTCTACAGGTGTTGATTGTATTGCATTTTCATCATGAGATACAACGTTTTCTTCATCATAACGAATATCTATTGCAGGTTTAAAAATTTCAATTTTTTGTTTTGCTATATTTGCTCTTTTGAGCCTTCGAATTAGTTCTTCGGTTTTGCCAGAAAACATGGATCCGCAGATAACTTCAATCCATCCAAATTTTTCACTATGATTTACTGTATTCTCAAGAAACATTTTTGTCTGTGTTTTTAAAAAATTAATTAACTTTGCCTTAAAATTGCTTTTTGGCAAATTTAGAAAAATATAATTGTAACTAACCCTAAAATAATTTAGAACTTATGCACAAAAAATTAGCAGCCGAATTAAACAGCTTAGCCCACGACATTTTAAAAATGCGTGACAAGCATGATGTTTTTATTTTAAGAGAAAAAATTGCTGTTCTTCACGAAAAAATTGCTGTTCTTGCGTATATTGAGGAATATATTGATACAACACCTCAAGCTAAAGAAACTAAGGAAGGGTTAGTTGCCAAGTTTGAAGCTGTTGAAAAAAAAGAGCAAGTTGAAGTTGAAAAAACACAAGAAATAGAAAAAATCATAGAAAAACCAGAAATTGAAGAAGAAAAACCGAATGAAATTATATTATCGGTTGATTCTAATCAAGCGTTAAATTCTATAGAGGTTATTGATGAAGAAGAAGTAAAAGTAACAGAAATTTCTGAAAAAATTGAATCAGAAATTACAGAAGATATCGTTGAAGAAAAACTTGAAGAGGAAACGATTAAAGAGGCTATTGAGAAAAAAGAAGATGATGATCCTAAAATAAAAACTTTAGATGATGAATTAGAAGATACAATTTCTGTTGATGTAATGACCGATTTATTTAAAAAAGTAGAATCTAAAATCCCACAAAAAGAGGCTCAAACGTCATTAAATGATAAATTAGCTATCAATAAAACAATCCAAATTGGTTTAAATGATAGAATAGCTTTTGTTAATAATTTATTTAATTATGATCAGGTTGAATTTAATAAAGTTATTCGAGAATTAAATACATTCGAAAGTTTTGATAAATCTTTAAAATTTATAAGAAATCAAGTTAAACCAAACTACGATTGGAAAGATAAAGAAGAATATGAAGAGCGTTTTGTAGAAATTATTCATAAGCGATTTGAATAAATCATAGTTTTCTTTTTTCTATAAAGAATTTTTTGAGCAAAAGCGCACATTTTTCTTCAAGAATTCCTTTGGTGATAGTAGTTTTAGGGTGGGTTTTAGTTTGTAGAATACTAAAACCCATTTTAGGTTCACTTGCTCCGTAGACAATTCGTTTTATTTGTGTCCAATAACTTGCCCCTGCACACATTTGGCAAGGTTCTAAAGTTACATAAAGTGTACAATCTTTTAAATATTTTCCGCCGAGATAATCCGCTGCAGAAGTGAAAGCTTGCATTTCTGCATGAGCAGTAACATCGTTTAATGTTTCTGTAAGATTGTGGGCACGAGCAATAATTTTATCATTAAATGTAATCACTGCACCCACAGGAACTTCGCCTTTATCAAAAGCTTTTTGAGCTTCTTCTAAAGCTTTTTGCATGAAATAAACATCATCCATTAATAGCCTACTTTTGCTCGAACTCTTTTTAAAGTTTGTTGTGCTATTTTTCTTGCTTTTTCTGCTCCGACAGCCAAAGCCTCATCAATTTCATGTTTGTTTTCCATGTAATGTGAATATTTTTCTCGAACATCAGAAAATTTATCTAAAATTAATTCATAAAGAGCCTGTTTTGCATGACCATAACCATAATTTCCGCCAAGATAATTTTTTCTCATTTGCTCGATTTGTTCATCAGATGCTAATAATTTATATAAAGCAAAAACATTATCCGTATCAGGGTTTTTGGGCTCTTCTAACGGTGTGCTATCAGTTGCAATACTCATAATTTGCTTGCGTAGTTTCTTTTCAGGCAAGAAAATATCAATATAATTATTGCGAGATTTGCTCATTTTTTCACCATCTGTACCCGGAACAAGTTTTGTTTCGTTACCAATTTTAGCCTCAGGTAAAATTAAGGTTTCTCCAACCGAATTATTTAATCTACTCGCGACATCTCTTGCCATTTCTATATGTTGCAATTGGTCTTTTCCTACAGGAATAATCTCTGCATCGTATAATAAAATATCTGCAGCCATTAACATTGGATAGGTAAATAAACCTGTATTTACATCTTGCAAACGATCTGCTTTATCTTTAAAACTATGCGCTAAAGTCAAACGTTGATAAGGAAAATAACAATTTAGATACCATGTTAATTCTGTAACTTCAGGAACATCACTTTGACGATAGAAAACAGTTTTTTCAATATCAACTCCACAAGCAAGCCATGTAGCGGCGGTGCTGTACGTGTTTTCTCGTAATTGTTTTCCGTCTTTTATTTGTGTCATCGAATGTAAATCTGCGATAAACAAAAAAGAATCGTTATCAGTATTATTAGCCATTTCAATTGCAGGTAAAATAGCTCCTAATAAATTTCCTAAATGAGGTGTTCCTGTACTTTGTACTCCTGTTAAAACTCTTGCCATAAATAATTAATTTTAGCAAAAATATAAAAACAAAATAAATTAGTATATTGCCAGCATGAAATATTTATTTTTTCCTCTTCGATTATTATGGAGGGCATGGTTTTATGTTCTAGTATTAGGTTCGATAATTGCCTTTTTACCAATATTTTTGATATTAACTTCAAGGGAAGATTTTTATCCGATTTTTTGGAAATTTATGAGATTTTGGTCGTATTTATTGTTATATGGAACAGGTTTCGGTCTTGCAATAAGTAAAGAACAAGAAATCGAAAAGGGTAAAAATTATATGTTTTGCCCGAATCATGCATCTTTAATGGACGGTTGGAAATTAATTGTTACAAGTAAAAACCCGATTGTTTTTGTAGGTAAAAAAGAACTTGAAAAAATTCCATTTTTTGGATTTTTTTATAAAAAAGTAGCAATTACGGTTGATAGGAGTAATAAAGAAAGTCGTAAAAGCGTCTATCATAGTGCAAAACGAAAACTTGATAGAGGTTATAGTATTGTTATTTTTCCCGAGGGGCTTGTTCCAACGGAGGATGTGATTTTAGCTCCTTTTAGAAATGGTGCTTTTAGTCTTGCAATTGAATATCAAATTCCGATTGTGCCTCAAGTTTATTATGACGGAAAACGTTTATTTTCTTGGGATATTTTCAAAGGACATCCGGGGATTTTTAGAATAAAACAACTTAAATTTATAGAAACAAAAGGAATGACTTCCGAAGATATGCCCGCATTAAGAGATAAAACATTTAAACTAATCGAAACAGAACTTTTAAATGATGAATTCTATATGAAAGATACGAATGATTGTATTAAAAGCTTGTCTAAATAGTTTTAGGCATAAATGAAAAAAGCCAAAACCTTATTGATAAAGTTTTGGCTTAAAATATAAGCTTGTGTTTATTTTAAACGATTAATTAAATTTTCTATATTTTAATTTATTTGAAACTTACCAAAGTACTTTTAACTTCCTCTTGAATTTTAGAAATAAAATCTTCAATTTTGAAAGTCCCTAAATCACCTTCGCCGTGTTTTCTAACTGAAACTGTGCCTTCGCCTTCTTCTTGTTCTCCTACGATAACCATAAATGGTATTTTGCTCATTTCTGCATCGCGAATTTTTCGTCCTGTTTTTTCGCTACGTTCGTCAATAGTTGTACGAATTTCAGCATCTGACAATAATTCTGAAACTTTTTCTGCATATTTTTGATATTTTTCACTGATAGGTAATATAATTACTTGTTCAGGAGTTAGCCACAATGGGAAGTTACCGCCAGTATGCTCTAATAAAACCGCAATAAATCGCTCCATAGAACCAAATGGTGCTCTATGAATCATCACTGGTCTGTGCAATTCGTTATCGCTACCTTTATAATGTAGGTCAAAACGCTCTGGCAAATTATAATCCACTTGAATTGTTCCAAGTTGCCAACTTCTACCTAAGGCATCT
>PDWI01011780.1_pt1 | contig 12831 bp, 11 predicted proteins | sample 1430891 | NCBI WGS metagenome assembly PDWI01 (sample SAMN01162508, study PRJNA174530) | Oral metagenome, whole genome shotgun sequencing project. | biome: Marine environment; feature: Marine mammal; material: Swab sample of the gingival sulcus; isolation source: swab sample of gingival sulcus... | reverse complement strand
TGCGGTTAAAACAGGGCCGGCGCCTTGTAGCTGTACCACTCTCGCAAGCCTCACGGTGTCGGGGGCGAGAAGGACGCATGGGATTTTACGGTGTTGGGGGCGAGAAGGACGCATGGAATTTTTTGGGGGTAGGAGGGCGCATGGAATCTCACGGTGTTGGGTGAGAGAAGGGCGCATGGGATTGTCGGGGAGAGGAGGACGCATGGAGCCGCGCGGTGTCGGGGAGAGGGAAGACGCATGGAATTTTGGCGTGTCTTTGCCTAAGTGATTGATAAAAAGAGCAATTTGAACAGGCTGTTGCCTTGTAGCGGTGTCACTCTCGCAAGCCTTGCGTGTTCGGGGAGAAGAGGGGCGCAGGGAGAAGAGTCGTATCAGCTTTACGGGAGTAGGGCGGCGTTTACTGGCGAGGTGTGCTTTGGTGAGGGGTGTGTAAGTGCTTGTTTCGTGGCGGGAATTGGTTTATTCATGCGGAAATCAAGAGAACAAGGACATCCCAATGTTGCGACGTATTTTTTTTATTATCATCCTCTGGTGCATAACTGGCTACTATAGTTATAAAATGATGCAGGTTGACCCGGAAAACTGCACGCCGCAGGAGTATGATCATTGGGGACTCAAGTGGGGTGAGACCGCTGTTCGGCTTGCCGGGGTCAAAATTGAAGCGGATATGGGTGATGTGGATCCGGAAGGACATTACGTTTTTATCTGTAACCATCAGTCCAATATGGATATCCCGGTTCTTTTTGAAGTCCTTAAAGGGAACCGTATTCGCTTTGTTGCCAAGAAGAGTCTTTTTGAAATTCCGATATACGGCAAAGCGTTGGCTCATTCCGGTCATATTTGTGTTGACCGGGACAATCGGCGCGCAGCTATGAAGAGCCTTAATGACGCTGTCGATAAAGCCAGGAGCGGCATCTCGCCGGTAATTTTTCCTGAAGGGACTCGCAATACCAATCTGGAAGAGTTGCTGGAATTCAAAGTGGGTGGAATGATCATTGCGCTCAAGTCGGGTTTGCCGGTGGTTCCCATTGTTATGACCAATACCGGTCGTGTCCTGGGTAAGGGCAAACGGGTGCTGGATAATCGTCCGGTTGTTCGTGTCAGAGCGTTGCCGATCATTGATCCGGCCCAGTATACGCTGAAAGAGCGCGACAGGTTCAAAGATGATCTCTATGCGATGATGAGCAAAGCGTATAAGGAATTGTTGGCAGAAGGATAAATTATGACATCCACATCAATCAGCCTTTATCCTTTGGGCGGTCTTGGCGAAATAGGCATGAACTGTATGGCGTACAAGACCGAACGGTCCATGGCCCTGGTCGACTGTGGTCTGATGTTTCCTGAAGACCATCATTTCGGCGTGGATGTGGTGATTCCCTGCTTTGATTTTATTGTTGAAAACAAGGAAATACTGCACGGTATTGTCCTGACTCATGGGCATGAAGATCACATCGGTGCACTGCCGTGGTTGCTCCAAAACGTGGATGTGCCGGTTTACGGCAGTGAGTTTACCCTTGGACTTGTCGAAAACAAGCTCCGTGAGCACGGATTGGATAAGTGGGCCGATCTTCGTCCGGTCCGTTCCTATGATCGTGTTCTTATAGGCGATTTTACATTCAACTTTTTTCCAGTCTGCCATTCCATCATAGAAGGGTTCGGTCTTGGTATTGAAACCCCGGTGGGACGCATTGTTCATACGGGCGATTTCAAGATTGACCGTAATCCCCTGGGCGGCCATGCGACTGATTTGGCGGCATTCCGCCAATTTGCCGAACCAGGGGTTCAATTGATGCTTTCCGATTCCACCAATGTGGAGAGTGAAGGCTTCGCACTGACGGAACGGGAGATCAAAGTCTCTCTGCGGGAAATTTTTTCAAGTGCCAAAGGCCGTATTCTTGTTTCTTTGTTTTCCAGCCATATCCAACGGATGCAGGAAGTCTTTGATCTGGCCGATGCCGAAGGGCGCAAAGTGGCGGTCTCCGGGCGAAGCCTGTTTCGCAACATGGAATTGGCCAGCGAATTGGGGCATTTGAAAATACCCAAAGGTATTTTTATAGACATCAATGAATTGGATGAATATGGCGATTCCGAACTGGTGCTACTGGTCACCGGATCGCAAGGCGAGCCTCTTGCGGCATTGTCCCGGATGGCCTCTGGGGAGCATCGGCAATTGGACGTCAAGCCGGGCGATCTTGTTATCCTCTCTTCCAGATTTATTCCGGGCAACGTGAAAGCCATTACCAGAGTGATTAATAATTTGTACCGCCTTGGAGCCGAGGTCTTGTACGAAAAAATGCACGGTATCCACGCTTCCGGCCATGCTTGTGCCGGAGAGCTGGCCTTGATGTTGGAAGCTGTTCGGCCCAAATATTTCATCCCTGTGCATGGCGAGTATCGCCATTTGGTCAAGCATAAGCGTTTGGCCGTGAGTTGCGGTGTGGGCGAACAGCACTCTCTTGTCATTGAAAACGGTCAGTCTATCACGTTCCATGACGATGATTCTTTTGAGTTGGGACCCACATTTCCTGCTGAAAAAATACTTGTTGATGGCAAAGGGGTTGGTGATGTCGGGAATTCCGTTTTGAAAGAACGCCAACTACTGGCCGGTGAAGGGATGGTCATCGTCGTCCTTGTGGTGGATGAAACCACAGGAGAGATATCCATGGGACCGGACATTATGTCCAAGGGCTTTGTCTTTGAAGAGCAATATCGTCACGTTCTGGACGATGCCAAATGTATTGTTTTGGGTCTGCTTTGCGCCGTTTCTTCAGAAAAATACTGGGCCGCGATCCCGTTGTCGTGCCTCTCGTCATCACAGTCTCACTCAGTTAGGCATGGCGCGCTGTTTACCACGGCGCGCCGGCTTGCGAGAGCGGCACATCTGACTGCGTTGCCGGACCTGTCTGCCACGGCGCGCCGGCTTGCAATAGCGGCACATCTGCTGCGTTGCCGACCCTGTTTTAATCCTCAACGTAGCGCTGCTACGCGCTGCTACGCCTGCGGTTAAAACAAGGTCGGCGCCTTGCAGCTGCACCACTCTTGCAAGCCTCACGGTGTCGGGGGCGAGAAGGGCGCATGGGATTTTACGTTGTTGGGGGTAGGAGGGCTCATGGAATTTTACGTTGTCGAGGGCGAGAAGGACGCATGGAGTCTCACGTTGTCGGGTGAGAGAAGGACGCATGGAATTTTTTGGGGGTAGGAGGGCGCATGAAATTTTGCGTGGTCGGGGAGAGGAGGGCGCATAAAATCCTAAGCGTTGTTACGCCTGTGGTTCTTGTTTTGAGGCGTATAAATTCAGTTAATTCATCTAGTAAGAAAAGTAAGTTTGTTGTTGATCTCCCTTGCGTGCAAGGTGAAATGGGGGTATTTTCCTTGTTCAAAAGGTGAGGTGTCTTTCGGCTAAAGCCTCATGGAAGCCGAGGTTGATCAACGTTGTCTTTCCGAAGTCGTCAACGATTCGGTTTACGATGTATGGTCATTTTAGGAATAATGTTCCGTCCAGTTACAATTGAGCGGATCCATACAATAAGGTTGTTCTCATGTCTCAGCATATTGTTATTATCGGTGGCGTGGCGCTTGGCCCCAAGGCTGCCTGTCGTTTTAAGCGGCTTGAACCCGGTTCTACGGTAACCATGATTGATCAAAGTTCGCTTATCTCCTATGGAGGTTGCGGTATCCCTTACTATGTTTCCGGTGATGTTGCCGATGCCAAGGAACTGTGTACCACCAGTTTTCACATGGTGCGTGATCCCAAGTTCTTCAAAGAGATCAAAGGGGTGGATGTCCAGATTCTGACCAAGGCAACCAAAATTGATCGGGAAAACAAGCGGGTTGAAGTCGAGAATACCACAACGGGTGACAAGGCTACCATTGATTACGACAAGCTGGTTCTTGCCATGGGTGCCTCTCCGCGACGATTGGGCCTTCCCGGTGAAGATTTGCAGGGAATCAATTATGTGTGCAATCCCGATGATGCCACTCGTATTCGCGAAGGGATTTCCAAAGGTAAAGTGGAGAATGCCGTCATTGTCGGGGGCGGTTTTATCGGTTTGGAGATGGCAGAGGCCTTTACGGACATGTGGGGCGTGGAGACCGCTGTGGTTGAGATTTCCGATCAGATCATGTCGCGGCTTGTAAGCCCTGTGCTGGCAACCATGGGGCGGAAACACATGGAAGAAAATGGCGTGAAATTTTATTTCGATGAGAGGGTGGAACGGTTTGAAGGGGAGGATGGACACGTTACCCGTGTTGTTACCAATAAACGCACCCTTGACGCCGATGCCGTTATTATTGCGACCGGCGTTGTTCCCAATTCTCAACTGGCAGAGGAGGCCGGTCTCAACTGTCATCAATTGGGCGGCGTGTTTGTGGATGAATATCTGCGTACCAATGATCCCGACATCTATTGTGGCGGCGATTGTGCTATTGTCAGGAATCTGATCACGGATCAATCCATATTTTTGCCGTTGGGGTCCATGGCCAACCGGCAGGGCCGGGTTATCGGCAACAATCTGGCCGGTGGCGAAACCCGTTTTGACGGTGTGGTCGGTTCATTTGTCGTTAAATTGTTTGAGACCTCCATGGCCGGGACCGGATTGAGTCTGGCGGCAGCAAAAGTAGCCGGTTTTGATGCAATGAGCGTGTTGCTCATTCAATTGGATCGTGCCCATTTTTATCCGACAAAGGAGCTTATGACGCTTGAAATGGTTGTCGATAAGAGCAACCGCCGAGTGCTTGGTGTGCAGGGGGTCGGTTCTTCCGGCGATGCTATGGTCGGCCGCATCAATGCCGCAGCGGCATTGATGAAGAGTAAGCCGACAGTTGATGATTTTTCCAATATGGAATTGGCGTATTCGCCACCCTTTGCCGCTGCATTGGATATTCTCAATACCTTGGGCAATCTTGCCGACAATGCTCTGCGTGGCATTAATCGTGGCGTTGGGCCTGACGGTTTTCAGGAACTGTGGGACAAGCGTGAAGAAGGCGAATACTTTTTCGTCGATTGCAGGGAGCGCGCTAACGCTGAACCGTTCATGGAGCGTCATCCAGATCATTGGCACAATGTACCGCAAGGAGAGATTTATAATCGCCTCAATGAAATCCCCAAGGAAAAGTCGGTGGTTCTTGTTTGCAACACCGGAGCCCGGTCTTATGAAGCGCAGATCATGCTTGACGCGATGGGATATGAGAAAGTGATCAATGTCCATGGTGGCATGACAGGCATCCAAAAATACGGCGTCGGTGTTTAGGCCTGGTGTCACTGGGTAGTGTACGATAATGGGGCACGTGGTTGATGAGAAAATACGGAGCCGGGAAAATATCGTACACTCCGTTAAAATGTCATTGAGCCAAAGAACCCGTAATGACCGGATGAAAAGAGATCAGCCCCTGCGAGGGGGCTGATCGTTTTTGCTGTATACGCTGTCTGTTTTCGGTTAAACCCGACCTTCTTCAACGCCGTGACAGGCGACAATCGTGCCGTTGTTCAGGGTGCGCTGGACAGGCCTTTCCTGTGTGCAACGTTCATTGGCATGTGGACAGCGGCCATGGAAAACACAGCCGGAGGGAAGATTGATTGGGGTAGGCACGTCACCGGAGAGCTTGGTGTGCCCGCCTGCCTGACCGCCAAGTTTGGGAATAGCGGAAAGCAGTGCCTGAGTATAGGGATGTTTCGGGCTGGTAAATAGATCCTTGGTTGCGGCCAGTTCGCAGACACAGCCGAGATACATGACTGCCACGCGGCTGGAAATGTGTTCGACAACACTGAGATCGTGGCTGATGAACAGGTATGTCAGCCCGCGCTTATCCTGAGCATCCATAAGCAGGTTAAGTATTTGGGCCTGGATGGACACGTCAAGGGCCGCAATGGGTTCATCGGCGGCAATAAATTCGGGATCAAGTACCAATGCCCGGGCAATGGAGATACGTTGGCGTTGGCCACCGGAAAATTCATGTGGATGGTTTGCTGCCCATTTGGGGTCAACACCTACCTGATACATGACCTCGGCCACTTTTTCTTTGATTTGAGCGCGGGACATGTCGGGATTGTGGAACCGGACTGGCTCTTCCAGAATTTGATTTACCTTCATTCGGGGATTCAGGGAGGCATAGGGATCCTGAAATACCATTTGCATCTTGGTACGGTAGGGTTTCAGCTGGGACGACCGCAGGTTGTCAATCCGTTTTCCGTGGTACAGGATTTCGCCTTTGTTGGGTCGGTACAATCCCATGACAGTGCGTGCCAGAGTGGATTTTCCACAACCGGATTCTCCGACCACGCTTAGGGTCTCCCCAGGAAAAACATCAAGCGTAACGCTGTTTACGGCTTTGACCACCGTATGTTTTCGTGTGATTTTCCCGCCTTCAAAGCGGAGTTGGTCGAGAAAGGAGCCGGAAATATCAAAGTGTTTATTGACATCTTTGATTTCAAGCAGTTTCGTCATGATTATTTCCCTCCTTTTCGCCCAAAGCAAGCTACTTGCGTGCCCATTTCCAGTTCGCGCAGGTCGGGAATCCCATGTTTGCAATGTTCCTGTTTTTCCAGGCATCGAGGCTCGAAAGCACAGCCCGGAGGCATGTCGAAAAGGGTTGGCATCATTCCGGGGATCTGATTGAGCCTGTTCGCTTTGCTGGCCATTTGAGGCAATGCTTGTAGCAGTCCTTGCGTGTAGGGGTGCTGGGGGCTTTCAATGATCTGTTTCGTTGACCCGATTTCCACAACCTGTCCGGCGTAGAGCACAGCAATACGTTGTGTGACTTCGGAAACCACGGCAAGATCATGGGTGATCAAGATGAGTCCCATATTCGCCGTTTCACACAACTCGAGCAGGAGATCCATGATTTCGGCCTGAATGGTCACATCAAGAGCCGTGGTTGGTTCGTCGGCTATGATTAATTTCGGATTGGTCAGAAGAGAAATGGCTATGACGATGCGTTGGCGCATTCCACCTGAAAATTCGTGGGGATACTGTTTCAGGCGTTTTTCGGGTGAGGGAATGTACACCTTGCGAAGTTTGTCGAAACAGATTTCTTCGGCCTCTTTGTCGGACACATCCATATGGGCTAAAATGGTTTCCTTCATCTGGGTGCCGATGGTCAAAACCGGATTGAGCGTCATCATCGGATCCTGAAAAATCATGGAGATATGATTGCCGCGGATTTCGCGCATCTGGTTATAGGAATATTTGGAGATGTCGTTGCCGTCAAAAATGATTTCACCGCCCGTAATCTTGCCGGGCTTGGAGATCAGATTGATGATGGAAAAGCCGAGCATGGATTTTCCTGCCCCGGATTCTCCAACAATTCCGAGCCGTTCCCCTTTGCCCACAGAAAGAGACACACCACGTACAGCGCGTAATGTCTTGTCGCGCAAGGCGAAATCAACAGTAAGATTTTTTATGTCAAGGAGTTGTTCCATGACTTACCCCTTGTACAGTTTCGGGTTGAGATAATCGCGGACCCAGTCGCCCAGCAGGTTGATCACAAGAACCAGTAACACCAAAAGGATGCCGGGAAAAATAGTGATCCACCATGAACCGGAGAATATGTATTCAAATCCGGCAGTGATGAGCGAGCCAAGCGAAGGCTTGGTCAGGGGCATGCCAAGGCCGAGGAAGGAAAGGGCGGCTTCACTCATGATGGCGTTGGCGACCTGGACAGTGGAAATAACCAGTACCGGGGAAAGGGTGTTGGGCAGGATATGACGCCACATGATGCGTGTTTGGGACAAGCCGATGACGCGGGCTGCTTCAACATATTCCTTTTTCCGTTCGGCAAGTACCGAGGCGCGTACGGTGCGGGCATATTGAGGCCATTCAGCAAGTCCGATGATGAGGATGAGCAAAGGGGCCGCAATTTTTTCATAGTTTGCCACACCGAACATGGTTTGGAAAATCGCACCGATGAAAATGGCGATCATGTATGTCGAAAAGGAAAGCTGCACATCTGCTATGCGCATCATGATGTTGTCCAGCCGTTTTATGTAACCGGACAACAGGCCGATAACAATGCCCAAAAAGGCCTGTAATGCCACGGCTCCCAGACCGATAATGATGGAAATCCGCATACCGTAGAGCATGGTGGAAAGCATGTCGCGTCCCATATTGTCGGTACCGAGCAGGAATTTGCTGGTTCCGTTCGCCGACCATGCCGGAGGTAGCTCGGAGTCCATGATGTCAATGGTGGTGGGATTGTACGGATCATGCGGCGCGAGTAAGGGCGCACCGAACGCGCTGATGATGAGCACGACCAAAATGGCAAAACTGACGTATGCCATGGGATCCCGTAAGAAACTGTAAAGAAAGAAGGATTTTTTGAATCGTTGCCAACGTGAACGCATCTATTTTCTCCCCGCAACGCGGACAGTGGGATTAACTCGTCCGTAGATAAGATCAACGATGGTGTTGACCACAACGAAAATGAATCCGACGACCACAATATAGGAAACCATGAGGGCGGTATCTGCGCGTTCAACCGATTCAATGAACATGGCCCCCATGCCCTGCCACTGGAAGACGGTTTCGGTGAGAATGGTGAAGGCCACCATAATACCGAGTTGAACACCGCCGACCGTGATAACCGGAAGCAGGGTGTTTTTGAAGGCATGAACCCACCAGACGCGACTGGGCTTGAGTCCTTTTGCCCAAGCAAATTTAACGTATTCGCTTTCCAGCACTTCCATCATTTCGGATCGAATAAGGCGAATGAAGAGCGGTAGCATGATGGAAGAAAGAGCGATGGAAGGCATGATGAGGTGCTTGATTCCGTCCCAAGTGAGCAGACCGCTCTCCCACCAGCCGAAGATTTGGACAGTTTTTCCTCTTCCGAAAGATGGCAACCAATGCAGTTCGACCGAGAAAATATAGATGAGCAGGATTGCCGTCAGGAATACCGGCATGGAGACCCCGACAATGGAGCCTCCCATAATACACCGGCTCAGTAATCGTTGCGGATGAATCGCTGCGTAAATACCAAGCGGAATCGAAAGAAAAATGACAATAAGCGACGCGCAGAAGACCAATTCGAGGGTTGCCGGTGCTTTGGATATGATGACTTCGGTGACGGGCTTTTTGAAGAAAAAGGATCGTCCCAGATCGCCTTTGAGGGAATTTTTCAGGAATCGACCGTACTGAACCAGAAACGGATCGTTGAGCCCCAACTGTTCCCTGATCTGAGCTCGTTCTTCAGGAGTGACTCGTTCGCCGACGAGTTCCCGTACAGGATCGCCGAAGGCGTTCTTGATGGAAAACCCGATGAACGAAATGATCAGCATGACCAAAATTGCCTGAGCTACTCGTTTTACTGTGAATGCAAACATTAGTCTTAAAGGTAAGAAGTTCTAGGGTACCCTTGTTTGTTGCTGAAAATCATCTGATTGGCTCGTGGTATTCGAGCCGTGCAAAAGTCCTTTTGGGACATATATGAGTATCTTCCAATAGGCTTGTAAAGGGGAACCCCGCAACAACGCCGGGGTTCCCCCTTTAGGATGGTTTTCAGTTTATGGCAAGTAAGAAGTGTTTTACTTGACGACCAAATCTCCGAAGTACGGGAAGTTCATGACGTTCACGATGTCTTCGAGGTTCATGTTGTTCTTGGAAGCCCAAGACAGGTTCTGCCAGTGCAACGGGATGAATGCGGCATCATCATACAGAATTTTTTCAACGTCCTGTAGCATAGCCTTGCGTTTGGCCACATTGATTTCGGTATTGGAAGCCATGGTGATTTCGTCAATCTTGGGATTGCAATAGTTGCCGGAGTTATACTGTCCCTTACCGGTTTCTTTGTTCGGGCACATGTAGAGGTACTCGAAGAAGTTGGCAGAGTCTTCAGTATCAGCATGCCAACCGACCATTTGAATGTCGGCGACCTGTGCGTCAAACTGATCCCAGTATTGGGCCTTGGGCATGGTCTTCAGAGAAACCTTGATTCCGATTTTGGACATCATGGTAACAAAAGCCTGTGCGATTTTTTCATCGTTCACATAACGGTTGTTGGGGGCAATCATCGTGCAGGAGAACCCGTCAGCGTAACCCGCTTCGGCCATCAACGATTTGGCTTTTTCAAGATCGAAGCGAGGGTTGAGAAGGGGGTTGTGCCCCAGATAGCCCTGCGGCGAGTTTTGGGCGGCCGCCGTGGCAAAGCCCTTCATAATTTTGGCGACAACACCATCGTTGTCATAGGCATAGACCATGGCCTGTCGCACTTTGGGATTGGCAAATTCCGGGCGACGCTTTTGATTCAACTGGAATGTGATGATGCGGGAACCGGACATGGTGACGAGTTTAATGCCGTCAGTGGAACTGACACGCTCAAGATCGTTCGGCGGTACTGGCATGATGAAATCAACATCGCCAGACAGCAGAGCGGCAACGCGAGTGGGAGCCTCTCCAATGGGAGTCAGGATGATTTCGTCAATATTACCGGTCTCTTTTGCCCAGTAGTCAGCAAAACGGGTGAAGACAGTCTTCACACCTTGTTCACGACTGGAGACAAAGAACGGGCCTGTTCCTGATTCGTGGTAGTTGGCAAAGGTATAATCCGTCTTGAGGAGCAAATCTTTGGGCTTGTTGTTTTGCGGATCCGTGCCAGTGTAGAAATCCTTGTCCAGAGGGAAGATATAGGTCGCCATGGCCATGACCAGACCGTAAGGCTCGTTGGTGACCAGATCGACGGTGTATTTGTCGGTGGCAACAGCGTCATCGAAAGCGGTGAACAGCCCCTTGAAATCTTCGGATTGCTTCAGGCGGGCAAGGGTGAAGACCACATCTTCGGCAGTGAACTCATTGCCGGAGTGGAATTTCACGCCTTTTCGGAGATGGAAACGGGTGACAAGCGGGCTGATGGTCTCCCAGCTTTCAGCCAGGCGGGGTTCAAAACCGCCATCCTTGGTCCAGCGAATCAGAGGATCGAAAACCATGTGTGCGTACTGTAACATGCCAGCCGACAATTGAATCTGCGGATCCAGAGAGACCGGGTCAGCATCCATGGCGAGCTTGAGAACGACTTTTTCGGGAGCAGTTTGCTTGGTCGCCGCAGTTTGATCAGCAGCCGCAGGTTGGTTCGTGGCCGCAGCTTTTTCTTCCTTTGGTGCTTCGCCACAGCCAACCAGCAGCATGGCGGAAACAATAAAGGTAAGAATGAGCAGAGAAAATTTTGACATTTTCATAAAGGAAATCCTCCGTATTTTATTAATTACACCGTTGAACGGCGTATACTCTGTTCTTTTTTGCCCCTTGAGAGAATACCGCAAACGCTATTTAGGGAACGTGGGGCTTGCCTCCATTTATGGACGCTGTATACAATAGCGTATGCAAACTGGTCTTCTATACACGTATCATTGCCTTTTAACAATAGCGTTCAATGGAAAAACAGAACCACAGAGAATCTGAATCATGTTCGGTATGGCATCTATAAAATCGTTTATTTTGATTTTTATTCTTTTTAGTGTGGGGTGTGCCGCATCTTATGTCGGGCAAGGTGGGGTCGAGCCGACAGAGACACTGACGATGGATGGTGAATTTGAACGTGCTATGACAATTGAAAAAATGGATATTTTGGGCGTTGATATGCCGACCCCTTTCAAAGGCGGTTGCAAGATCGTCGGTGTTTCGTTTGATCCCGCTATTTTGTTTCTGGTGCATTTCCTTAGATACGATGTTGAAGGGCTCCCGCGCGTACAATATATGTTTCAACCCGTTTCCGATGGCACAACTGACGTTTTGTTCAAAATGGAGCCACTTGGTGGAGGGGATGTCGAGGTGTATAAACGGGTAACCATCAATGTGGGGAAAGGCGATTGAAGCCTCATATTGTCGGGGAGAAGAGTGGGGAAACCTGGCGGAGGCGGGGAGAAAAAGGGCGGTTGCTGATAAGTTGCCACCTGTTTTGTTATTCAAAGAGATCAGATTGTTACGGGAAGACAAACCAGCTTAATCAAATCGTTGTGCTGTCTTGGTTAAAGTGAAATTGAGCGGAGAAATGCCATCCATGACAAATTTTGCGAGAGCCAATGGACTCATGTAGGATGTGCGCCAATCAAAGACGATGGTCAGACCGTCCTTTGATTCCTCAATCTCTTTAACGACTGGTCTGATATCGACATTTTTCATGCCTTTTTTGGAACGTTTCTCTACAATAAATTCTTTAGCCGCCATGAAGTCCCGCCAGTGCTGGAGCCACTTGTCGGGCTTGGTGGCAAACGTCAATGCAAAAACTTCTTCCACCGACTGGGGTTGCTTTTTCCCCATGGAGAGTCGTTCGGCCTTCAGTGGACGGAGGCCTTCGGGCATGAGCGGGATGAGTCGTTTGATCACCTCGGTCGGCTCAAAATCTTCGCGGAAAAAAGCGTTGATCCATTCCGCAGTGCTGGCAACGCCCACGGGGAGAGCTTTGCCGAAGGAAAGTTTGGGCATGGGGTGGAATCCGGCGGAAAAACTCAGGCGAAAAGCGCGTTCAAAAAGAGCCTGTAACTCCAACTGACTAAGGTATGCCGCGAGACCGATCTTTTCATACCACAAACGCAAGTGTACACCTTTGACGGTAAGGTCCGGCTTTTCAACACAGTAGGGAGGCTGTTTACCTTCCTGGTCCCGTGTTTTGAAAATGATCTTGGGAAGTATGTCTTTTTCTTTGGCCTGCTTTTTCAAAATGGAGACCCGACTGTCAAATTCACATATCCCACAGTTGCGACAGACAGGGAAGGATGGGCAGAAGTTCTTTCATGCGGGGGAGCCAATTGGGTAATCGTTTTTAGGTCTACAAAAAATGCGGGGTCGGCCCTGTTAAGGACCGACCCCGCAGGAAGTGGTGTCGTGTGTTGCTAAACGAGTTTCA
>PDWI01007782.1_pt1 | contig 12833 bp, 6 predicted proteins | sample 1430891 | NCBI WGS metagenome assembly PDWI01 (sample SAMN01162508, study PRJNA174530) | Oral metagenome, whole genome shotgun sequencing project. | biome: Marine environment; feature: Marine mammal; material: Swab sample of the gingival sulcus; isolation source: swab sample of gingival sulcus... | reverse complement strand
AGAAAAGCAATACAAACTAGATGTAAGATATCTGCAAATGGCTCAAATTTGGGCAGAAAATTCTTATTGTAATAGGCGTAAAGTAGGAGCTTTAATTGTAAAGAATAAAATGATTATTTCTGATGGTTATAACGGAACACCATCGGGGTTTGAAAATATCTGTGAAGACGAAAATAATAAAACCAAACCCTATGTGCTACACGCCGAAGCCAACGCTATCACAAAAGTTGCTAAATCAAGTAATAGCAGTGAAAATGCCACTTTGTATGTAACAGCATCGCCCTGCATTGAGTGTGCCAAGCTAATCATACAGGCAGGTATTGTAAGAGTTGTTTATTCTGACGAATATCGATGCTCTGATGGCAAAGAGTTATTAGAACGTGCAGGTATCGAATTAATACATATTAACCCATTAGAATTGCAATAAAACAAAAAAAATATGAATCGAAAAGTTAACCTATTTCTTCCATTGTTATTGGCCATTGCCATTGTTGTAGGAATGTTTATCAACTCCTTTTTTCATTATAATACATCACAAATTTCATCTTACGCCAATAAAGGAAGCAAACTAGATGCGATACTTCATTTAATTCAACGAAATTATGTTGATACTATAAATACCAAGCAAATAATAGAAGATGCAATACCTGCTATTTTAAAAGATTTAGACCCGCATACAGTATATATTCCCGCCAAGGATTTAAAATCAGTAAACGAAGAACTAAAGGGCAACTTTGGAGGTATAGGCATACAGTTTATCACACTTCACGATACGGTTGCAGTGGTTCGTGTGATTCCTCAAGGACCATCGGCAATTGCAGGTTTTCAGGCTGGCGACAGATTGATTGCTGTAAACGATACGGTTATTGCTGGTGTAAAAATGAAGCAAAAAGAGATTATGAAACGCCTAAAGGGCGAAGTCGGCACTCCTGTAAATATAAAAGTATATAGACCTAGCACCAAAGATACACTTACCAAAGAGATATTACGAGGAGCTATTCCTGTGCCAAGTGTTGATATCGCTTACATGATAAATAAAACCATTGGTTATATTAAAGTAAATCGATTTGCAGCAACTACATTCACTGAGTTCTTTTCAAATTTACAGCAGTTGCAAAAAAGGGGAGTAACACAACTGATTATTGATTTAAGAGGCAATTCGGGAGGATATTTAAGTGAGGCTATCAATATGATTAATGAGTTTCTTCCCGAAGGAAAGATGATTGTTTATACCAAAGGGAAAGCACAGCCCACAAGAAAATATAAGTCTAATGGAAAGGGACATTTTCAAGAATTACCAATTCTTGTTTTGGTTGATGAGATATCGGCATCAGCAAGTGAGATTTTTGCTGGAGCAATTCAAGACAACGATCGAGGTAAGATTGTAGGACGACGCTCGTTTGGTAAAGGTTTGGTGCAGGAGCAACGCCAGTTGCCCGATGGTTCGGCACTTCGATTAACTGTTGCTCGTTACTATACACCAACAGGACGCTGCATTCAAAAACCTTATAATAAAGGCAAGGCTGAATATTATAATGATATCACTAAACGATTTATACACGGCGAATTTCAGAAAGCCGACTCCATTCATTTTAATGATTCTTTAAAATTTACAACACCAAAAGGAAATATCGTATATGGTGGTGGTGGAATTATGCCCGATGTGTTTATTCCTGTTGATACGATTGGATATTCAGAATATTTCAGAACTTTAGCAGGCAAGGGCTATATTCATAAATACGCATTTATTTACGTTGATAAACATCGCAAGGCATTATCAAAGTTAAAGAACTATCAAGAAATATTGCGATACATCAAAAAACATCCTGCTCTACCCGGTTTGATTGCTTATGCTAAAAAGAAGAAGGTGAAATATAATGCCAAGCAGATGAATATTTCTCGTAAGGTGATCAATACACAGCTAAATAGTTATATCGCACGTGATGTGATTGACGATGCAGGATATTATCCTATTATTAAAGATATTGATAACACGCTGCAAAAAGCGATTAAGCTGTTTAAATAGATACAGGGTATATTGCTTATAGTTTATAGAAAAAATTGGGCAAACACATACTTTAAAAGATGATGTGTTTGCCCAATTTTTTTACTTTGATAATTTAGATGTAATATCATTTGTTATCTGAAAACAAATACTTCTATCTTTTGTGTATCAACAAGTATTTTTCTTGATTTTGAGGATAGCGAAAATGCAAATAAAGATGGAATCTGCCATTTATTTCTAGCTCATTTATAACAATATCAACTCATTTTGATTATACTTTTTCTGTCGAAAATTGACAACAGAGCTTTCGGTGTGACCGAAAGCTCTGTCGTAAATTATTAACCGTATTTTGGCTATAATCAAAAGCTTTGTATAAAAAAAGATTTCTCCATTGATGAAGAAATCTTTTTTCGTCTTTTACTTTTTCCAGACTTTATCTTTTTTATTTCCGAATATATATTTTACCAATTCGGGGTGATCTATAAAAGGATTTCGGTTATTTTGATAACCATAAATAATGTTGTTTCTACGGATTTCGTAAGGATCAACAGGGTCTATTTCATTCCATTTTAGAAGAGCATCAAGTTTTCCCATGCGAGCAGCTTTGCTAATTGTTCCGTCGTTATCAACTTTAAATCCATAGCGAACAGCCATATAAAAAATAGCACGAGCAACATCACCTTTAGCACTTTTAGGAGGTTCGTAGAAATTACCGCTTCGTGTTCTTGCTCCACTCACATCTGCAAAGTTTAAATTACTTCTGTGACTGTTTTCTCTACTATCGGCAGCACGTAAATGATGTCCATCGGTTCCTGCACCTTTTCGAGTGCCAAAATCACCGTGCGATTTAGCCCAAACATGTTCTCTGTTCCAACCAGAAGAACCTTTTACATGGGCGGTTTTAGCAATCCCCTTTTCCACATAAATTTGCCATACTTGACTATCATTTGCAGGGTTTTGATCGCCATCTTCACACATCTTCCATACAGTTTTATAACTTAATTCTTTTGCTTTATTAGAAATGATTTGCTGTAATTTTTTACGTAAAGCATCACCCGAAAGTGTAGCGGTAGATGCATAATAGTTTTTAGGAATACCTACCGACATCATGTGTTGTCCTTCTTTTACTTTGGCAACATATTCTTTAGGTGTGTATTTTACTATTATTTTTCCCTCTTTGTTTACTTCGGGTTTTAAATAGTTGGCTGTATCGTTATTTTGCTCGTTACTATCGTCTTCATCTTGATTATCATCTTGATTATCGTCGGGAGTATCGGGGTGTTCCGTAGGCGTATTAGGCTTTACGTCATCACGACCCATATCGCAAGCATAAAGAGCAAATGTTAATGCGATTAGTAGAAATATTATCTTTTTCATGCTATTTGTATTGTTTTATAGTGAAGGGATATTGTCGAAACAATATCCCCTTTTATCAATTTCGATTACTTATCCATTTGGTGTGAACCGATATTAGAAACATCATTCTTCTTTTCCACTTTCCACTGGTCTTGCTTCCATGTGGTTGTTGGTGATTTCACAGAAGATACACGTATTAAAGTATGATCAACGGTTCCATTTTTAATACCATTAACAGTCCAACCTTTTCCTGGGTCTTCACCTTCTATACCAAAAACATCAATCAACTTACCTGCATTAAACAAACCTATTGCGTCATCTCCATTGTAATAAGTTGCTTTAGCTGGTTCTGCAGTTGCTGTTTTTCCTTCAGGTAATGTTAGGTTAGCATCTTTGTTTTTTATCACAAGAGTAGCTCCATTAGGTAACTTTCCTTTTAGAGGAAGAGCACTTACTTTCGGATCATCAAACTTTTTACCATTAGAACCAATCTTTAAAGTATATTTTGATAAATCAACTTCTTTTCCTGTTCCGTTGAATATCTCAAGATATTTGTTGCTTCCGCTTCCTTCTACATATTCTGATATAAACAAGTCTGCTGCTCCTGATACGGTTTTATCTCCAAGGTTAATTCCTTCGGGAGTGGTTTCATCATCATTGTTATCATCATCACCTCCACCAATATCAAATCGAGGATCTTTCATATCCACATCAGCAGTAGAACGAATCTTTAATTGGAATTTTTTGCTGAATACATCTAATATAGATACAATAGAACCGCTTCCTTGTGGTAATTTTTCGTTGATAAATTTTGCATAACCACTGGTATTCATTACTGCATTATTTTTATCGATATCAGTAATTGTTCTATCTATATATTTTTTAGATTCTCCATAAGTCTTGTCTTTATCTGCATCGATAAATTGTACTTTTTCAATTTTAATTAAGCAAGATAATAAGTCGTTGTTTAATTCTGTTATTTTAACAGTCTTAGGAGTAACATTAGTTGGCTCACCTACCTTGATAATAGTGCTTGCTAATTTATCTTGTTCGATACCACCTAGCTTGGTCTTTCCTTTTTTATCTTTATAGGTATTAGCTCCAAGTTTAGCAACACCATAATCATCGGCAACCAATAAACCTTTACACTTAATTAATACCTTTTGTCCTACAGCATAAGTGTTGTATAGATTTGTAACATTAACAGCCACTTTAATACCACTTAAAGGTGCTCCTTCTTTAGCTTCTTGAATAACAAGAACCTTATGGAAATTACCTTGTTCGTCAGAAGAAATCACAATACCTTCGATTACCTTGTTGTCGGTAATCTCAACAAACTTTTTGTTTTGACGCATTGCTTTAATATCGTTGATAGTGGCATTGGCAGTAACGTTGTTATTGTCGTCATCATCATCGCCATTATCGTTAGGGTTACGAACACCTATGTTAGAGAAATCGTTTTTATCTTTCACTACCCATTCTTCTTTACAAGTAGCCCAATCTGGATTCGATTTTTCTACCTCAGCTTTACGAATTAATGTGTGATCTTTAGTTGCTCCTTTCACTCCTGCAACTTCCCATACTTTCTTCTCGCCTTGTTTTCCTACGGCATCAACCAATACCCACTTGTCAGCATCTTTCTTGAATAAACCAATAGCATCATCTCCATTAAAATGGATCGCACTTGGATAAGACAACTTTAAGTTTGCTTTGGCAAGAATTGTTTTATCGGCTTGGTCGGCAGCAATAATATAAATCTTACCGTTTTCTAATGTGCCTTCTAGTTCATTTGTTTTATCCCAGTTGCCACCATTAGCTGCTAACTTGATAGCATAATCAGCAAGGTTGATAGCTGCTCCTGTGTTATTGTAAATCTCGATGTATTTATTATTACCTGAACCTTCGCAATATTCCGAAATAAATACTTTGACAATAGCAGTAGTGATTTCATCATCATCACCTCCGCCAGTATCAAAACGAGGATTTTTCATATCCACATCGGCAGTAGAACGAATCTTTAATTGGAATTTTTTGCTAAATAAATTCAATACCGAAACAATAGAACCGCTTCCTTGTGGTAATTTTTCGTTGATGAATTTGGCATAACCACTGGTATTCATCACTATTTTATTATTATCAACATCGGTGATTGTTCTATCGATATATTTTTTCGATTCACCGTAAGTCTTGTCTTTATCTGCATCGATAAATTGTACTTTTTCAATTTTGATTAAACAAGACAATAAGTCGTTGTTTAGCTCTGTGATTTTAACAGTCTTTGGAGTAACGTTGGTAGGCTCACCAACTTTAATTACTGTTGATGCTAACTGACCTTGTTCTATACCGCCTAATTTTGTTCTTCCTTTTTTATCTTTATAAGTATTCGCTCCAATTTTAGCAACACCATAGTTATCAGCAACCAATAAACCTTTACATTTAATCATCACCTTTTGTCCTAAAGGATAGGTCTTATAAAGTTCTGTTACATTGATAGCAACTTGAATACCTCTTAGTTTTGCACCTTCTTTGGTTTCTTGAATAACTATTTCTTTGTGATAGTTGCCTTGCTCATCAGAAGAGATAACAACACCCTCAATAATCTTATCTTCGGTAATTTCGACAAACTTCTTGTCTTGACGCATATTCTGAATTTCCTCAATAGTTGCGTTTGACTGAACGTTTGTGTCGCCACCATTCACATCAAAACGAGAATTTTTCATATCTACATCAGCAGTAGAACGAATGTTTAACTGATATTTTTTGCTATAGATATTCAATACAGAAACAATAGAACCGCTTCCTTGTGGTAATTTCTCATTGATAAATTTAGCATATCCACTAGTGCTCATTACGATTGTATTTCCTGCTTTATCGGTAATTGTTCTAGTAGCATATTTATCTTTTTCGCCGTAAGTTTTGTCTTTATCGCTATCAATAAACTGAGCTGGTTCAAACTTCACTAAACAAGAAAGTAGGGTATTGTCTAGTTCTGTAATTTGAACTGTTTTAGGTGTTACTTCAATAGGTTTACCCACTTTAATGACAGTAGTAGCTAATTTGCCTTCTTCGATACCACCTAATTTAATTTTTCCTTTTTTATCTTTATAAGTGCTTGCTCCAAGTTTAGCAATACCATAATTATCGGCAACCAATAAACCTTTACATTTGATTACTACTTTTTGTCCTAAAGGATATTTAGCATATAGTCCTTTTACATTTACAGCAACTTCAATACCTCTAAGGTTAGCACCTTCTTTGGTTTCCTGAATAACTAATGTTTTATAGAAGTTTCCTTGTTCGTCTGATGAAATTACTACCCCTTCAATCACTTTATCTTCGGTAATTTCAACAAACTCTCTATCCTTACGCATCGCCTGAATTTCTTCAATGGTAGCATTTGAGGCAGGAGCATCAACGTTATCTTCTTTGAATCTTTCGCCAACAAGTTTTACGTCTTCAGTGGTGCGAATAGCTAACTCAAAACTACCGCTATAAGTATTTAAAATAGCCGCAATTGTTCCGCTTCCTTCTGGTAGTTTCTCATTAACAAATGTTGCATATTTGCTTACTTTAAGCGTAGTGCTTTGACCTGTTTTATCAACAATGGTTCTACTAGCATATCCTTCAGGATCGCCATAATTTTTTCCCAATTCGCCATCGGCAAACTGCACATCGCTTACCTGAATTAAACAGCCCAATAGATCGTTGCTAAAATCACTGATACTTACATTAAGAGGAGTGATTTCAACAGGAGCACCATTGGCGTGGAATTGATCTCTGAAAATAGCATCAGAGATACGAGCTGATTTTCCTTCATTGTTTAAACCAGCACTTAGTTTAACCACTCCATAGCTTTCTACAAGACTTAATCCGTCTAGCTCAATAAACACCTGCTGTCCTACAGGGAAAAGAGCTGTGATTCCCGATACATTCACATCAATAGTGATTGCTGATGTTGGGTTTTCTGGCTTATCTTGAATGATTAATTGTTTGTAAAACATTTTGCCTTCATCGCTTGAAACGACATAACCTGAAACTACTAATTTCTGGTCGGCAGTTATTTCTTTTACTTTTTCTCCGTCAGGTAACATCGCTTTTAAATCAGCAATGGTTGTATTGGCGGTGCCGTTATACTTTTCAATCTTTACTTCCGGTTGATCGAAATCCTGATCAACACAACTGTTAAATGTTATTGCAGCGATAGTAATAAAGCATATTGCTGCAAATATTTTTTGAATGTTTTTCATTTGTTATAAGTTTTTAGTTTAACCCAATGGCATAAACTGTTTTTATTGATTTGTTTTGATATAAACACATTGGTTTTCTATAATCTAACACTTAAATTGATAAAATAGGTGCGTCCGTAATAGTAATATAATTTATCACCGAAGTTGCGAGTACCTCTGTAATCGGTACGGCTTTGTTCGTATCCACCTGTAATAATATCGGTGCTATCTAACAAGTTGTTGATGCTAGCATTTAAAGTGATATAGTAGTTGCGATATTTCCACGATTTACCAATGTTGATATCTAGAGTGAATGCACTATCTAGTTTACGTTGGTTGATAATGCTATTCCATGCACTGGTGTTAGGTTGAATACCTAAATCTCTTACAGCAGTGCTTGTTCTTCTTCCTGCAAAGAAATCTAAATAAGTATCGTCATAATAGTTGGCATTGATGCTAGCCCACCAGTATTTTGGCGAACGATATTTTAATCCCAAAGTAGCTGCCGTTTGAGGTGTACCAGCAATATAGAAGTTTTTAGCATACACTTTTTCTTCGGCATATACTTTACCAGTATTCTCTTCAACCAGTTTAAGATTAGGACGAGAATCCCAAATATACTGCCCTTTAGAAGCTGCAAGAACTGCGGTTACTGATGACGTTAATTGTGCCTCAACACCCACTTCAACACCAAAATGCTCTTTGTCCATACCTGTCATAATTGCATTTACAAAAGCACTTCCTTTTTGTGATGTTCCGTCCATAAAATAGTTTCGAACCTCTGTTTGATCGGCAAATCGAGTATAATATGCGTTTACACTAGCTTTTACAAAAGGAGAACGCAAGCGATATCCTGCATCAAACGACATGATTTTCTCGTTCTTTAAATCATATACCCAAACGTTACGAGTGCGTGCCGATTCAAAACAGTTGCGTAAATAAGGGGCTCTTGTTTTGTAAGCTCCGTTTATCAAGAAATAGTTTCGTCCGTTTAGTTTATAAACCAATCCTGCTTTTACGCCATAGTTTCCTGCATCTTTCTTTTCACTTTCTCCATAAGAGTTGTTGGCGAAAACGGCTTTTTTCATTTTACCTTCACGCCACATTTTTTCGTAGCTAAACTCTGCTCCAATATATCCGTCCCACTGATTATATGAGAAAGATGCTTGTGCAAAAGCGTTATATCTTTGTAGGTAGATATTATAATCGTAACCAAATCGATCGCCTTTATAAACTTTACGGTCAGGGTGATTTAAGTCGTTATCACGAACCGATGCAGGTGCAAATTTATCGTAGTCGATAAAATATTTTGCTCCTAATAAATCGTTCATTTCATTAAATCTACTTCCTATATAATTGGTAAAGTTTACACCTGCGGTTATTTTCCAATTATTATTTAATTCTTTATCAAATACTGATGAAATCATCAATTGTTTGGCATCGTAACGATTTTCTTCAAGGAAATAGTTAGCATTGTCGCTATTAGCATTTACTCTATACATTCTGTCCCAATCGATATGGCGAATGTTGTTGGTATTGTTTTTCCAAAGTTTCGCTAATGCTTCTTTATCGTGTGAATTACTTGGCAATTTGCTATAATAATCGGGACGAGGATCAGGAGCATTAAACCAGCTTAAGCGAGTGCTTCCATTGTATCCAAAAGTGTAAGAAACAGCCGTATTTAAATGTGTTTTTTCGTTGAATTTCCATTTGTGGTTCAACATAAAAATAGGTTGATGAGAACGGCTTACACGTGAGTTTCTTTTTTCGCCATTTTGATATCCCCAATATGGATTGTAGTAATTGCTTCCCACTAAATCATAAACTTCTTGGGTTGAAGCACCACCTTTTCCTCTTTTTGAAGGAGCACCAAAGGCTGTTAGATTTAAACTGTGCTTGTCGTTTATTTTTTTGTAAACCGATAAGAAATATCCATAGGCATCATAGAAGGTAGCATCAACATACCCTTCATCGCCCCAGCGTCTAGAAACCGACATGGTTAAAGCCCAGCCATTGTTCATTAAACCTGTAGAATGGGTTGCCATTACACGGTTGGTGTAGCTTTTGTTTGAATAAGAATACACCAATTTATTACCTGGGCGATAGTTTGCTGCAATGGTATTGATATTGGTTGTTCCTCCAATTTCGCCAAAGCCATAGTTGGTTTCACCTAGTCCATAAATGGTTTGCTTGTTTCTAGTAACATCGTTTAAGCCGCCCCATTTATACCAGTATCCACGTCCGTTTTCCATATCGTTCATCAGCATACCATTCATTCTAATAGACGTATTGTCCGAATTGTATCCACGTGAGCGAAAACGCAACTGACTAAAAACGTATCCTGAGTTAGATACAAACACGTCTCTTGAACCAGCAAGCAATCCTGATATGCTGTTTTCTGTAGCTCCTTCATCGTCTAGCTCTTCGCTATTCAGAGAACTGATATCGAAATTGCTTAACATTAGAGCTTTTCTTGCGGGTGCCAACTGCACCTCTTTCACCTTGGTGATTTCATTCTCAATAACTTTTACAGTTATTGCTAAAGTCTCAAAGTTCTTCTTCGATAATTCAATTAAGAATTTACCTTGAGGAACATCATTAATCAGGAATTTTCCACTGGCATCGGTATAAGCAGTAAGGTCTAAACCTAGTATCTCTACTTTCACTTTTTCCAGTAAATTCCCACTCTCAGCATCTTTTACCTTACCGCTAATGCTTCCTTTTTGTGCATAAAGCGAAAAGGATGTAAAGATTCCTAGAAATAGAATCAAAAGAATTTTCTTCATACTTTTAGATTTTGGTTGTGTAATTTGGTTGGTGTACCTATTTACGTTTCATTTAATTTTAATGGTAGAATAAATCCATTCACTTCCAGTGGAATATTTTAGGATATATAAAATGGGGGTTTTAACCACGACAAAACTACTAATTAAAAATGAAAAGCAAGGTGCTGTTGATACTATCTTTTTGGGAATTGTATTGTTCCTTTTTTACAAAAGCAAAATAAAGATTGATTTGTCTGGCTGATAGTAGATGGTTTTAGGTTGATAACGAATCACTCAAGGTAGATAATTAATCACTTAAAGATAATCCTAAACATTCATCTGTTATCTGCTAATAAGAAATCACATTTATTAATCTTTTATAAGAAATAAATAGAAGATAAAAAGGGATATAGTATATATTCTATATTATAATTCAGTCTATTAAAGCAAATATTTAGTAAAGGCTATATTTCTTAAACAAAGTCTTCGCTAAATGAAACTCAGCCTTCGCTAAGTGAAACATAGTCTTCGCTAAGTGAAACACAGTCTTCGCTAAGTGGAACACAGTCTTCGCTAAGCGGAACACTGTCTTCGCTAAGTGAAGCAGTCCCTTTGCAAAACAGGTCAGAACTAGTGTATTATAGATCGACTCTCCTTTTGTGTCAGTTATTATCTGAAATTCTCCAAAACAGGATTCTTAAATTGGATAAATTGAGGTTGTAGATGATGTTATATTATTGTGCGAGGGCTTTTCTCTATTCGCAAGGATAATCTCAGGATATTTAAAGCCCAAATCGCACACCCAATTTAAACGATAATTTATCAGGAGAAAGCAAACTTTTTGTTGTTGGTTGATTGTTTTCGAAATAATTTCTGAAATAAACGATATCGAGACATTCTATTAATACCGATTTTTTATCTTAATTCAACATGAGTCCGTAAACATCTATACTCTAGTAACTATAAGCTTTCACGATAAGAAAGGATGCTTATATTTCTTGAAATGAAAGGCGGCAAAAATAGAAAAATATCTCTATTGAATTGATCTATATTATGCGAAATGGTATTAGATAAAATCAAAAAAGGAATTGTTTTTCTATTTTGATTTACTTGGAAGAAAACAGAAATATTAAGCAGAAAAAATAAAAGATACATCATTGCTTTTAGCTCTAATTTTTGAGTAATATCTAGGATAAAAATTGCTGTATTATCAGAATAATTTGTGTTTTTTATTCAATTACACTCCTTCTTTTGATCATTTTCCTTTCTTGATTGAGGCAAATTTGACTAGTGCCACCTATTTTTTATTGTAAAATAAAACACCTATTCGAAGTCTTTTTTTATCATATTGAGGAATGAAAGCACTTAACTATATTAGCGAAATAATTCACTAATTGATTTATAACTAGGTTTATACAATGCTTATTTAGAATGTAAATAGTTAATAATCTGTATCCTATAAAAAACTAGAAACAATCTAAATTGAATAATAAATATAATATAGTCTTGTTTTAGCAAAGGTTTGAACCTAAATTTGTGCTTCAATTAACACCTAATATTTGTTAGGGTTTTCGTTATGAAATGTCCACTTGCGTTTTGGTAGAGGGGAACACCTTTTCTTGGATCTTAGATATAGCTGGAGCTATAAATAAGAACCGAAAACTAGGCAGATTTTCATCACGGAGAGTTGCATTTTGCAGCAAAACCATCTTTGCAGATTTTAGGTAAAAATGATTATTCAATAAAGCAGTCTAATTAAATCACTAAATTTATGAGTTGTTTTTTAAGTTCATCTATTGGGAAAAAGTTGGTAATGAGTTTATCGGGACTTTTTCTAGTACTATTTGTTTTTGTACACTTACTTTTGAACTCTTTTTTGCTATTTGATAGTACAGGAGAGTTGTTTAATGCTGGAGCACATTTTATGGCAATGCCAGTAATTCGCTTCGGTTTGCAGCCAGTTTTAGCACTGGGTTTTATTATCCATATCGTTTATGCGATAATATTAACCTTGCAGAACCAAAAGGCTCGTCCACAAAAGTATGCTGTTCAAAATTTAAGTAACAGTAGTACTTGGTCTTCACGCAACATGTTTGTGTTGGGTGGGTTGGTACTAGTGTTTATCGCTATTCACTTGGTACATTTCTTTGTGCCAATTCAAATCACAGGTAATGTTCATGACGATTATGCCTTAGTGAAAGGAGTATTTCAACACGAGTCATTAGGACTAGTTTATACTGGTTTATATGTACTTGGTGGCGTACTATTGGGATTACACCTTCTTCACGGATTTTGGTCAGCATTCCAAAGTATTGGATTCAGTAATAGAATATGGAGATCACGCCTAGAGGCAGTTGGTCGTTGCTATGCAATTTTTGTAGCTGCCGGTTTTATTATTATTCCAATATATATGCACTTTTTTGCTTAATCTTTAAACATTAAATGGTTATGACAGTATTAAATTCAAAAATTCCAGCCGGA
>PDWI01007781.1_pt1 | contig 12834 bp, 12 predicted proteins | sample 1430891 | NCBI WGS metagenome assembly PDWI01 (sample SAMN01162508, study PRJNA174530) | Oral metagenome, whole genome shotgun sequencing project. | biome: Marine environment; feature: Marine mammal; material: Swab sample of the gingival sulcus; isolation source: swab sample of gingival sulcus... | reverse complement strand
GAGCATCTTGAATTATGGCCCATGAGCATAGAGAGCAGGCTGTAGGTTTTGCGTGCTGCCGAGATTGAAGGCGTGCAATATCTACCTCGTCTGGACAGAGCCTCCTGAAAATCTGCCCCCTGTCTTCTGCGGGGTATCTTTGTTTATGGTAGTTATGTAAAAAACAATGAAAATTCAGATTGTTAAATATAGCTAAAAAAGAATTGATTCCCAAATATGTTTGGCGTATATTTTTAAAGTTTTCGCTTTGTACATTTTTTACAACCTATAACCAGATATAAGGAGGGTGAGGGCTATGAAAAAACATCTTGTTTGTTTTTTCGCTTTTTTACTGATGTTCTCATGTAGTACAAATGTATTGTGGTCTGCTGAGAATGATACTTTAAAAGAAAATAAGAAGAAAATAGAGAAAAAGGAAAGCAAAAGTAAAGATTATAGGATGTCTCCTGTTGTTGTAAAGGAAGAAAAGTCTGGTGAAATCAATATAGACCGTGAAGAGCTTGAAATGCTGCCTAGTCCGGGAGATAGTATTACAGGTGCATTACGTGGAAAATCAAGCATTCAATTCGATAGTATGAGTCGCGATTCTTTCGCGGGGGGGGCAATTACGCCTCCTAAAGTTTCTATTAGAGGTGCTCATCATTATGAAAATAATTTTACCATTAATGGGATGAGTAATAATAATATCATGAATCCGGGAGGATTTAACGAGAAAACAGCTTTTGGTTCCAAAGATATTACAGGTGATTCACAGTCCATGTTTATCAGCACAGAGCTTCTGGAATCTGTAACTGCATATACGGAAAATATTTCTGCGGCCTATGGTGATTTTTTGGGCGGTGTGGTGGATGCCAAGTACCGCGATGCTGCTGAAGACCGATGGCATGTCATGGTACGGGGCCGTCATACCCGGGACCAATGGGCCAACCAGCACTATTTTGAAAAGAATGAGCCAAGTGCGAACCCTTCTTCCCAAAGCGGCCAGCACTCTCGTTTTGAAAAGACCAGCGCCTCTGCCATAGTTGAAGGCCCTATTTTTGATAATCTGGGGATTATCATGGCCTATGACCGGAAGTGGTCTGACATCCCGACATTCATGAACTATGGAAATTCCACTGATAACAAGTATGAGGAACATAAGGATCACCGTCTTAATGAAAACTATTTTATCCGGTTAAATACCAAATTAACTGATGATTTCAAGGCTGCACTTACTGCTACCTATGCCCCGTATTCTGCAAAGATGCATCCTCCCGCACAAAAGGATGGAGAATATGAGCTGCAAGGCGGCGGGTATTCTCTGGGTTTGGAAACCCAGTGGGAACTGCCCTATGGTACATGGGAAAATAGTTTCTCTTATTCTTCTACAGAGGTCTCCAAAGATTCCAATTCTGACACTATGTATCAGTGGCTTACCAGGCCTTCGGGAAACCCAAGCAAGTATGCCAATTGGTCGTATAAAAAGAAGGCCAGTGAAGGAATGATGGGAGATGTGGAGAACAAGCAGGATGCGTATGAACTCAAGAGTCTTTTTCGTGCCGAGGAATTTGCAACGGCATCCTTGCGTCATCATATACTCACCGGGTTTGATGTGAAGTTGCTCCGAGCCAAAGCCGATCATTCTGGCTACTCAAGCTGGCTTAGCCCTAAGGTGTCGGCCGCAGTCGTTGGCACTAAGGAAGATGGTGCTATTGCTGGAGAACAGTATTGCGGGATGAAGATCAATTATCTGCCGTATTCTCGTTCAAAGGGATATAAGACCGGGGCGTTATTTTTGGAGGACAGCATTGATGTTGAACGGGTGCTTGTGCGTCCAGGTCTGCGTATATCCTGGGATGATATTACCAAGGATATAAATTTTGCCCCACGGCTTTTTGCTAATGTTGATCTGTTAAACGATAAGCGTTTTAATGTTTTTGGTGGCTACAACCGCTATTATGGTTCGCAGATTTTGAAACGTGCCTTAACGTGTCCCACTTTGAGAACTACAGAGTTCCGAAAACTTGATGCTGGGAACCGTCCCTATACTTGGAAGACTAATCCTGCCAAGTCCAAAGATAATGATGAACTTGGTTCTCTAAAAACACCCTATACGGATGAATATACGCTTGGTGCATCTGCAAATGTTATGGACACGTTTTTTAAGCTAACATTTGTGGATAGAAGATATAAAGACCAGCTTCGTATACATACCATTTATTCTACTCCTCCAAAAATATCTCATTATGAGACCGTAAATGATGGTAAAAGTAAGTATTGGGGTATTACTCTGGAGATAGAGAAGGAGTTCGACCTGGGAACCCTTGGAGAACATAGATGCGAATTTGCCGTTACCCAATCGTCCACAAAAAGTAATTATGCAAACTGGCTTGACGGGTTTGACCAGAGCGATACCAGCGATGACAGTAGCTATGTGGAGCTTGATGGGGAATTCGTTGCAAAAGATAAATTGCCTGTGGGGAATTTTGCTGCCCCCTTGGTGTTGACCTATACCCAGGAAATGCGTTTTTGGGAGGGAAAATTCAGGGTAATGCCTGTGGTGCGTTATGAAACAGGGGGGAAAACCATTCAGCAGGTTACTGCTGGCGTTGCTTATCCTGTAGCGCCTGATGGAAAAAAGACAAAGCGATACGAGACCAAAAACAGACGGGATATGGTCAATGTGGACCTTTCCCTGGCCCTGGATGTGCTTGATTATAAGGACAACGTCCTTACCCTGGAGATGGATATTACCAACCTCTTTGACAGGGTGAATGTCATTGACGTCAACTCGGCCAAACCTTCTTGCGGTATGGGCCGTCAGTTTTACGCTGGCTTGAAGTACACCTTCTAACCTCTGGCTGGTCAAGCAGTTCAAGGCTGTTGACACCTTGACAAGACCAGTGTGTTTCAGGAGAAACAGTGCCTGACATTGTACGGCACTGTTTCTCCTTTTTTATTTTTTGTTGAACAAGCGAGTACTTATCCCCTATGAACAACGTCATAGAATGCCAGAACCTTCGATACAGCTACCACAGCACAGAAGTCCTTCACGGTGTGGATTTTTCCATTCAGCAAAAGGGTATTGTGGGGCTTTTGGGAAAAAACGGAGCAGGAAAAAGCACCACCATCAATATCCTTATGGGATTCCTTCAGCCGGATTCGGGCTGCTGTTCTGTCCTTGGTTTTCCCAGCCATGCTATCCCCCCTATGGAACGCCGACGTATAAGCCTTTTGCACGAAGGGTTTGTGCAGTATGATTTTATGACCATCGAGGAAATTGAGCAATTTTACGCTGCATTTTATCCTTCCTGGGACAAATCCATCTATTATGATCTGGTCGATCGGCTCAATGTTCCTAAAAAACGGCGTATATCCCGCCTTTCCTGCGGACAGAGGTCTCAGGTAACTCTTGGACTTATTCTTGCCCAACGCGGTGAGCTTATGATTCTGGATGACTATTCTTTAGGTCTAGATGTGGGATACAGACGGCTGTTTCTTGAATTTTTACGGGATTATGTGGATACCTACGAAACAACGGTTTTTTTAACCAGCCATATTGTGCAGGAACTTGATTCCTTTCTGGATCATGTCATTGTGTTGAAACAGGGCAGGATTATTGCCAACGAACCCAGACAGACATTTATAGATTCCTTTCATTGCTATAATCTGCCTCTGCCATTGGCCCTTGGGCCTTCCCAGACGCAGGATGTTTTTATAACCCTGTTGCATAGTATGCAGGACACTATACGCCTGGAACAGGGAAAAACCACCCTTTCTCTTTACAGTTATGCGGACGCAAGCAAGATGCGTTACCTTCTGACCCAGGCCGGGTACGAAGAAACAGCTCCTGTTACCAGGGTGGGTATGAATTTTGAAGATGCCTTTGTTGGTCTGACGGGCCGCTACTAGGTTATTTTTCTCAACAGGATGATGTCTTCCTGATGGTGGTTTGCTCTCCCGCATAAAGCGGGGTCTCCTGTGCCAGCGTGCAACAGGTGTATTTCTCACCCTTCACCCACACAGAAATTCTTATGGAACAATCAGTCCTCACCGTTGTAACTCGTAAAGAATGGTACAAACTTCGCCGCATCTGGTGGCTTCCTTTTGTCCTCATGCTTGGTGCGCTGGGAGATTATTATCTTTCCCTACGGGGCTTTCGCCTCATGCATGGCGCCACAGAGTTGTGGAGCAAGCTCCTTTTGGACGAATATGTTTTCTTTGATTCCATACGCTGGGTTTTTCTTTTCTCCGGTATCTGGTTTGCCGGATTCCAGATTGCCCCGGAATGCACGGAACGACGGCTTCGGCTGCTTTTTCACCTTCCGGCCCATCATCATGTTCTTTTGTCTGTGATGTTTGGTGTGGGGTTTGGGTTTTTGCTCATGCTTTTTGCCGTTATGACAGCGGGATTCTGGCTTATTGCCTTTCTCAATGGATTCCCCCCGGAAATGACATGGCCCATGTATGTAACGACCATCCCCTGGTTTATGGCAAGCGTTGTGATATGGTGTGCAACGGCTTCCGCCATAGCAGAGCCCGCCCTGCTGCGAAGACTTTGTCTGGCCCTTATGGGCTATGCGTATTTTCTTCTGCTTACTTCCTCGCGAGGGTTTGCTGCCACAGACCTTTGTACCCATACTCTTGCCTGTCTGCCCTGGATGGCCGCCTTTAACGCCTCTGCCCTTAGAGTTAAAGAGGGAAACTAAATGAATATCCGTTTGCTTCGTCTGGTTCCTGTTGTACTCTGCCTGATTGTTCTTGCATGGTTTCTTCCCAAAAATTATTTGCGGGTTACCAAGGGTGAACGATGTACCGTGAGCGGGCATTACAGCCCTTTGACCGATGAATTTATTCTTTGGGATTATGGTCCCAAGGGGCTAAGTTTTCGTAAGGCCATGGGAGGTCATAAGTGTTCTTCCTTGGAAGCACGAAAATATCTGCCTTTTATCTTTTATAATGATGTATTAAAGCGAAAAGGCTTTCCCCTGTGTATTGGCGGGCGGAACTATTCCTATCAGGATGCTGCTAAAACGCATTCCTTTCGTTTTTTTCCAGGTGAGGTCTTTGCCCAAAAATATCCCCTGCATTTTCTTATGGAAGCATCGCCTAAAACAGCTGATCTTTCCATGCCTGACTCTCTTATGATTCTTGATGAAGATAAGGTTAGGTTTGTAGAATGTAACACCGGTAAGGAAAAACAAGAACAAGGGAAAATATTTACGCAGGCTATGCTTGATGCAGGTGTTGTATTTCCTATTATCGTATCTGCAACAAATAGTAATCCAAGAAAAAAGTTTGATGAAGGTATGGTATTTATTGATTCAACCAATAAACTTTTTCAAATTAAACAAATAGAAAAACTCTCTTTCTGTAAATATTTGAACTATACATTTAAAGAAAAACCTCTTTCCATCAATGTGGATGAAAATATTGGGAAAAAATATTTTGCAGAAGTCGCAACAGAAAAAGGAGTTTATCTTGTAACCTATAAAAAAGGAGTCGTAAGACTTCCACTGCCTTTCTATAAACCTGATACCTCTGTGCTCAAGGTATGGAGCAAGCCTGTTTATCAGTCGGTTATTTTGAAGGATAGCGATGAATACGGCGTAACGCATCTTTTGGCCCTTAATGAATCCTGGGAACAAAAGGCCGCCCATACAGAACCTTGTCCCAAGACCCTTGCCGAGCATAAAACCTGGGTGGATTACGGCCTTTCCATGCTTTCCCCGTTTCGGCTGGAGCGGTATGTGTCTGATAATCCCCAAACCCTTTTATACCTGACCCTGGCGCCGGATATGAAGCTGGCCGCTGCTGCCTGTGTTATCTGGATGTTGGTCTACCTTTTCCTGACGGGCCAGAGGTATCCGGGTATTTCTTTGAGACCGAGGCTCCGCAGACAAGCTCTGGAAATCCTCATTGTTGTTGTTACGGGCCTGCCGGGCTTGCTCTCTCTCTGGATTTTTGGCCCGCTCACAGGAAAGATACAGCAGAGAGGATAGGACTGTAATCATCCCTTATTCGGGAAATGTCGTGTTTGGCATTGCCCAAAGGGGAATGTGTAACATATTACGTGGCAGATAACAGTATTGGGAAGATTCGTCGGTCTCCAGGATGGGACCTGAAGAGATGCTTGGTGGGGCTTTGAGACAAAAAGAAAGGACGCTGATTTGCTATGCGGGTTCAGCGTCCAAGACCTCGATAGATTCAGTGCCACTTGGCATTGAATTCGGTCTTTACATAGATTTAGTCGTAAGACATGGGCGCTCCATCTCTCTTTTTCGTTCCAAGGTGATAGCCCAAGCCTAGACCGCCAACAGCTCCAATGGCTACCTTGACGATTGTTTCGACCAAATCGGTTTTATCCAGATAAAGGGCATAGGCACAGAGTCCCACAACGGCTAACAAACTCGAAAAGAAGAGCCAGCGATTCCCTTCGCAGTTACGAAAGTATTGCTGGCGGATGTCATTCCCTGCTTCGGCGTTGGCTTCGATAGATTTGAGAGCGATTTCTTTATTATTGTTGACCTGTTGCGTTTCAAGCTTGAGTTGCTCTTGCCGTACGTGAAGTTCCTGACGTTGAAGCTGCAAGAACCCTTCTACAAGATCAGGAGGTAGGGTGTTTTGGGGAGCGGGATTATTCTTTGCCATAGACATAGACCCCATAATAGTCACTTGGTATTACAAAATACCCAAAATGTTGATCTCCTACTTGAGGAGGAATGAAGGTAGCATCTTTGACAGAGCGGGCATTTTTTTTCTGACGACGCAAAAATTCTTCCGAAGATATCCTCACTTCGTTTATAGGGGTCATGTCGATATAGTCTGCACCGTTGTTCTGAAAAAGCGTTTTTAGCATTTTTTTGGCACCCAACCGTGATGACATCTTGTTTTCCTTTGTATTCAATCTCAAAATATAAGGATGATATTATAATTCGTAAAACCAAGGGAACGTCTTGTATTTGGCGTAAAAAAAACCTTTCTGTCAAGGGTCCGTCATGCCATATGGAGAGAGATTCTGTTGGTCAGCCCAATCAGAAAAGAAGACACCTGTCAAGAGAGAGACTAGTCCACGTGTAGGTAAAACTTCCTAAGATTGTTTGGTGGCAGGCGTTGGATTATCGGCATAATAAAAGCCCCCGAAGTATCTTCGGGGGCTTTGTAGTACGCTATAACGTACAAAGTGGTTGTGCTTGGCGTCCCCAGCGGGGTTTGAACCCGCGTTACCGGCGTGAGAGGCCGGCGTCCTAGGCCGCTAGACGATGGGGACAGAAAAAATGGTGGGCCGTGCAAGGTTCGAACTTGCGACTCTCTGCTTAAAAGGCAGATACTCTACCGGCTGAGTTAACGGCCCGTGTTGCGGAAACAGCTTGTATAGATTCGGCCAGAACCTGTCAAGGAGGGAGACCAGAGGAAAATTTTCAGATTCAGGCTTCTACTCTCCAAGAAATCCTATGCCTGCCGAGCCTGGACCGGCATGGCTGATGAGGGTGTAGGAAGCCTCTACTATGGGAACTTCTTCAACACCAAAGGTTTTTTGGATTTTCTGCACAAACCAGTCTGCAAGTTGGGGATTGTCGGCATGGGCCACAATAAAGCGAAGATTTTTTTTGCCCTTGGCCGCTTTTTTGGTGAGTTCCCAGGTTTTTTTATGGGCTCCTTTTCTGGAAAACCGGACACCCCCAAGGATTACAACCCCGTCTTCCTTAAATGTGATAATGGGGCGAAGGTTCAGGGCAGAAGCGATATTGCCCAAAGAATTGCTTAATCTGCCGCCCCTAAGATGGTATTTGAGGGTATCGAAACAGAAAAACGCCCTGGCCTGACGTGCGGCATCTTCTGCCGCCTGGACAACCTCTGCCTGATTTTTGCCTTCTGCTGCTGCCTTTGCCGCTTCAAGAACTACCAGACCCATCGCCATTGAATTACAGGTACTGTCCACAACAGTTATTTTGCCGTTGTATTCTGCAGCAATTCTGCGGGCGCCGTGGATGGTGCCGCTATGGGCAGGGGGCAGGTGGATGGAGACACAGGCATCATAGTATTTAAGAAGAAAGGAATACATGCGTTTGAACTGGGAGGGCGATGGCTGGGATGTTTTAATGGGTGTTTTGAAGTCCCGAAGACGGGTGTAAAACTCAGCCCGCTCAAGGCCCAGCTGATCCAGAAAAAAATCATTGTCCCCAAAGATGATAGTGTGGGGGATAAAGTGGATATTATAGCGTTCGCATAGTTCCTGCGGGATGTCGCAACCTGTGTCCGCAACAATGGCAACCTGTATGTCATCAGAACGATGGGCGTCACGGTTTTGCTGGAACATATTGTCGATTTTTTGTTCCCGAAACTCTCCCCGTTGCCCTGCGATCTCAAAAACACGGGAAGGGGTATTTGTGTGGATATGTACCTTGGCCTTGGTGGGTGAGCCCGCTACAATGAGAGAATCGCCTATCTCTTCCAGATCGGTTCGCAATGAGGAAATATCAATATCTTCACCTACGAGAAGACATTCCGTGCAATAGGTAAACGCGGAATGTTCGTGGTCGTCCAGGTATTCCTCGCCAATCAGGGGAATATCCGTTGCAGCCTGCTTCTGGGCATTTTTGCGGGTTGCAGCCAGATTACCCTTTTCCATAAAGGTTACAATCCCTTCAAGGATATACACAAATCCCTGCGCACCTGCGTCCACAACGCCAGCCTTTTTCAGAGAAGAGAGCTGTTCCGGTGTGCGGTCCAGAGCCTTTTGTGCCCATTCAAGAGAATCCCTGAGCAGTTCGTCAAAATCTGTTGTTTTTTTACAGGATTCACAAACCCTGTCTGACCATTCACGGATAACCGTAAGGATGGTTCCTTCTCTGGGAGAAGAAATAGCTTCCTGGGCCTTTTGGGCCGCCACATGCACGGCCTGGCCAAAGCGTTCTGTGGTAACCTTGGGCTGGTCCTTGAGTCCTTCGGCAAGCCCTTGAAAAAACTGGGCGAGAATAGCTCCTGAATTGCCTTTGGCTCCCATAAGAGCAGAATCGGCAAGTGCATCCGTTACCTGATGCAAGGATTTATCAATATTTTCCCTGGCTTTCTCGGCAACGCTTTTCATGGTGGCTGCCATATTGCTGCCAGTGTCTCCGTCGGGAACAGGAAAAACATTGATGGCGTCCAGATGCTTCTGCATGGCCACAATCCAGTCGGCCCCGGCCACAATGGCCCGTTGCAGCCTGACGCCGTTCAAATATTTTATCTTGCCAAAGGCTTTTTCCACCTTGCCTTGGGTGGTTTCTTCATCCTTTGGAGAAGATGAGGTAAGTATTTTGTTATCTGACAAGGGATTATCCTGGGTATATGCTATGGATTCCGCCCATGTAAGGACGCAAAACATCCGGTATGGTGACAGAACCGTCTGCCTGCTGAAAGTTTTCAAGGATGGCTACCATTGTCCGGCCAACGGCCAGACCTGAGCCGTTCAGAGTATGAACCAGCCGATTTTTTTGGCTCCCTTTTGGCTTGAAACGGATGTTTGCCCGTCGTGCCTGAAAATCTTCGCAATTGGAGCAGGAAGAAATTTCCCGAAATTTGTTCTGTCCTGGAAGCCAGACTTCTATATCGTAGGTTTTGGCCGCAGAAAATCCCAAATCGCCGCTGCACAGAGTAACGACACGATAATGAAGGTTCAGTTTCTGCAGGATGGCCTCGGCATGGGAAAGAAGCAGCTCCAGATCCTCATAGGAATGATCCGGGTGCGCTATCCTGACCATCTCCACCTTGTCAAACTGGTGCTGTCGGATAATTCCTCTGGTATCCTTACCGTAGGATCCGGCCTCTGATCTGAAGCAGGGAGTAAAGGCTGTCAGGGCTGTGGGCAAGTCATCCTCTGCAAGAACTTCATCCCTGAACAGGTTGGTAAGGGGAACTTCTGCCGTAGGAATAAGATAATAATCGCTGTTTTCCAGCCGAAACAGGTCTTCGGCAAATTTGGGAAGCTGCCCCGTGCCAAGGAGAGAGTCCTTGTTGATGATGGCTGGCGGCATAACCTCGGTGTAACCGTGTTCACAGGTATGAACGTCGAGCATGAAGGCTGTCAGAGCACGTTCCATGCGTGCAGCCCAATCTGTAAGCACCACAAAACGGCTGCCTGTAATCTTGGCAGCCCTGGGAAAATCAAGTCCGCCAAGGGCAGCGCCGATGTCCCAATGTTCTTTGGGCGTGAAGGAAAATTCCGGCTTGTTGCCCCAGAGTTTTTCTTCACGATTTTCATTCTCATCTTTGCCTGTGGGGACATCCTTGTGAGGGATATTGGGCAGGCTGTGGAGAAGTTGTTTGGTGGCAGCCTCAACGTTTTTGAGTTCGTCATCCAGCTTCTTGATACGTGTGGAAAGGGTGGCAAGTTCTTCCAGCAGGCTGGAAGCATCTTCCTTGTTACGTTTTTTGTGGGCAACCTCGGCAGAGGCCTTGTTCCGCCGGCTTTTGAGTTCTTCCACTTCTAGGAGGAGCTTTCTGCGGTCGGCATCGGCTGCAAGAAAGGCTTCAAGATCAATGGAAGAATGCCGTTTGTTCAGGGCCTGGGCAACCTCGTCGCGGTGAGTGCGTACAAATTTGAGATCCAGCATGAAGTCCGCTCCTGACGGATAGGGTCGGGGATGGTTTGGCAGATCGGGGAAATACGGCAAGCATTAGCAATGCCATACAACGAAGCCGTTTTTCGTGCCTAAATAAGGGGAGATTGTCAAAGGCCAATAAAGGGGGAGAGATTGTGTACAGGGATATGCGTTATATTTGCCCTGTATTATAAAGAATGCTCCTGAATTTTTATGATGTATTCCTTCAGGTCTTTTTGAAATTTTTCAGCGATACGGGGGAATTTGAAGCCTACCCCTGTAATTTTTTTGTTATCTGTTGACGCATTAACAATAAGTGCAGGGATATTATATCCTGACTGTGCTCCAAAAGGAAGAAAACGGATAATAGTTTCAGAACCCAAGGTAATATTTTCAAGAATTTTTTCCCGGCTTGGCCCACAAAGAATCCTGCACCCCAATTCGGATATATCTTTCAGAATCCCCGCAGTTGCATTGTCTTCAACAGTAAATGAAGCCGGAAAAAAACAGGGTAAACGCTCTTGCTGTCGAAGCTCAATGGTTTCCCAGGAGTCAGGATAGGAGAGAAAAACAAGGGACTCAGGGTTGGTAAGATACCCCAGAATACGTGATTTGAAGCCATAGACGATTCCTTCGTGCATGTACCGACAGGTTATATACCGGCCAGCTTCCATATAATCACGGATACCCGTAAGCAGGGGAATGGTGACAAAAATGGTGTCCGTTGATTTCCAGCCAACAAGTTCACCTGTAACCCTTCGGGATTCTGTACCTCCTAAATCAAGGATGACTTTAGCACTAACTGAAATTTCCATAGCTCAATATCTTTGCCAATTATCCAGCATGTCAAAAAAATCAGGAAGCCAATAAGGTTCCTGATTGTTGTCTGTTTCTTTTATCTGAACTCCCCTCGTGAGGGTAAATGAAGACAACATCCTTTAATCAATGGCGTTTAAAAAAATAATCTCAAGAAATCAATACCGTTGGCCCCGGGAGCCAAGCACGGTAGGTATAAGATTCATTGATACTCTGGCGGCAACCCCGGCAGCTATTGGCAGGTAAAAATCAGCTGGTAGTGAATTGCTGGATGAGGAAGTTATGCCTTTGGCCATTGTCGTTTTTTCATGTGTAGTATTCTCCGACATATGGAAAAATATTTTTTCTCTTGCCCTGATCATTTTAAATTCATGGATTTTTAGGGTATAAAAAAACATAAGATGAAGATTATTTGAGTATTTCCAAGAAATATTTAGTAATAGATGATTATTTCCAGAAAATCGATGTATATAGCTCATAAAAAAAATTTTTCCCCAAAATTAGTCCTTGAAATTTCTTAGATGAGGCTTAGTATGCGACCTGTTAGCACTTGGTGGTGTTGAGTGCTAATATTCTTAGATCGCAACGTATTTTTATTCTGGTAAACCTTATTCGGAGGAACAAACCAATGAAACTCAAACCGCTTCACGATCGTATCCTGGTTAAACGGGTAGAGGAAGAAGAAGTTACCAAGGGCGGCATTATCATCCCTGACAGTGCCAAGGAAAAACCCATCAAGGGGAAGGTAAAGGCTGCTGGCCCCGGAAAGACGGCTGACGATGGCAAGCTCATCCCCATGGGTGTTAAGGAAGGAGATGAGGTTATCTTTAACAAATATGCCGGTACAGAAGTCAAGATTGAGGGAGAAGAACTCCTCATCATGCGGGAAGACGACATTCTGGCCGTTGTTGAAGGCTAGTTCCGGTTGTACCGGAATATGGGCAGACCAGGGCTGTACTATTCACTGTACGCCGGAGCTATGCCCATTTAAAGTATTTATTGCAGCACCAATCATTTGGATTCCAATTTACAGGAGATACAAACAATGGCTTCAAAAATTATCAAATTCGACGAAAAGGCCAGGGAAAGTCTTAAACTTGGCCTGGATCAGCTGGCCGATGCCGTCAAGGTTACCCTTGGTCCCAAGGGCCGTAATGTTGTTATTGAAAAATCCTTTGGCGCACCCATCATCACCAAGGATGGTGTTACCGTTGCCAAGGAAATCGAACTGGAAGACAAGTTCGAGAACATGGGCGCCCAGCTTGTAAAGGAAGTTGCCTCCAAGACCTCTGATGTTGCCGGTGATGGAACAACCACCGCCACCATTCTGGCTCAGGGTATCTTTAAGGAAGGGGTCAAGCTGGTTGCTGCTGGCCGTAATCCCATGTCCATCAAGCGTGGTATTGACAAGGCTGTGGAAGTTGTTGTGGCCGAGCTGGACAAGGTTGCCAAG
>PDWI01008888.1_pt1 | contig 12837 bp, 8 predicted proteins | sample 1430891 | NCBI WGS metagenome assembly PDWI01 (sample SAMN01162508, study PRJNA174530) | Oral metagenome, whole genome shotgun sequencing project. | biome: Marine environment; feature: Marine mammal; material: Swab sample of the gingival sulcus; isolation source: swab sample of gingival sulcus... | reverse complement strand
AAAGCTTCGCCTCAATTTAACTCAAAAAATATGTGGAATAATAAATATTGGCAAGAGGCTTATACCGTAAACAAAGAAGCTTATGATGTTTTGAAATCCAGAGGGTATAAACTAATTGATGATTATTCTAAAATAGCTTTAGATGAAAGAAATTCAGAAGTTGTTTTTTCTGTTGTTAATAGTTATCCCGATAAAACAGCATATTGGGATTATGGTGTACGTCCGGGTTCCGAAAGTAGAGGCCCTGCATGGGCTTGTCCAACTTGGGAGTTTGTTAAGGAATTCCCGATGAAAGACGGTAAAAAATATGATGATCCAACAGGTAAATATACTAAAACAGAAGAAGAATTGCTTCAATCGTATTGGGAAAATAGGGATCCGCGTTTTGAAAAATCTGTAGTGTGGAATGCTAAATTATATGAACTTTCGGGTAAAACCGGTCGAAAACAATATACTTCGTTAGGTATAGCTCATGAGTTAGATGATTACGGAATTAATCCTAATGCTAAAACAAATTCTACAAATTTGAATAGATATTCAGGTTTCTTTGTTTTAAAGAATTCATTATTAAAGTTGACTCAAGCTGAGGTTCAACAATATGATGTGGATTTTGTATTGATGAGATTTGCCGAAGTAATGTTAAATTATGCTGAAACAGCAAATGAAACCGGACATTTTGATGATGCTAAAGAGATATTAATTCAGATTCGTAAAAGAGCAGGAATAGAACCCGGAGATGATAATAATTATGGTATTACAGCTACTGATAGAGAGCAAATGAGAGAAGCAATTTTATTTGAACGTAATATTGAGTTTTGTTTTGAAGGTCATCGTTTCTGGGATTTACGCCGTTCAAGAAGATTTGATTTGTTGAATGATAAAACAAAACATGGTGTTGAAGCTATTGCCATAAATTCTGACGGTACGGAAATGCCTATGTCTGAGGCCAGAGAAAAAGCAGATAAAATGGAGTTGACAGAAAGTGATTTTAAATATAGTTTACTTGAAGTTCCACGTACCGGAGAAAAGAAAAATCTATTACCTGATAAATACTATTTCTTCCCTATTGAGCAATCGGTAATTGATAGAAATTCAAATATTCAGCAAAATATTGGTTGGGGAGGAATATTTAATCCTGAATTAGTTTTTTTACTATGTTTTAAAAAAAATGCTAAAGTCGGTTAACTGACTTTAGCATTTTTAGTATATGATTTTAACTAGGAGCAGCTGATTTTATCAATCCTTCATTTTTATTTAATTTTTTACTGTAAATAAAAGCAAAAAAGACCTCAGGGGTTTTTAAAACCCCTGAGGTCTGATTATCTAAAAAATAATAATATTTTTTCTTGTATATAATATCAACTTTTTGGACACCCTCTGAGTTATATTTATTATATTATTTTTTAATGTTATTGGTTGTTTATCAGTTATTTAAGGTGATTTAAATAGAGAATCAGCAGACATAAACTAATCATCCTGTTTCATTCGTTTTACATAAAACAACTGTCCTGTACTTCTACTCAATAGAGCATTAATTGATGTAATAGCAACAGTTTCTGCTTTCAGTAAAGAATTCTCGGGTTCTATTCCAAAATTTCTTTCACGCATAGGAGTTTTTGTACGTTCCGGATTTATACAGTTAACACAAATATCATCTTTTTCCCATTCTTCGGCAAGGGCTTGAGTTAAATTTACGATAGCTGTTTTTGTTGCTGAATAGATTGAATAAAATGAGCGTCCTCTGGTGTATGAACTTGAAGTGTAATTTAATAGTTGTCCTTTAGATTTTTTTAAATAAGGATAACTTTCTTTGGCAATAATAATAGCTCCTTTTATATTAGTGTTTAAACTTTGCGAAATATTATCATATTCCATTTGTGCTAAAGGTTGCTTATCTAAAATAGCAGCACTATTTACAACATAATCTATTTTACCACATTTGTCAAAAGCATTTTTAAGAGCTTTTTTTACATCTTGCACATTACAAATATCAGTGTTGGAGAGACTTCTGCTTTCGCGGAAAGTAGTTGCTCCATATTTTTCAGCAATGTCGGCAACAGCAGCTCCTATACCGTTATTACCTCCAAATACAACAAGTACTTTATCTTTTAGTTGTTCAAATTGGTTATTGGCATAAATTTCTTTTTTTAATATCTGAAATATTTTATCTGCAATAAATAAATCTAACTCATGAGTAATTTTTATATTTGTTTCTTCTCCTTCTACAACAAAAATTTTTTCTTTGGGAAGATATTTTTTTATAACTCCACAATCATCGGTAGCTTTAAAATTAGGGTCGTTCATACCTATATCATAAGCTTTTTTTATAACAGGAAGATAAAAAGCCTGAGGTGTTTGTCCGTTCATTAAGTTATTTCTGTCAGGTATATTTGAGATAACAGAATTTTTAACTTCTATAATAGTATCTGTAGATGGTACAGCTACATCTATGGCATTATAATTAGATAATTCACTATTTATATCTCTCAAAATCCTTTCCGAGATAAAAGGACGTACAGCATCATGAAAAATTAAATTAGTTTCTTCTTTATTATTTTCTTGCCAATATGCATTAATGGCAGATAAGCTGGATTCGTTTCGTGTACTTCCTCCATTTAAAATTTTACGTACCTTGGAAAAATTATTTTTATTAACTATTTCTTTAATGTCGTTAATATATCCTTTGTGTGTAACTACTGCAATTTCATCAATATAGTTAGAGTCTTGAAAAGTTGAAATAGTATGTTCAATAATTTGTTTACCTGCCACTCTGATGAACTGTTTTGGTATAGAACTTCCAAATCGGGTACCTTTCCCTCCGGCGAGAATAACACCTATATTTTTCATTTTAATATTTTAAGTTTTATTAGTTTCGTACAAAAGTATTAATAAATAATTTAGAAAAAAAATAATATTTATAATTTAATTTTTATTGATAAAATATAAGTAACAATAATCTATGAATTAAAAATAAGAAAGCAATAACTGTTATTTTATTTGATAAAAGTAATATGATTTTTTTAAAACAAAATTATTTCTTCTTTTAGGTCTTATAAATTTTGGTATAAGAAAATTTATATTTATTTTTATGACAAAAAATAGTTTATTTTGTATTAATTAAAATTAATATCTATGAAAAATATATTAATACCTACGAATCTGGACCCATCAAGTATAAATGTTATAATAAATGGTATAAAATTAGCCCGAATTATACAAAGCAGTATTACAATAATACATTGTTATAATAATGAATGGAGAGAAAAGGATAATACAAATACTATATCTTCGAAAGAAGAAGCAATAGACGGAATAAATAATTTATTAAAATCAATAGAATTAAAGGATATAAATATTAAAGTAGATGCTCTTGAAGGATATGCCGAAGATGCATTAGTTAATTATTGTAATGAACAAAAACCTAATTTGGTTTTAATGGGTACAAAAAGTACAGGAGAAACAATAAAAGAATTATTGGGAAGTATAACTTATGATGTTATTGCAAAAGTAAGTATTCCCGTATTGACAATTCCTCATAATTATAAAATAGATTTAATTAAAATAAAAAATATATTGTTTATCACTAATTTTAGTACCTGCAATTATTCGTCATTACATAAAATAATTACACTAACCGATAAGATAAATCCAACGGTAAAATGCGTTGAATTTTCAACAAAAGACAAAAAGTTTGATGAAAATGTTAGTAATTTTATTACATATTGTAATGAAACATATCGTAACTCAAATATAACTGCGGAATATATAACAGGAAAATATTTTATTGAAACAATACAAGATTTTGTCGAAAATAATGATATTGATATAATAGCAATTACAAGGCATAAAAGAAATTTTGCTTCATCACTATTTAAGCCAAGTAAGAGCAAAAAGATTTTGTTCAATATAAAAATACCCAGTTTGTTTTTTCACTAATAGTTTATAATGATAAAGCTTGATAAAATAAATTTATCTTTTGATAATAAAATAATTTTAAATAATTTCAGCACAACAATAAATAAAAATGAAATTACGTGTATTTGTGGTGAATCGGGTAAGGGGAAAACTTGTTTGTTGAAATTATTACAAGGTTATATTATTCCAAATTCAGGAAAAATATTATTTAATAATAAGGTTTTGACACCTGCATCAATATACGATATAAGAAAATTAACAGCTTGGGTACCTCAGAATATTAATTTACCAATAAATAAAAGCACAGAATTGCCAAATATAATTGATGCAACCTATTGTATTGATTCGTTTTATAAATATGCTTGGGAGTTAGGTATATCAAAAGATATTATGGATGCGGATTTTTCTGTTATTAGTGGAGGTCAACGACAGAGAATTATAATTGCTTTTTGTTTGGCATTGAATAAAGAAATAATAATAATGGATGAGCCAACAGCTGCATTAGATGATCATTCTATACAAGTATTGATAAAAATAATAAAATCGTTGGAAAATAAAACAATAATTTCTGCATCTCATAATTTAGAATGGCAAAAAAATGCCGATAAATTAATAAAATTATGACCAAAATAATAGATATAAACAATATACAACTATTATTGAGTTTTTTAACTTTATTGATACCTATTTTATTTTTAAGATATTATAAAGTGAAAATTTCAAAAAGTATTATTATTAGTGCTTTGCGAATGATAGTGCAATTGTCATTAGTAGCAATTTACTTGGAATGGGTGTTTGATGTTAATAATGCTTGGGTAAATGCAATATGGGTTATAATAATGATTTTAGTTAGTTCGGTGACCACTATAAAACGCTCGGAAATAAATTGGAAATATTTTTTTATTCCTATTTTTATATCAACTCTTTCTTCAATAATTATTACAGATGCTTTTTTTCTAGGGTTTGTTATTAAACTTAATTATATATTTGAAACACAATATTTTATACCTATTACGGGAATGATTATAGGTAATGCATTAAAACATAATATTGTAGGACTGCATGCTTATATAAAAGAATTGCATGGTAACGAGAATTTTTATCAATTTATATTAACAAATTCAAGTAGTAAACGCTTGGCTATAAGACCGTTTATTGCTAATGCAGCAAAGCAAGGATTATCACCTTTAATAGCAAGTATGTCTGTAATAGGATTAATTTCTTTACCGGGCATGATGACCGGACAGTTACTAAGCGGAAGTGAACCTGCAGTAGCTATAAAATATCAAATTATGATTATGTTGGCTATATTTGTAGGGTGTTCATTAAACCTATTTCTTAGTATAATAATTAGTAATAAATATATATTTGATGATTATGGAAATATTATTCATTCGGTATTTAATAATGTGAATGTTAAAAAATAATTAAAATGACAAAGGAATCATTAAAAATATTAAAATCAAGTATAAGCGATATAGAAGATATATTAAAATTAATAAAAGAAGCAAAGAATTATTTTGCCATAAATAATATAAATCAGTGGCAAACTGAATATCCCGAAAAAAAAGATATAGAAAAGGATATATTTAAAGGAGAAAGTTATATTGTTAAAAATAACGAAAATAAAATAATAGCAACAGCTATGATTTCCTATAATAACGAGCCTACTTATGCAAAAATAAAAGGAAAATGGTTGTTTAATGATAAATATGTTGTGGTGCACAGAATTGCAATCTCCGATAAATTTAAACGACATGGTCTTGCCTCTTTTATACTATTAAAAACTATTGAAATGGCAAGAAAAAAAGGTGTTTTTAGTTTTAGAATTGATACTCATCCCGATAATAAAGCTATGCATAACTTAATAAAGAAAATGAATTTTACATATTGCGGTATAATAAATGTTGAAGACGGTTCCGAAAGATTGGCTTTTGAAATGAAAATATAAATAAAATTTAGTCTTTTTTTAAGAAATATCACTATCATCCGAAAGTTTTTATAATAAATATATCTTTTAAAAGTTTTGTAATGTTGTTAAGGTTTTATCTTGGGTATTATATAATATTAGCATAAATATTTATAATTATGATTTTAATTTTAGGTGCTTTAGTTTTTATTGCTTTAATTTTTATTCTTTTTTTTATGAAAAAAAAGAAAGTAATAATGGTTACATTGTTTCTTATATTGCTTTTTTCTTCTATTTTTCTTGTATTTATTTTTAAAGAAAGAGAACCGGATAATGAGAATACAACTTTTGAGATAAAGCATTTTAGTTTAAATGATTATTATGCTGATTATGTGTTTAACTTTAAAGGGGACTTTAACCAAATAAAAAATATATTCGACTATGTTTATAATGACTTGAAAGAGAGAAAAAGAAAAAAAGAAAAGTTAGTTCAAACTCATATTAAGTCAGGAAGAAAAGTACAAGTGGAGTCTGCGAAAGAATTGGTTCTTATAGCTTCAAATACTGAAGAAGAAATAGCTTCAAGTCTTGTTGATTATGAGTTTTTAAGACCTGTTGAAAATAGAAACCCTAATGATATTAGGAATTTAATATTCAAATTTATAATAGATAAAAAGAGTGGAAATATTGAAAATATTATATCGGAATATACAAATACGATTATAAAAAATAAGTATACGATTGAATCCGTAAACGACACTTTATCCTATATATATTTGGAGGGTAAATTGAATTATCACTTATTTTCTGAGAGTTTAGAAGTAATAAAAAGAACTAAATATTATCTTAATTCTAACATTTACTATTATAATGTTTTACATAAAAATAAATTTATTTATAAAATAAAGTATTTTGAAAAAGGAAAGTATTTTAAAGTGATTTTTAAATCCTAACTCCTCTTGATTAGGTAGTTATTTATAAGAGTTGTTTTGTATTTAAAGATATTTACAAAGCATGTAAGTTTAAGAAAATAGGGAATTGAACTAATTCAATTCCCTATTTTCTTATTGTTAAACACGGTTAATATATCTTTTTTACATTATGTGTTCCATTTGAATTTATTATTTCCAAAATTGAAAAAGAACTAGGTTTATTTATAGTTATTGAACTTTTAGATGTATTTGTACTAAAAATAAGTTTTCCTGTAAGATTATATAGTTTGATTATATTATTTCCTGTGATATTTGTAATAAAAATATTATTATTATTCCAATTTATATTAATCGGAGATTTTGTATTGTATTTTATATCAGTAGGTTTTTTTATGATTTTCACATTAAAATCATATACAACTCCTTCATATACATCTTGATATGCTGAACTTCGTTTCTTCCAAGCATTGTGGTAAACTATCCTTATCTTTCCAACACTATTTTCATTTACCGTTGAAGGAACAGTAAATGTTTTGTTAATATTTAATACATTAAAATTACCTCCTACACTATTTTTAGGAGGTATATTACCTATTTTGGGAGCTGAAAAATCAAATTGTTTATCTCCGTCAAAATCAGTATAAAAATAAGTTGCAGTATATCTTAAATCTTGCAGAATAGTAGATTCATTATATTCTCCAAGCGAAAAAGCTTTTAAATTTAGTGAGAAACTTGAATTTTGATATATTATAAGAGTATCTTTCATTTCTACATAGTAAGAATCGGGACGTTTAGTAGCTATATATTCAAAGGGTTTTGAAGTATTTGTAGAAGTTATTTTTTCTACAAATGTATCTTTCCAATGAGTGTCATTTTGAGGCTTATGTCCTTTCCAATTAGGAATGTTGTAAGGTCTGTTACTATCATTAAGATTATACATTTTTACCCAATCCACTTTCATTTGAAAAGGTAATTCGGAATCGGTTATTTTTCCTGCCCAATTTCCTCCGGCAGCCTGATTGAGGATAAGATAAAACGATTTGTTAAATGGCCATTGTCCTTCTTTATCGGTATTTATACGAGGATAAGTAAATGTTATAATTCCGTTTAAGGTAAAATCTATTTTTTCAGGATACCACTCTATACCATATATATTGTAATCATTTTTTGAGAACGACACCGAGCTGCCTTTAGACGGATTATTTTTTATTCCTAGTGTATTGGCATAGTGAGAGTGTATGGTTTGATAAATAATATTCTCGTTATTTATATGTTCCATAATATCAATTTCTCCACAAGCAGGCCAACCTCCCGTACCATCTTCGGGCATCATCCAAATAGCAGGCCAAGCTCCTTTCCCGTTTTTGAATTTTGCACGTACTTCTACTTTTCCGTATTTTATATTTACTTTTCCTTTTGTTTTTATTCCACCTGTTAGATAAGGTACATTATCGATAGATGTGTCAGGGTTTTTAATTGCACTCACTATTAATGTTCCATTTTCTACTCTAACAGTTTGAGGATTATTGCTTACAAGATATTTTTTCCATGCCGGATTACCACGAGTACAATAAGACCAATTATCTGTATTAAAACTTGTGCCGTCAAAATTATCTTCAAAAATAAGTTCCCATTTATCTGTTTCTTGCCCCCAAATAGTAGGTATAGCAAATATAATTGCGATTAGAATAGTAATAATTTTTTTCATAAAGATATTTTTTATATTATAAAAATTTGTAAGAATATTTTTGTTATAAAGTTAAATCGTATGTAATTAAAAGTAATATTTTGTTTTTTATTATATTTATAAATCTTGTTCTTATATACCTTTAAAGGTATATATTTGTGCTTATTATTACTAAACCCCCTTACGGATTTTGGTATTATCTTATTGCAAATATATAAGATAATTTTTAATTTATATATATAACTGATTTAAACTTTCTTTAATAATTTAATATTTCTGTCTTAATCATTGAATCTTGATATTTTGACTTCTGAATTATGATTTTTTTAGATGTACTTTTATGGGGTGTATCGTGATAAAATTATAGAGGCTGTTTAAAAAGAAAATCATTGCTTTTTAAACAGCCTCTTTATTAAAACTGTATTTTTTTTGATGTATGAAAAAAATCTATTTCATATACTCATTAATATTTTTTATTATATTCACTAATTCCATTTTGTAGCCATTTAGTAAATAAAGGTACATTAGATTCATAACCTTGCGGTTCTTTAATTGTATTACCTTCTTTATCTAAAAATACATATAGTGGTTGCGAATTAGCTTTATATTTAATAGTTTGCATTTCGCTCCATTTCTGACCTATATATTTTAATTTTTTACCCGGATGTAATTTAGAATCCACAATTTCATTATCTTTTAAAGGTCTTTTATCGTCAACATAAAGAGAAATTAAAACCACCTTGTTACGTAAAATATTTTGAACAACAGGGTCAGACCATACAAATTGTTCCATTTTTCGGCAGTTTATACAAGCGTGTCCCGTAAAATCAAGTAAAGCGGGTTTATTTACTTTTTTAGCATATTCCATTCCTTTTTCATAATCATGGAATGTAGGAATACCATATTCTCCGGCTTCGGATCCTTTAGGGAACAATGAAGTTTCATTTGATGAAGAGCCACTAACTACAGGTTGTGCATTACCAACACCAAAAGGCGATTCACTATAACTCATTGGAGGTGGGAATCCGCTTATTATTTTTAACGGAGCACCCCAAAGTCCGGGAATAAGATAAATAGTAAATGCTAAAACAAACATTCCTAATCCGGCTCTACCCACCGATATGTGTTTTATAGGACTATCGTGAGGTAATTGAATTTTTCCGAATAAATAAAGAGCTAATGTGCCAAACACAGCTATCCAAATAGCAATGAACACTTCTCTTTCTAACCAGTGTAATTGAAGAACAAGGTCAGCATTTGATAAGAATTTAAAAGCAAGAGCTAATTCTAAAAATCCTAAAAATACTTTTACCGTATTTAACCAACCTCCCGATTTAGGAAGTGAGTTCATCCATCCCGGGAAAGCGGCAAAAAGAGCGAAAGGAACGGCTATTGCCAATGAAAATCCAAACATGCCTATTATTGGAGCTATTCCTCCTTTTGATGCAGCTTCAACCAACAATGCTCCTAATATAGGTCCTGTACACGAGAACGATACAATTACTAAAGCCAGAGCCATAAAGAAAATACCGATTAATCCGCCTTTGTCGGCTTTAGCATCAGCTTTGGTTCCCCATGAGCTGGGAAGTGTAATTTCAAAAGCTCCCATAAACGACACGGCAAATATTACTAATAATAAGAAGAAGATAATGTTAAACCATACGTTAGTAGAAAGAGCATTTAAAGACGATGCCCCAAATATTGCAGTAACTACTGTTCCCAGTAATACATAAATAACAATAATTGATATTCCGTATATGATTGCATTACGTATTCCTAAAGCTTTTGTTTTACTTTGCTTTGTAAAGAAACTAACAGTCATTGGTATCATGGGAAACACACAAGGTGTTAATAATGCTGCAAAACCGGCTAAAAACGAAAGAAAGAATATTGTCCATAATCCTTTTTTAGATTCTTTATTAGATTTTGATTTTACTATTTCTTTAATTTCAACTAACTCTTTTGTTTCTTTATTTTCTTTAGTAACATTTTCATTTTTTTCGGCAGATTCAGCAACATTTTCTTCTTTTGCATCAGATTCAGTAGTAGCTTTTTTAGAATTAGCAACAATTTTAGCTTTGCTTAAATCATAAGTTAAATCCGCTTCGGTAGGAGGTGTACAATTTTCATCATTACACGCCATATACTCTACCGTAGCTTTAATTTCTTTAATGTTTTTATCGCTTACTTCTATTTCTTGCTTGAATATTGCACTTCCTGAAAAGTAAGTGATTTCCATATCAAATGTTTTGTCATGAACTGTATGACCTTTGGGTTCTGTAGTTTTGTTAATTAATTTTACGGAATTGTTTTGAGTGTCATAGTTAAAAGTAGTAACTACAGGTCCACCTTCGGCTATGTTTTGAGAATACAAATGCCAACCATCTTCAATTATGGCCTTTGTGATAAGGATATATTTATTATTAGATAATTTTGATACTTTGGTTTCCCATTTTACAGGATTATTAATTTGTGAAAAGGAAAAATTACCTAAAAATACGGTTAATATTAATATTATAAATATTTTTTTCATCTATTTGTAATTTTATAGTTTTTATATGGTAATAATATATTAAAAGTAATAATTTTTTTTTTATATAGACCTCAGGGATTTTTTAAATCCCTGAGGTTTGAGATAGATTTCTTTATAAAAATTATTTTTTATCTTCTTCTAAGGGTTTAAAAACTATTTCGAAAGACTTACTCTTATCTAAGAAATTCTTAGCAAGTTTAGCAATATCTTTCTTAGTCATTTTATCAATAATGTTACTAAAGTTTTTAGCATCGTCGATATAATAATTATTTCTGTAATATGTAGTTAACTCATTCATGTAATATGAGTTTTTACTCTTATATTGTTCTCTTTCTTTTTTGAAATTAGTTAATGTTTTATTAAAATCTTCGTCTTTTATTTTACCTTCCGAAATATCTTTTATTTCTTTATAAACAATTGATATTAATTTTTCAGTTAAGTCAGGATTACAGTCAAAATTAACGCCTAAGAAAGCTATATTTTGGGGAAGTTTTTCTAAGTAAGTATATGCACTTGGACTGTAAACTCCTCCTTCTTCTTCACGTAAAGTTTCTGTTAAACGAAGTTGTAAAATATCACCTAAAGCATCAGAAATTAATATGTTTTTAGGAGAATATTTTAGATTTATTTTTCGTGTTATATTAACAGTAGATTTTGGGTCTTTCATCTTTATAATAATATCTTTATCGATATTATCGGAAATCCAATCAGGTTCTACGTCTTTAAATTTCTCTTTAACTTTAGTAGTTGGTAAACTAGCCATATATTTTGTTAATAGAGGCTTTAGTGTTTCAGAGCTAACATCACCTACAATGAAAAATTCAAAATCGGCAGGATTAGCAAAACGTTGCATATATATGTTTTTAGATTTATCAAAATTAACTTTGCTTATAAAATCCTTATCGAATAGTTGTTTGCGAGGGTTGTTTTTACCATATAAAGTAATAGTTAAGCTATCTTGTTTTTGACTTCTAACATTATTTTTTTTACTAATTAAGTAATTGTTTAATCGTGTTATAAGAACTTCATAAGCTTGCTTATCAAAACGAGGAGCTGTAAACGAAAGATATAATTTACGAAACATAGTTTCAATATCTTTTTGATTTGAACCTCCCGATATTGTCTCGGATAAATCATTTATGCTGAAGCTTATACTTGCATTTTTACCTGTTAAAACTTTTTTTAATTCTATTAAATTATAATCTCCTAATCCTGACATTCCGGCTAAACTTGTTGCGAAAGATGCCGAAGCTAAGTCCTTATCGCTTAAAAGAGAATTTCCTCCGTAGCTTATTCCATAAAGACTAATCTCGTCTTTTTGTTTATTAACAAATTTATAATGAACAACAATACCATTGCTAAGTGTAAATGTAGTGCAATTTAATTTATCGTTGATTTGTGTTTTTACAATTGTTCCCGGAGTAATCTTTCTGTCATCTAATAATGTTTTTCCTGCAAACTCATCGTTATAAGCAGAAAGAGAAGTGTTAGTTTCACTATTTTTTATAATATCTAAAGCTTGTTTCTCAGTTAAATTATTTTGACCTTCAACACCTGTAACAGTTATATATCTGTTGTTTTTTGTATATAATCTTTTAAGTGTTTCTAAGAAATCTTTAGGTGTTAAATCAGCAAATATTTTTTTAGCAATTTCAAATTCTCCTTTTGTATCGGTTATTGTAGATTGCTCTAAGAAATTTGCTTGAATCTCACGTATATAACTACCATGTTGACGATTGTCTAATGTGTTAATTTGATTTTCGTAGAAAGAAGTAAAACTTTTTATAATTCTATCTATTTCAGCTTTTGCGAAACCGAACTTTAATGCACGAGCTACTTCGTTCATAACGTCAGTAAAAGC
>PDWI01007780.1_pt1 | contig 12838 bp, 11 predicted proteins | sample 1430891 | NCBI WGS metagenome assembly PDWI01 (sample SAMN01162508, study PRJNA174530) | Oral metagenome, whole genome shotgun sequencing project. | biome: Marine environment; feature: Marine mammal; material: Swab sample of the gingival sulcus; isolation source: swab sample of gingival sulcus... | reverse complement strand
TGTAAATGTTTATGGGATTATTACACTTTCAAGATATTTACCTGATAGAAGGGATTTAAATAGGTCATTTCCTGGAAGTACAAGGGGAAGTTTAGCAGGACGTCTTGCTAAGATATTTTTTGATGAGATTGTTTGTAAGTGTGATCTAGGAATAGACTTGCACACAGCATCAATTCACAAATCAAACCTACCACAAGTGCGAACAAATATAGAAAATGAATTTACTTATAATCTAGCTAAGTGCTTTGAAGCACCTGTTGTATTGCACTCACAATTAAGAGATGGTTCTTTAAGGGCTTATGCTCAAGATAAAGGAACTGATATTTTACTTTATGAAGCAGGAGAGGCCTTAAGATTTGATGAAACTTGTATAAGAATAGGGGTAAAAGGTGTTGTAAATGTCTTAAGAGAACTTGAGATGATACCAAAAAACCTTAAGAAAAAGAAAAAATACCCTGTTGTTACAAAATCTAGCCAATGGCTAAGAGCAAATGAAAGTGGGATTTTAAGAACAGTAAAAGCTTTGGGGGATACTGTAAAAAAAGGCGAAGTTATAGCTTATGTTGATGAGGTATTAGAAGAAAAAGCCACTGAAATATATGCTAAATTTGATGGTATAATCATAGGAAAATCTGAAATTCCTCTAGTTCAAGAAGGAGATGCTATTTTTCATATAGCTAGATTTAAAAACCTTGAGATAGCTGAAGATAAGATAGAATATTTTAGCGAAGATGCTATTGAGCAAAGTGAGTTTTATGAGCTAAATGATGAAGAAAGTATAGAGTAATTTTATACTTTCTTTTTGTGATACTTTAAATATACTAAAAAATGGTATAATATCTTATGAAATTTACAAACTCACCAACACAAAGTATAGTTTTTGATAATCACAAGATTTATGTAAAAAGAGATGATTTATTGCATAGGGATTTTTCTGGAAATAAGGCTAGAAAATTTTACTATTTTTTGAAAAATGATTTTCCTCATATTAAAAAAGTAGTTTCATATGGTTCAAACCAGTCAAATGCTATGTATTCACTATCTGTTTTGTGTCGCTTAAAGGGATGGGAATTTGAGTATTATGTACATCATATACCATCATATCTTAAGCAAAACCCCATAGGAAATTATAAGGGGGCTTTAAAAAATGGGATGAGCATATATGAAAAAGAAGTACCTAAAAGTTTTGATGAAAATACACTTTTTATACCAGAAGGAGGGGCTTTAAAAGAAGCCCAATATGGCATAAAAATACTTTCTGATGAGATAAAGTCATGGGCAAAAGAACATAAAATCAAAGATTTAAAAGTTTTTTTACCATCAGGGACGGGTACAACAGCACTGTATTTGCAAAAGTATTTACCCTTTGAAGTTTTAACTTGTGCTTGTGTTGGAGATGAAGAATACTTAAAAAAACAATTTTTAAGTTTGGAAAATACAGCTTTTCCTACTATTTTAGAAAGAAGAAAAAAGTATCATTTTGGTAAAATTTATAAAGATTTTTATATAATATATAAAAAGTTGTTATCTCAAACAAATATTGAATTTGATTTATTGTATGATTGTTTAGGATGGATGTGTTTAAAGCAGTATTTATCGCTTAATCCTTATGAAAATATTTTATATATACATCAAGGCGGTTTATTGGGAAATAAGTCGATGTTGCAAAGATATGAATATAAGTTTGATTTAGTTTAACAAAGGAGAAACTGAAGTGCTAGAAAAAAAAGAAAAAAATATTTTGAGGGTTATTACTATTGTTCCTATTTTTATGATAATATTGATTTTTGTTGTGGGGACTTTTTTGTTCATATCAAACAAAGTAAACGAACATCAAGAACATGTAGAAAAATATAAAAAAAATTATATCACTAAAAATAAAAAAGGCTTGATAGAAAATATAGAATTTATTCACCAATACATAGAATATGATAACAATAAAATGGAGAATTTAGTAAAAGAAAAGATAAAATACCAAACAGATGAAGCCTATAAAATCATCAAATATATGTACGATAAATACCACAAAACTCATAGTAAAAAAGAAGTTTTAGAAAAGATAAAAGATGCTTTATATCCTTATAGTTTAGATAAAGGGGATAGTTGTTTTTATGTCTTTGAGACAAATGGAAAGGTGCTTATGTCCCCTTTGCATAGAGATATTGAAAATAAAAATATCCTAAAAACAAACAAAAAAGAATATGCAGAACTAAAACAAAGAATGATAGAGATTTTAAACAAAATAAAATCAAAAAAAGAACTTTTTTTCAAAGCAAAATGGACAAAATTAGATGGTACAAAAGAGAAATATGAAAAGATAAATTATACTAGAATATTCAAACCTTATAATATAGTAGTAGGAATAGGTGATTATGTATATACTCATAAGAAACAACTACAAGAAAGAATCCTTGAATATATAGAAAAATACAGAGAAGTAAAAGATCCAAATATCTTTATCTTACGATATGATGGTATGGTAAAAGCTCATAAAGTAAAAGCTATAGTAAATACAAATCAACTAAAAAATAGTGCCAATAAGAAAAATAATACTCCTTTAAAACAGATTATAAAACAAGCTAAAGAAGGGGGAGGGTTTTTATCTTATACTTTAAGTTACAAGGATAGACCAAATATTAGAAAAATATCTTATATTAAAGGATTTGATGATTGGCAATGGGCTATTGGGAGTTCACTTTATCTAAATGATTTAGATAAAGAAATGCAAAAAATCAACTCATATACTCAAGAAGAAAAAAATGATGATATTTTGATGTTGATTGCTATTTCTTTGCTAGTAACAACTATTATGGTGATAATTTCTTTTTATAGTTCTTCTTTGTTAAGAAAGACATTTTTATCGTATAAACAAGAATTATTGAAATACATCTCACAAAATAGAAAAAAAGATTCTTTACTAGCTCAAAAATCAAAAATGGCAGCACTAGGAGAGATGATACAAAATATTTCTCACCAATGGAGACAACCTTTAAGTACTATTTCCACAGTTGCTACTGGATTGAAACTAAAAAAAGATTACGATACTTTAAGTGATGAAGAGTTTCTTGAAGGTACAAAAAAAATCATCGAATCTACTCAATACCTATCTCAAACTATTGATGATTTTAGAAATTATTTTACCTTAGAACAAGATATAAAACCATTTGATTTTAATAATATAGTAAATAAAATCTTACAACTATTAGAAGTAAAATTAAGTGAAAATCACATAGAAGTTATACAAGATATTCAAGCAAGAGATGTGTCTTCTTCTGAAAATATGCTTCTTCAAGTGTTGTTAAATCTGTTTAATAACTCAAAAGATGAATTTGTCAAAAAAGAAGAAAGGGATAATTTTATATTTATTTCTTCTAAAAAAACTGAAGAAGAATTTATCATATCAGTAAAAGACAATGCAGGTGGAATAGCTAAAGAAAATCTAAACAAAGTATTTGAGGCATATTTTTCTACTAAGTCTAAAGATGAAGGTTCTGGTATAGGACTTTGTATCTCAAATGAAGTTATAACTAATTTAGGTGGTGAAATTTCAGTAAAAAATGAAGAATTTACTTATAATGGAAAAAATTATAAAGGTGCTTTATTTGAAATAAGGCTACCACTTAAGAAATAGCTTATTATGAAAAATATAGTATTGATAGGTTTTATGGGAGTGGGCAAAGGTAGTCTTGCTAGGGTTTTATCAAAAAGTATGGGCAAGTTTTGTATAGATACGGATGATTTAATCCAAAGTTTTGAAAATAAGAAAATAAAAAAGATTTTTGAACTTTATGGGGAAGAGTATTTTAGGGCTTTAGAAAAGCAAACAGCCCTTTGGCTTGAAAAAAATGTAAAAGATACTATCATCTCAAGTGGTGGAGGTTTTTATAAGCAAGAAAATCTAAAAGATATAGGAAAAGTTATATATCTAAAATCTTCATTTGAAGGGATAATAACAAGACTAAAAAACTCAACAAATGCACAAAAAAAGTTTGATAAAAGACCACTTTTGAAAAACTTAGAAGAGGCTAAAAAACTTTTTGATACAAGAGTTAAAGAGTATGAGAAAGTATCTGATGTGATAATAGATGTAGAAAATAAAACTTTAGATGAAATAGTCTTTGAACTTAGGAAAAAAATATGATAAAAAATATAAATACACAAGATAAGAATTTTGAAGAAGAATTTAAAAACATTTTAGATAGGGCAAAAAGCGATATAAAAGGTGTTTCCTCAATAGTTATGAATATCATAGATGAGATAGTAACTGAAGGAAATGAGGCTTTAAAAAGACATATTAAAAAGTTTGATAAGTGGGAAGTTAAAAGTGATGAAGATTTGCTTATATCTCAAGAAGATATGAAAAAAGCTTATGAAAATATCGATGAAAAACTAAAAAATGCCTTACATATAGCCTATGATAGGATAAAATCTTATCACGAAAAACAATTGGCAAAATCGTGGTTAGATTATGAAAAAAATGGGACTATTTTAGGTCAAAAAGTATCTGCGGTGGATAAAGCAGGGCTTTATATACCTGGAGGAAAAGCAGCCTATCCAAGTAGCTTACTTATGAATGCCATTCCAGCCCTTGTAGCTGGTGTACAAGAGATAATAGTATGTACCCCAACACCAAATAATGAAGTAAATGAACTTTTACTTGCTGCTTGTCATTTGTGTAAAATCTCAAAGGTTTATAAAGTAGGAGGGGCTAGTGCAATTGCAGCTTTAGCTTATGGAACACAAAGCATTCCTAAAGTTGATGTCATAACAGGACCTGGAAATATATTTGTGGCAACGGCTAAGAAGTTAGTATTTGGGGAAGTAAATATAGATATGATAGCAGGACCTTCTGAAATAGGAATTTTAAGTGATGAGAGTGCAAAGCCTAATTATCTAGCAATAGACTTACTATCACAAGCTGAACATGATGAGATGGCTAGTTCTATTATGATAACAACTAGTGAAAAAATAGCAAAAGAAACTAGCTTACAAATAGAAGAATATCTAAAAACTCTAAGTAGAGAAGAAATAGCAAGAAAATCCATAGAAGAAAGAGGATGTATAATACTTGCACAAAATATGACTGAAGCAATAGAACTTATGAATGAAATAGCCCCTGAACATCTTGAGGTTATGACAAAAAATCCTTTTGAATTACTTCCTTTTATAAAACATGCAGGGGCGATTTTCTTAGGGGAAAATACTCCTGAACCAATAGGGGATTATATAGCAGGTCCTAATCATACTTTACCAACAGGAAGTACAGCTAAGTTTTATAGTCCTTTAAATGTGGAAAATTTTATGAAAAAAAGCTCAATTATAAGTTTTTCAAAACAAGCTATTGATGAGCTAGGTGAGTCTTGTGCCTTGCTTGCTGATACTGAAGGACTTACAGCTCATGCTAAGTCTGTAAGAGTTAGACTAGGAGATAAAAATGTCTAATTACAATGTTTTTGATGAGGATGAAGATGATATATTTGCAGGAAGTCCAAAATCTAAGTTTCTTGATATCATAAAGCATTCTTCAGATGATATAGTAAAAGATGAGTTAGATAAGATGGTGGAAAAACTTGCGGTATTGGAACTTATGCTAAGTGAAAATAAAGATGAAAATTTTGATATAAACAAAGAGATACAAAGCTATCTTTTTGAAAATACTAAAAAAGTACAAGAGATGAAAAAAGGACTTTATATAGAGTTTTCAGGTGAGATTATTCAAAGATTAGATTCATAAGGATAAAAGTGAAAGAATTAGAAGAAGTAAAAGAACAAATAAAAATTTTTATACAAGAATGTGAAGACAAAAAAAGTTTAGAGTTATTGGATAAACTCTCTACTGGCAAGATGTTAAGGTCAAAGCTTATATTAAAAATCGCTGGAATTAGTAGTGAAAGTGTAAAACTTTGTGCCATAGTTGAGATGATACATGCAGCATCACTTCTTCACGATGATGTTATAGATGAAGCCCATACAAGAAGAGGAAACCCTTCAGTAAATGCACTTTATGACAATAAAACAGCTATTATGTTTGGAGATGTTTTATACTCAAAGGCATTTACACAACTTAGTCAAATGGATAAAAAAATAGCCTATGTCATTTCAAATGCAGTAACACAACTAAGCATTGGAGAGATGTTGGATGTGGATTTGACAAAAACTTTTAATAGATCTTACGATAAATATCTTGATATGATTTATAAAAAAACAGCCTCACTAATAGAAGCAAGTGCAAAGGCAGCTGCTTTGCTTGTGGGAAAAGATGAGAAAAAATATGCCCTATACGGTAAAAACTTAGGACTTGCTTTTCAAATGATAGATGATATTTTGGATATCACACAAGATAGTAAAACTTTGGGAAAACCTGCTATGCTTGACTTTGTAGAAGGAAAAGTTACTATTCCTTACTTACTTTTACATCAAAGACTTGAAAATAAGCAAGAACTAGAAAAACTTTATAAAAAAGATTTAAGTAGTGAACAAAGTTCTTGGATAAAAGAAAAACTAAAAGAAACAAATGCCCTAAATGATTCTATAAAATTAGCCAAAGATTTAGGACTTGAGGCTATAAATGAAGTAAAAGATGAGGAAGATAGTCAAAGTTTAGTAATGATTATGAAATCTATGATTGAAAGAGAATTTTAAATGAGTTATTTAATCATCAGTTTTTCCCACAAAAATACAGATATAGAAATGAGGGAAAAACTAAGTTTCAATAGTGATGATAAAAAAGAGGATTTTATAAAAAAAATCCTAAAAGACAAAATCACAAATGAAGCAGTACTTCTATCAACTTGTAACAGAGTTGAGATAATCACAAGAACTATAAATGTGAAGTTTAGTACAAAACAGATAATAGAAACTTTATCATCATACTCTGACATAGATTTTGATATTTTGCATAATCGAGCTGATATTTATGAAAATGATGGGGCAATTCATCATCTTTTTTCAGTTGCATCAGCTTTAGACTCCCTTGTTATAGGGGAAACTCAAATTGTAGGACAATTAAAAGATGCTTTTAGATTTTCACAAGTTAGAAACTTTTGTGATGTTCATCTAACAAGGGCTATGCACTTTGCTTTTAAATGTGCAGCAAGTGTTAGAACAGCAACCTCTTTGGGAACTGGTTCTGTATCAATTTCAAGTACAGCAGTTGCAAAGGCAAAGGAGATATTTGAAAATACTAAAGGGGTAAAAGCCTTGGTAATTGGTGCTGGACAGATGAGTGAACTTGCTATTAAGCATTTACTTAGTGCAGATTTTGAAGTATCATTGACAAATAGAAGTGAACAAAAAGCAAGGGTTTTAGCCCAAAGTTTAAAAGCAAATATCAATATAGAAGATTATGATAATTTAGAAGAATTACTAAACCATTATGAACTTATCATAAGTGCAACTTCATCACAAGAACCAATCATCACAAAATCTATGGTAAAAGAAGTAAATTTTAAAAGATATTGGTTTGATATAGCCGTTCCTAGAGATATTGAGCAAATGTCTGTATCAAATCTTAGTATTTTTTATGTGGATGATTTGAAAAATATCATAAATCAAAATATGAGTTCAAGAGTTCAACAAGCAAAAATTGCTTATAATATAGTAAGCAAGATGTCTTTAGAATTTTTTGATTGGTTGAAGTCTTTAGAAATTGAGCCTATTATCAAGCAACTTTATCTAAAAGGAAATCAAGTCATAGATAAAAAGCTAAAAAATGCTATAAAAAAAGGCTTTATAAAAAAAGAAGATGAAGAAAATATCAGAAAGTTATGTGAAACTATCATAACCCAGTATTTACATACACCTTCAAAGCAATTAAAAAATATATCAAAAAATATGCAGTGCAATGTAGTGGCATCTACTTTGAAAAATATATTTTCTTTAGATGAAGAAAATCTAGAAAGTGTAGATGAACTTAAATGTGAGCATTTAGAAAAAAATTAAAATATAGGAAAAATCAATGAAATTTAGCAATATGTTTATACCAACAACAAAAGAAACACCAAATGATGCAAGTTTACCATCTCATCAGTTTTTAATAAGAGGGGGATTTATCGCCCAAACTGGTGCTGGGATTTATGATTATTTACCTTTAGGTAAAATTGTCCTTGATAAAATACGAGCCATAGTAAAAGAAGAGATGGATAAAAGTGGGGCAAATGAAGTACAGTTTGGTTTTGTAACACCCTTATCTTTTTGGGAAAAATCAGGTCGTGCTAAAACTATGGGAAATGAACTTTTAAAGTTTAAAGATAGGAAAAATACAGGCTATGTTTTATCCCCTACAAATGAAGAAGCAGTTGTAAATATGATAAAAAACAAAATAACTTCTTATAAAGACCTGCCTATAAATTTATATCAAATTTATACAAAGTTTAGAGATGAGGCACGACCACGATTTGGACTAATGAGAGGAAGAGAGTTTTTGATGAAAGATGCTTATTCTTTCCATTCTAGCCAAGAGGATTTAGTAAGAGAATTTAATCTTATGGAAAGTACTTATAAAAAAGTATATGAAAGATTGGGATTGGATTTTAGAGTAGTTGAGGCTGATAGTGGAGCTATAGGAGGAAGTGGTTCTAAGGAATTTCATATCTTAGCAAATAGCGGGGAAGATACTATTGTTGTAAGTAAAACTTGTGATTATGCAGCAAATATAGAAGCAGCAAAAAGAATGCCAAATAAAAAAGAAACAAAAGAAACTGAAGTTATGACAAAGGTTCATACTCCAAACTGTAAAACTATTGATGAGGTTTCAAACTTCTTAGGAATTGATAAGTATTATTCTATAAAAGCTGTTATAAAAAAAGCTATTTTTGAAGAAGATGAAAAAATAGTAGTATTTTTTGTAAGAGGTTGTGATGAACTTGAAGTTACAAAGGCTCAAAACTCTGTAAATGCCCTAGAAGTACTTGATGCAAATGAGGAAGATTTAAATAGTGCTGGACTAGTTGCTGGATATTGTGGTGTAGTTGATTTACCTCAAGATGTACTAGTTGTAGTTGATGAAGAATTAAAAGATGATAAAAATGTAGTATGTGGAGCAAATGAGGAGGAATATCACTTAAAAGGTGTTGATTTAACTAAGCTTGATCTAACATATGCTGATTTAATAGCCGTTCAAGAAGGAGATTTATGTCCTTGTTCTTGCGGTGGAAAACTATCTTATACAAAAGGAATAGAAGCAGGGCATATCTTCCAACTTGGAACTAAGTACTCTGAAGCTTTAGAGGCAACTTTCTTAGATGAACAAGGTAAATCAAAGCCATTTATTATGGGGTGTTATGGTATAGGAGTTTCAAGACTAGTCGCTGCTGTTATTGAGCAAAATCACGATGAAAAAGGTTGTATTTGGACAAAAGAAACTGCACCATTTTTAGTGGATATCATAGTATCAAATGCAAAAAAAGATGAAGAGTTAAATGCTGGGCTTAAAATCTATGAAGACTTAAAAAAAGCAGGGATTTCAGTTATTCTTGATGATAGAAAAAAAGAAAGATTTGGATTTAAGATGGGAGATTTTGAACTTATTGGTTTTCCTTATGCCATAATCATAGGTAAAAAACTAAAAGATGGTTTTGTTGAACTTGTAAATAGAAAAACAGGTGAAAAAACAGATGTAGCCATAGAAGAAGTAGGTACGAAAATAAAAGAAATATTAGCTTAAGGAGAAAATAAATGGAAAATATAGAAGAACTACTACAAAAAGCTTTGCCTTTTGTTACATCTTATGTCGTAGCATTGATTATGGCGATTTTAATCTTTGTTATAGGTAAATGGATAGCTCGTAAAATAACTGATATTTTAGGCAATATTTTGCGAAAATCAGACAAGATAGATGATACTTTAGTTAAGTTTTTGGAAAATATAGTTTATTATACTTTTATGGTCTTTGTTGTTCTTGCCTCATTGTCTAAACTTGGGGTTGAGACTAGTTCATTTTTTGCTATTTTAGGAGCTGCTGGACTTGCTATTGGTCTAGCACTTAAGGATTCTTTGGGGAACTTTGCATCTGGTGTTATGATTATACTATTTAGACCATTTAAAGTTGGTGATTTTGTAAGTGCTGGAGGAGCTACTGGAACAGTAAATGAAGTTGGTATTTTTAATACAACTTTTACAACAGGAGATAATCAAAAAATAATAGTACCAAATAGTGCAATTACAAGTGGAAGTATCACAAATGTAAATGCAAATGATACTAGAAGAGTTGATTTAACTGTGGGTATTGGATATGATGATGATATAAAAAAAGCTAAAGAAGTATTAAATGATATTTTAGCAAATGATAAAAGAATATTACACTCAAAAGGTTTTACGGTTGCTGTTTCGGAACTTGCTGATTCTTCAGTTAATTTTGTAGTTCGTTCTTGGGTGAATACGGGCGATTATTGGGCTGTTAAGTTTGATTTGACGGAACAAATCAAACTAAGATTTGATAGTGAGGGTATATCTATCCCTTATCCTCAACAAGATGTGCATATCCACAATAAAGATTAAAATACCTTCTGTATTAGAAAATATCTTAGATGACTTACTAAAATCTGGCATTAAGCCAGTTTTAGTTGGTGGCTGTGTTAGAGATAGCTTTTTAGATGTGGCAAATAAAGATTTTGATATAGAACTTTTTGCTACAAACTCTTTAGTAGATATTGAAAAAATCCTAAAAAAATATGGAAGAGTTAAATATGTGGGCAAAAGTTTTGGAGTTCTAATCTTAAGTGTTGATGGCTATGATTTTGACTTTGCACTTCCACGGCTTGAAAAAAAAACAGGGAAAAATCACAATGATTTTGATGTTATAAGTGATGGAAGTCTAAGTTTTACTCAAGCTGCAAGAAGAAGGGATTTTACTATCAATGCTATTGGCTATGATTGGGAAAAAAAAGAGTTTTTAGACCCCTTTGATGGTATGAAAGATTTAGAAAATAAAGTTTTAAGACATATTGATAATAAAAGTTTTTGTGAAGATAGTCTAAGAATTTATAGGGCTTTGCAGTTTGTAGCTAGGTTTGATTTGAAAATAGATATTGATACTAAAAAACTATGTTGTGATATGGTTAAAAATGGTGAGTGTGAACATCTATCAAAAGAAAGAATTTATGAAGAGTTTAAAAAACTATTTTTAAAATCCCCCAAACCTTCACTTGGCTTAGAACTTCTAAAAGATTTTGGACTTTTGAAGTATTTTGAGGAGTTAAGGGCTTTGATATCTTGTGAACAAGACAAAGAATATCACCCCGAAGGCGATGTATGGATACATACTTTGATGAGCCTTGATGAACTAGCAAAGATAGTAAAAAAAGAAAAAATTCAAGATGAATATAGAAAACTTTATTTGTTTTATGCCATATTATGCCACGATTTTGGAAAACCATATTGCACACAAAAAATAAATGGTCGCATAACTTCCCATAAACACGAAGTTTTAGGAATAGAACCAACAATTAGCTTTTTGTCTAAACTAACAAATGAAAAAAAATTTATAGATATTGTATGTAGTTTAGTGAAAAATCATCTCGCCCCATTTCAACTATACTTAGCCCAATCTTCGCAAAAAGCTATCAAAAGACTATCTTTAAAAGTGAATATTGAAGATTTATCTTTAGTTTGTCTCTCTGATTGCTTAGGAAGGGATATAAAAGATAAGGACAAATGTTATAAAGCCGTATCGTGGCTTTTAGAAGAAGCAAAAAAATTAGAAGTTCATAATGAGCCTATAAAACCCTTAGTTCAAGGAAAGGATTTGATATCTTTGGGATTGAAACCTTCAAAAGAGTTCAAAAAAATACTTGATTTTGCCTTTGATTTACAAATAGATAGAAACTTAGATAAAGAAAAAATATTGAAAAAAGTTATTAAATTATATAAAATTTAAGTTTTGTCTAAGGGGGGGGGTAATATAATAGTTCAATTTTTTTAAAAGGGGAATATATGAAAAAAATTATACTAGCATTGGGAGTTTGTGCAAGTTTAGGAGCTAGTGTTCTTAGTGCAGATGATCAGTATGTAAGAGCTTCTGTTGGATATGGATTTGGAGTTGATTATGGATATAATCTTGATACAAAGATACATAAAGATGGTGTATTAAGTGTTGAGGGAAGTGTAAGTTATTCACCATTTGTAGCTAATGCTACATATTTAGGATTGGGTGTTGGTGTAAGATATACTCATCACTTAAATGATAAGTTTTATTTATCAGGTAAATTAGGTGGAACATTTGTAAGACACTCGTGGTCTGTAGATTGGTATGATGGAACAAGAGATTATAGTTCAACTTTTTTTGGTGTAGGAACTTCTTTTGCAGTTGGGTATAAATTAAACAAGAAATTATCAGTTGGACTTGAAGGTGGATATGTAGGAACTGGTGCAGGTGGTCTTTTTGTTAGATACAGTCTGTAGTAAATACTAGTTTACAATTAAAAAAGGGGAATAAAATCACTTCTCCTTTTTTATCTAAATATAACAATGCTTTGTATAATCTCATAACAGAAGTATTCTCAATAATAAAAACATATCTTTTTACTTAATATATACAAATGATAATCTACCCTAAAAATAGATTTCACTCCCATTATTCATTATTCATTAATCTTGTGTTATAATAAAAACAAAAAAGAGCTTACTATGGATAAAAAACTAAAACTACCAATAGGCATACAAACATTTTCAAATATAAGACAAGATAACTATCTATACATTGATAAAACAAAAGAAGCATATGAACTTATAGAAAATTATAAATATGTCTTTCTATCTCGTCCTAGAAGATTTGGTAAAAGCCTTTTTTTAGATACCCTAAAAAATATCTTTGAAGGTAAAAAAGAATATTTTAGTGGAC
>PDWI01007779.1_pt1 | contig 12839 bp, 12 predicted proteins | sample 1430891 | NCBI WGS metagenome assembly PDWI01 (sample SAMN01162508, study PRJNA174530) | Oral metagenome, whole genome shotgun sequencing project. | biome: Marine environment; feature: Marine mammal; material: Swab sample of the gingival sulcus; isolation source: swab sample of gingival sulcus... | reverse complement strand
GATGACTGCCCAGATTAAGGGAATGAACCAGGCAGCACGAAACGCCAATGACGGTATCTCCCTGGCGCAAACTGCTGAGGGTGCAATGCAGGAGACCACTAATATCCTGCAGCGGATGAGGGAACTTTCTGTACAATCAGCCAATGATACCAACACCACTGACGACAGAGAGTCCATCGGTACTGAGATGACCCAACTAAAAGAGGAGTTAACCCGTATTGCCAAGGCAACTAAATTCAACGGTCAACATTTGATTGACGGCAGTGGAACTCAACATAAATTTCAGGTTGGGGCCAATGCTGGTGAGACCATTACGGTTAGCCTTAATGATAAGACCACATTTAATATGACCGCAAGTGGATTGAGCTTGCAGAAGCTTAGTGTTTCCTCTCAAGGAGGGGCATCTGCAGCTATCACCAGTATTGACAAGGCCCTTAAAAAAGTTGATACGGCCCGCAGTAAACTTGGTGCTGTACAGAACCGTTTTGAATCAACCATTGCCAACCTGCAAAACAGCGCGGAGAATATTACCGCTGCACGTTCACGGATTCTTGATACAGATATTGCAACAGAATCTTCTTCTCTTGCAAAATCGAGGGTACTCCAGCAAGCCGGGGTTTCCATGCTTGCCCAGGCGAATCAGGCACCGCAAACGGCCTTATCACTTATTGGCTAGGTGAAGCTTTTTATTAAGCACCTCTTAGTCCCGAACTCTCCTTATGAGGTTTCGGGACTAAAGTCGTTTTTACCAGGGAGGAAACAATGATGATCGAAGCAGCAGTTGCAAGTAGCAAGATGGAGGTTTTTACTCCGCAGCCGGCAGCAGCAAATAAGACAGATCAGATAGTAGAGAGCCGTAAAAAACAGGACGCAGCAAAGGTAGAAGAGACAAAACCTGCCAAAGAGAGTGAAGTGCAGCCGGAGGAGATTCTTGACCAGATAAAGGGGCTGACAGAAGACGGCCTTTATAGCGTGCGCTTTGAACGCAATGATGATATTGCCGATGTGGTAGTGAAAATCTTTGACCAGGAAAAACAAGAGGTTGTGCGCCAATTTCCTGCCGAAGAGATGATTAAATTCCGTTCGTCTTTTCGGGAGATGGTTGGGAATTTAATTGATACCAAAGGCTAAAAGGATTTTTTTTATCCAGGATAATGGAGGAGATCAGCTCCTCCCTTTTTTAAAATCAGGGCAAGGTGAAACTATGGGCGGCATAACATTCGGTGGATTAGCAAGTGGGATGGATACAGCTTCAATCGTTGATGCAATTATGGATGCTGAACGTGCGCCGCTGAAACGACTGGAGAAAAGAAGAAAAATAAACGATGAGCGCATTGGTGCCTATTCAAAGTTTAATGACAAACTTAAGGGTTTACAAAAGGCCGCAGAATCCCTGGCTGACGAAAAGAAAATCCAGAGCTCAAAAAGCACTCTCAGTAACGAAGATCATATCTCTGTTGAATCTTCTGGGGAGACAATGGATGGCGAATACGATATTGCCGTTAAACAGCTCAGTCAGGTGCAGAAAAATGTCTCCAAGGGTTTTGCATCTGCCAGTACAGAGATAGGCTCGGGAACAATAACCTTTACTATTAACGGCACAGATAAATCCTACACCGTAGAGATCGGAGAAGACAAAAACTCTCTTAAAGATGTTGTTAAAGCAATCAATAAACAGGCTGAAGAGACGGGAATTTCGGCATCTCTTATTAACGATGGTAAAGAGAATGGGTACCACATCATCTTCAGCGGCAAAGATGCTGGCACGGAATTCAGTATAAGCGGCAGCAGTGGAATCAATACAGATCTTGTACAAACAACTCAGACACAAAATGCACAGCAGGCTATTGCCTATATTGATGGGGTTGAGATCGTCAGTAATAACAACACCTTGAAGAATGCCGTACCTGGTGTAGATATTACCCTGGATAAGGTGAATAAGGTTGTTGATGAGAATGCCGCCAATCCGATGCAGAGGTATGAATCGACCCGCCTTGAAGTGACTCCCGATAATGAGGCGATGAAGAAAAAGGTTAACAGCTTCGTTGATGCCTATAACGGTATTATAAAATACCTGAAAAAAGGAACGGACGATGGAAACTCCATGAACTCCTATCTGCGTACAGATTCCAGTGTGCGTAAGATCAAGCGGGAGATGCAGGAGATCGTCTCTTCGACCTTTGGTGACGGCAAAGGCTCAATGGTTATGTTATCACAGGCAGGAATAGAGACAAAAAAGGATGGCACCCTGAAAGTTGATAGTAAAAAGCTGGATGATGCCCTTAAGGATAACTACACCAGTTTTGTTGATATGTTCGCCGGTACAAAGGATAAAGACGGGATTATGGATAAGTTCGAATCTCTGATGGACAAACATACCGACAGTGTTGACGGGCTTTATAGCGGTAAGAAAAAATCCCATGATTCCGTTGGTAAAAGCCTTGAAAGCCAGATCCTTCGTATGGAGTCTCGTTTAGAAAAACGAGAAAAATCGTTAAATGCTCAATTTTCGGCAATGGAGGATATGATGTCTATGTTTAATACACAGGCGTCTTTTCTAACCAGCGCTCTTCTCTAACGCACTAAAAAGGGGTAATTTTTCTGATTAAGTTTAGGGAATCCCGAAGAGATTACTGCAGTCTTTTATACACTAACAGAGGAATACAATGATCGGCTATAACGGCTTTAATAACGGCATTGGCTATAATGCACCAAATCAGGAGCTGCCCCCTCAAAGGCCAGCGGCAGCAACCGGCGGTTATGGAGGACAAGGGAATAGTTATGCACAAAACCATGTGCTTACCGCCTCTCCGGGGCAGATTCTCATTATGCTTTTTGATGCGGCAATCCGTTTTAACCGTGAGGCACAGGCGGCAAATGATGAGGGGAATATTGCAAGAAAGCTAGAGAAGATCTCTCGTGTTTTCAATATCATCAGTGAACTCTCCAGCACTCTGGACCATAAGGTTGGCGGAGAAATTGCAGAAGAACTTGATGCCCTCTACCAGTTTCATCTGCAGGAGTTGAGCAGGGCAAGAACAGATAATACCAATACCCACCTGAAGTTTGTTGAAGGCTTTCTCGTTGAATGGCGGGAAACCTGGCTGGAAGTTATCAATATAACTAAGGCTGAAGCTGCCAGTAAGGTAAAGCAGAACTCACCACCAGCAGGACAAGGGGTGACTATCGCGGGTTAGGAGAGGTTTATGACAACAGGAAAGATGCCTTCTGCAACGGAATTTGAAGCGGAACGACTACTTACTCTTTCTCACAATATATACCTAGCAATGGAACGGGTATATCTGTTGCTTGATCAGCAGCAACTGACCCATACCGATCAGGTAGCTCCACTGCTGCAGCAACTGGAAGAGTTAAAGGAGAAGGCTCTGCAGGCAGACTCAAAGGTTATGCGTTGTCTTCAACGTAGCGGCGTTAGCGAGAAGGCATCTTCAACCATGGAAGCGCGCAGGGAAACAATCAAAAGACTGATTGAGCTTAACGAAAAACTCACCAAAAGCACAGAATGCTATAAGGCGGTTATTCAAAATGAGCTCTCAAATCTCTACCGCAACAGAAATGCTTTAAGCGGTTATAAAACAGCACAGGAAAAGACGGGATCAATCAGCATCTCCTCATAGAGAAGATATTCTCAGGGGACTGCCACAGGAGTAGATTCTGCAGGATTATTTTCGAGCCGGGTGACAATCTTTCTCGCTCCGGCAGGGAGTCCATATTTTGTAAGTTCTTCCCAACGCACCCAACGTTCGTTTTTCGCAAGGGATTTTGTTGTCGTTGTACAGAGCCAGCAATCCACAATCCTGCTATGGTTGGTGAACTGGTGTTTCACACTGATAAGGAATTTCTCTACCCTTATCTCTTTTTTCAATGTCGATGAAAGAGGAGTTAAAATCTCCGCAGGGGAAGATAACGGTTTGTACTGAACTGATCGTTTTTCCTTACCATTCGTTGCCTTTATTGATGAAACAACAACTCCGGGAAAATCCCACAGCCCTGCCCACATCTCCTTTTCACTACGCTGGCGAAGAAGGAAACAGCCGTCACAAACGACCAACGCAACAATTTTATATTGTAAAATCTTCTCTTTTTTAGCAGGCAGCACAGGTCTCTCCTCAACTGTTCCACGTAAAAAAGCCAGACAATCATTGCGGGTAAAACACTCCCCGCAACGAGGATTACGCGGCGTACAGAGCAAGCCGCCAAAATCCATAATCGCCTGATTAAAATGACGGGCCCTTCCTTGAGGTAAAATATTTTGTGCTATCTCCTGTATTCGGGCAAGACCGGCTCCTTTTTTGATATTTTCAGCGATATCAAAAAGTCTCGCATAAACTCGGCAAACATTCGTATCGACCACCGCAATATCGTGATTACCGGCAATACTGGCTATAGCAGCAGCAGTATATGGGCCAATCCCCGGTAGAGTGATCAAGTCCTGATACCCATCAGGTACACAAGCAGCGAAACGAGAAACAATCTCCTTTGCTGCCCGATGGATATTTCGTGCTCTTGCATAATATCCCAACCCCTGCCAGTAGCGAAGGATCTCCTGCTCATCGGCTGCCGCCACTGCCGAGACATCGGGAAACCGCTCTATCCATCGTTTGAAATAGGCAACCCCCCGCTCCATTTGAGTCTGCTGGAGCATTATCTCGGAAATCCAGATATGATAAGGATTGTAGGTATAACGCCAGGGAAGATCTCTTTGCTGCTTACGGTACCACGCTATTAACTGAGAAGAAAACGCATCCGCATTCATAAATCAAACAATCCTCAAGATTACCCCATCCCAAAGCAGCGGGCAAGAGCAACGAGAACCATCCCCAACACCACCGGCAGAGAAAGAGACTTAAATCTCCAGGCTAAAGGAAGACAGATAAGTGCCGTCCACAGGAAAAGGTTATCAAACCCCAGAGAGAGTGCACCATCTTTAAGCAGCAGAGACGGCACAAGAATCGCCGATAATACAGCAGAGGGAACCAGCTTCAGCCACGCTTCAATAAGTGGGTGCAAATGCCTGCCGCTTAACAGGGCAAGAGGAATAAAACGCGGAAGATACGTTACCACCGCCATGCCAACAATTATCCAGAATATTACTGTTTGATCCATTGCTGCAATAAAAGGCCAAAGGTAGCGGCAACGATTGTGCCGATAATGATATAAAACTGTTGAAAACCATAATAAAATAACAGTGTACCAACGCCCCCTGCACAAAGAGCTGTCGCCAGTCTTACCAGGCTATTCACCTGAAAAACCAGCAGGCCAATAAACATACCTGCAAGGGCAAAATCAAGCCCCAACGGTTTGACATCGGTAATTAACTCAGAGGCAAAAACGCCTAATGCGCTGCCAAAAATCCAGGAGAGCTGAGAAACCGTATTTAGGGTATAGACCTCCACCTTGTTCTCATTCAGCTCCTGCGGCTGAGAGATATTTAGCGCAAACGTCTCATCTGTAATCTGCCAGGAGAAGAGTGCCAACTGCCCAAATGACCAACGCCCCATAAAGGGAGAGAGTGAAGCAGACATCAGCAAATGGCGCAAATTAACCACAAAAGTGGTAACAATAACGGCCACTGCACCACTTGAGGCAGCAAGCATTCCCACCGCAATAAACTGCCCGGAACCGGCAAAAACCATCGCCGACATCAAAATGGTATTTAGATTTGAGATACCACTTTTGGTTGCCAGCACCCCATAGGCAAACCCCACAGGAACATAACCAAGCACAATAGGCAAGGCTCTCTGCACGCCCGAAATAATCTGCTGCTTCACACTCTTCATCATACGGGTATCACATTTTCAAAAAGAGATCACGCACCCGGCTGCGGGGCATCTTCTCCTGCCAGTCGGCACCAAGGCAGTTTTCCCATAGCGGAACAAGATTAAGCGTGGTTGTTATCATCAACTCCATCTGCTCTTCGCTCACCTCGTCGGTAACCACCTTCGGTAACACGATATTATGCTTGGTCATCATCTCCTTAAATTCTGCTACACCTGCGGGATAAATTTCTTCCAGAACATTAAAAGCGATACAACAGCCAATTCCATGATGAATTCCCAACACATACGACAACCCATAAGAGAGGGCATGACAGGCACCAACCTGAGAATAAGCAATGGACATGCCGCCGAAATAGGATGCCATCATCAGTTTTTCATCACTCTCTGGATGATCACCAAGAAAAACCTCCCGACAGAGCTCAAGTGATTTCTCTCCATACGCCTTGCTGAAAGAGTTAATAAAATGCCCTTCCAATGACTCTACATTATGAATATAGCAATCCATACCAGTATAAAACCATTGCTCCCTGGGCACCCCGGCAAGCAGTTCTGGATCAAGAATAAGCTGATCAAAAAGAGTATAGTCGGAGTTGATGCCAAGTTTCTTTTCCGGTCCGGTGAGAATACAGGTGCGGGATATCTCCGCTCCCGTTCCTGCCAGGGTAGGAAGTGCCACATGATATACCGCCGGATTATGGATAAGATCCCACCCCTGATAATCAGCGGAGGAGCCCGGGTTGGTGAGCATAAGAGAGATCGCTTTGGCAGAATCCATCGTTATTCCGCCACCCAGCCCAATAATGCCGTCCGGCAGGGTGGAACTATACTCTTTAATGGAGCGAACATAGTCATCAATATACTCAGTCTTGGGTTCATGGTCGGTGCGGATAATGATGAGCATATCCTTTTCCTGCATGGGTAAACGCTTTTCAAGCGTTTTTCCCTTATGTGCCTCATCAAGCACAAAAACCATAAAACCATCTTCACTGCGCTTTTCTGCCAAAACATCCTCAAGCTGATTAAAAGCACCGCGGCCAAACATAATTTTGGGGACTATACTAAAATTTCGATACATATATCTTCTCCTATCCTCATAAACAATAAATCACTATTAATCAGATGACGAACACTCATTACGGAGTTCTCTTCTGCCAGCCAACGTCAAAGCTCCCCTATTGAACCAATAGAAAAACGAGATTACAGCAGCCAATCAAAAAGCCCAAAAAAGCACCAAAAAGGTTGATATACTTAAACTGCTCCTCCATAATCGAAAGCAACAATTTCTCCAGACGCAACAAATCAAGCGAATTAATCTTTTCGGTGATAATTTTACGAATACCAAGGGATTGTACCAAACCGGGGACTTCAGATTCCAGCATCTTTGAAACCACATTCAGCATAGATTGGGCAACCACATCAACAACGCCCGCAGGAACAATCTTCTCCAACCGGCCAATTTTTTTCTGCAAAAGAGAAGCCACCAGCGAATCCACCAACCGGGAAACAGCCTGCCCTGCTTCATCGGAGTGCAAAATCCGACGAAGCTCACTCTTCACTTTCCGCTGGGAATTCTCCTTTATTCTCCCGCCAAGCAGTTTTTTTGCCGCCTCTCCCAATGGTAATGCACCGGAATCAATCTGAGCTTCAATATTGGTTTTTACCACCGAAACAAGCAAAGCCGACACCTTCTCCCTACGGAAAAAACGCAGAATCCATAAACGAACAACCTGGTAAAGCTCTTCAATTCTCTTCTCATCTTTACAGACAAAAATCTCCGACAAAGGCTTCTGCAAAAGCTGATGACAGCACTCACCAACCACGGTTTCAATCTTCCTGCTCATATCCTCTGATTGCAGAAAGGCGACAATATCGTCTTCTCTTTCATGGAGATATTCGCGAATTTTCTGCTCTACCAGATCCATATCCAGAAAACCACGCACCATATCGGAAACAGCACCAAGGGAATCAATAAGAGAGTGTACTCCTGCACAAATTCCTGAAACAAGACGTTCAAAGGTCTCTTTATCCTGCAACAGGAAACCGGATTTAGCGAGAAACGCCGGCACCTGGGCAACAATAATGCCCTCCAGCAGCGGCTGAAAAGGCTCAGGTAAGATTTCCCCTAACGATCTATTTTCCCGCAGGGCAGCATAAAATTTCTGATGCAGAAAATCATCAAGCCATTGAGCCGCCCATTGCCCGCAAAACATTTTTTCCAGATTCTCTTCAAGAAAAAGATACCCCTTCTCCCGCAGCTCCAGAGGAAGCAGTGCCCCGGTCTCCCGTTCAGCAAGTTCATCAAAATAGTGGTCAACTGCCTGGCCAAGGATATCCTCAAATTGCGGTGATTGAATAAAAGCGGTGATCTGGTTTTTCACCTGCCAGCTCACCCCCATAACTGCCAGATTAAGATAGAGAGTAAACTTTTCAGGAACAATAGAGGAAACAGTACCAAGATCACGGGCAAGCAGCTCGCCAATTTTTCCCTGCAGCAGTTGGAAAAGCTGCTGTTGAAAGGCCTCCTGCCGCAATCCCTTGCCAATCTCCTCGCTGGTAAGCAGATGGTCTCCAACCACCTCCCCCATATTGTCAGCAAGCTGAAAACGTTTTGCCGGGATAACCCCCGGCGTCATCGGCACCCGCATCCCAAAAGCCCGCCACGGATGCAAAGGGCGAAAAAGCATACGAATAGCGATTCGATTAGTGAGATAACCGATAAAAGCACCCATAACCGGCGGTGCAGCATATTGCGCCCAAAGGTAGAATTCAGGTGAGAGTTGAGACATATTCGACTAATTGTAAGGGTAAATTTATTACTCTATCTGCACCGTTCTGCCACAGCTCCTCTTCGCTGCGAAATCCCCAGGAGACACCAACACAGTGCATTCCAGCGGCTTTTCCTGTCTGCATATCAACGCCGCTATCGCCGACAAAAACGGAGCTCTCTGCAACGCAGCCCAACTGCTGCAGAATTATTTTTGCTCCAGCAGGATCAGGCTTTTTGGCAACCTCCTCCCGCTGCCCATAAACTTTTGCAAACGGCGCCGACGGGAAAAATTGTTCTACAAACAAGCGGGTAAACCCATGCGGCTTATTTGACAAGACGGCAAGAGGGACACCCTGCTCGACAAGGCGCACCAACATAGCATCAATTCCGGCGTAGAGGCAACAATTTCTCTGCCATTGCTCTCCATAAATTTCCTTAAACCGCTGCACATACGGTGAGACATCATCTTCTTTTCCACAGGCCAATGTCTGCCGCATAAGATTTTCCAGGCCGTTTCCCACCATGTATTTATATTCATCATGAGGGAGTGCCGGCAAATTCTGTTCTATTCGTACGCAGTTACAACTTTCCGCCAAATCATACAAGGTATCAAGCAGGGTACCATCCAAATCAAAGATTACCGCTGTTTTTGCATTTGCCATTTACCTTTCTTCCTCCATCAATTCATACCTAACAAAAAGAGCCAACAGTTATCGCGCCAAATAATACTGCAAAAAACAGTAATAGAAACCTTTTTTTAGCATAAGAAAAGCAGTTTCCCTCATCGAATCCATACTCACCATTTTGGGCAGAAAAAGAGAAACATCAACTGTATATCAAAGGGATAAAAGGAGAAACATCATATCTATTTTGCTAAAAATATACGTATTCAAAACACCCATAAATAATTTTTCCGTCTATAAACAAAGCCAAAAACAAGAAAAGTGATGGGCAACAGTTATTCAAGCCTCTTAAAAATTTCGCCATTTCGGTTTTATTTTGCCTCTACTAACTATCTGTAGAAAGGACGGAATTCTGTTTTTTCTCTTTCATTTTTCCTGATTTACGATAGAATCAGACAGTGAAGGATGGTTCATCTTCAAGTACTGCGATCAGAGCTGTCAGTAGTGTTGTCGTCATGTATCTGTACTCAGAGGAAATGCAGGCTGCAACGCAGTTTCAGATATGCCGGTCGCCCTTTCCGTGAAGGCCCTGACTTCAAAACATAGCTGAAAGTGGGTGCTTTCACACAATTTTTACCAAAGGAGTGCGTATGTGGTTCGTCAAGTTCTTAACCTCTTCAATTGGCAAGAAAATTGTGATGGCAGTCACAGGATTCTGTCTTATTTTCTTCCTTCTCGTCCACGCGGCGGGAAACACCACCATTTTTGTCGGCAGCGAGGTATTTCAAACGTACGCTGATACCCTGCACAGTCACCCTGTTATTGTTCTACTGTTTCGTGTTGGTTTAACCCTCATCTTCCTGACCCATATAGGTGTCGGGCTGACATTGTGGCTGGAGAGCAGAAAAGAGGGGAAAAACCGGTATCAAGTCAATACCTGGGTAAGTAAAAACTCTTTTGCCATGTCCACCATGCCCTATACCGGGCTTTTTCTTCTCTTTTTCATCCTCGCCCACGTTTTTGCCTTTGCCGTAGCACCAGGACATGAGGATAAGATTTCTGTCGTTGTTGATAAGGCATTGAGCAATTTCCTCTATGTACTCTTCTATCTTGCTGCTTTTGTCGCCCTGTTCATCCATTTAAGCCATGGATTCTGGTCTATGCTGCAGACGTTCGGCATCAATCATCCCCGTTACAACAAACTTATCGGCTGCGCAACTTACGCCCTGCCCGGCTTTTTTATGACTTTTTTCAGCCTTATCGCTGTGTACCTGCTTATCAGCAACAGCTATTAACGCAGACTCGGCCAATACGTTTAGAGTTACCCCAAGAATAACCATATACAGGGATTTACAATATGGAACTGAAATCGAATGTACCCGAAGGACCATTGGAAAAGAAATGGGACAATCACCGGTTTACAAGTAAACTGGTGAACCCTGCCAACCGAAGAAAATACTCCGTTATCGTCGTAGGAACCGGCCTTGCCGGAGCCTCTGCATCTGCCACTCTGGCAGAACAGGGATATAATGTTAAGACCTTCTGTATCCAGGATAGTCCCCGCCGTGCGCACTCCATTGCTGCTCAGGGAGGAATTAACGCCGCCAAAAATTATCAAAATGATGGCGATTCCGTTTTTCGCCTGTTTTACGATACCATCAAGGGCGGGGATTTCCGCGCTCGAGAGGCAAATGTTTATCGTCTGGCGCAGGTGAGTAATGAGATCATTGATCAATGTGTGGCGCAAGGTGTTCCCTTTGCCCGTGAATACGGTGGAACCCTTGCGAACCGTTCCTTTGGCGGTGCCCAGGTAAGCCGGACATTCTATGCCCGCGGCCAGACCGGACAGCAGCTTCTTCTTGGTGCCTACTCTGCCCTCTCCCGTCAGATCCGCAGCGGTAAAGTAACAATGTATACCCGTCGGGAGATGATGGATGTTGTTATGGTAGACGGCCGTGCCCGGGGAATTACCACCCGTAATGTTATCACCGGAGAACTTGAGAGTTATGCGGCAGATCTGGTTATTCTGGCTACCGGCGGCTATGGAAATGTATATTTTCTCTCCACTAACGCCATGGCATCCAATGTTACCGCTGCCTGGCGGGCCTACAAAAGAGGAGCTGGTTTTGCAAACCCCTCTTTTGTACAGATTCATCCCACCTGTATTCCCGTACATGGAGATTATCAATCCAAACTGACCTTGATGTCTGAATCTCTGCGTAATGACGGCAGGGTATGGGTCCCCAAAAACAAGGATGATAAGCGGGCACCGAAAGATATACCCGAAGAGGATCGGGATTATTATCTCGAAAATAAATATCCGAGTTTTGGGAACCTTGTTCCCCGCGATGTCGCCTCCAGAAATGCCAAGGAACAATGCGACCTTGGTAAGGGTGTCGGCTCTACCGGACTGGCAGTTTACCTTGATTTCAGTGATGCCATCAAACGGGATGGAGAAGATGTTATCTTCCGAAAATACGGCAATCTTTTCCAGATGTATGAGAAGATTGTTGATACTGACCCGATGAAAGAGCCGATGATGATCTACCCTGCTGTCCATTACACAATGGGTGGCCTGTGGGTGGATTATAATCTGATGACCACCATTCCCGGTCTCTTTGCCATTGGGGAATGTAACTTCTCAGACCACGGGGCAAACCGTCTGGGGGCTTCCGCCCTGATGCAGGGCCTTGCCGATGGGTATTTTGTTATCTCTACCTGTATTGCCAACTATCTCGGCACAACGACCCTTGAAAAAGTCAACGAGAATCATGAGGCATTCCTCACCTCCCGCAGGGAAGTGGAAGACCGTATCCATAAACTGCTGAAAAACAGTGCAGATGGTGCTGCCGGGAAGTGCACCGTTGATGAAATCCACAAAGAACTCGGTAAATTAATGTGGGATCACTGTGGAATGGCAAGGAATAAGGAAGGTCTGGAACGAGCATTAAGAGAGCTGCCTTATATTCGTCAAAAGTTTTGGGATAAAGTCTATATTCCGGGAGGAACACGGGAGATAAATCAATCTCTGGAGAGGGCCGGACGAGTTGCCGATTTTCTTGAATTTGCAGAGATTATGATTCGGGATGCACTGGCAAGGGAGGAGTCCTGCGGATGCCACTTGCGGGAAGAGAGCCAGACAGAAGAGAACGAGGCTAAACGCGATGATGCCAACTACTCTCATGTTGCAGTCTGGGAATATACGGGAGATAACTCCGAACCGAAGCTGAACAAGGAGCCGCTCACTTTTGAAAATGTAACCCCATCCCAGCGTAGCTATAAGTAAGGCTGATAACCCAAAATGTAAGGGAAACAACTATGAGTATAATAAATCTGACACTGAAAATCTGGCGGCAGCCAAACAGCGCGGCAGACGGGGGCATTGAAACCTATACCCTGGACGGCGTAAATACAGATATGTCATTTCTTGAGATGCTTGATGTTCTCAATGAAAAACTGACCCATGAAGGTATTGACCCTGTTGCTTTCGACCATGACTGCCGGGAAGGAATCTGCGGTATGTGCGGAGCGGTGGTAAACGGCATCGCCCATGGCCCTGAGAAAGAGACCACTCTGTGCCAACTTCATATGCGCCATTTTAAGAACGGCGATACCATCGTCATAGAACCGTTCCGGGCCAGAGCATAT
>PDWI01007777.1_pt1 | contig 12840 bp, 10 predicted proteins | sample 1430891 | NCBI WGS metagenome assembly PDWI01 (sample SAMN01162508, study PRJNA174530) | Oral metagenome, whole genome shotgun sequencing project. | biome: Marine environment; feature: Marine mammal; material: Swab sample of the gingival sulcus; isolation source: swab sample of gingival sulcus... | reverse complement strand
TTATTTGTTTTACAACTGTAATAAGGGTGGAACCACGGGATAATCTCGCCCCTTGCTGTATTTAGCAAGGGGTTTTTTAGTTGAAAACTTTCGGTTTTGTAAAAGGGGGAAATGATTTATGAAAGTAAAACTGCAGGGAAAAGATTTTAGGGAGTTTCCAGACGGCTCAACAGTTAGAGATATAGCTTTTGCGATATCTCCAAAACTAGGAAAGGCAGCATTAGCTGGTGTATGTGATGGAGAGATACTAGATTTGATGAAGGTTCCTGAAGATGGCTCAAATCTTGAAATTGCTACGTTTGATGACCCAGAGGGAAAATATGTATTTTGGCATACGACTTCTCATATACTAGCGCAGGCTGTTAAAAGATTGTATCCAGAAGCGAAACTAGCTATAGGTCCTCCAGTATCAAATGGTTTTTATTATGATATAGAGTTTGAAGCTCCTTTAACAGAGGCAGAGCTTCCGGCTATAGAAGATGAAATGCGTAAAATAGTAAAAGAAAAACTTGAATTAGAGCGTTTTGAACTTCCAAGAGACGAGGCTATTGAGTATGCAAAGAAAAATAATGAACCTTACAAAGTTGAGCTTATCCAAGATTTGCCAGAGGGTTCTGTAATATCTTTTTACACCCAGGGCGAATTTACTGACCTTTGTAGAGGTAGACACGTAAACAACACAGGAGCTATTAAAGCTATCAAGCTTATGAAAGTTGCTGGTGCTTATTGGAGAGGCGACGAAAAAAACAAGATGCTTACTAGGATTTATGGTATTTCTTTCCCTAAGGCAAAACTACTAGATGAATATTTAAATAAATTAGAAGAAGCTAAAAAGAGAGATCATAGAAAACTAGGTAGAGAGCTAAAACTATTTACTTTCTTTGAGGAAGGTCCAGGATTCCCTGTATATATGGATAAAGGAATGACACTAAGAAACAATTTGACAGCTTACTTACGTAGATTGATGAAGCGTGAGAATTATCAAGAAATTTCTACTCCTATGATGTTGAGTAGTGATTTGTGGAAGACATCAGGGCACTGGTTCCACTACAAAGAAAACATGTACACATCTACAATCGACGATAAAGAATTTGCGATAAAGCCAATGAACTGCCCTGGTGGAGTTACTTTGTACAAGCAACAAATGGTTTCATACAAAGACTTTCCTATGAGAGTTGCTGAACTTGGTCACGTTCACAGACACGAGCTTTCAGGAGCTTTAAACGGTCTTCTAAGAGTTCGTTCATTTACTCAAGACGATGCTCATATTTATCTATTGCCAGAGCAAATAACAGATGAAATCAAGAATCTTATGCGTCTTGTTGACGAAATCTACACTAGATTTGGTTTCGAATACAAAGTTGAACTTTCAACTAGACCAGATGATTTTATGGGTGAAATAGAAGATTGGGATTTTGCAGAAAAATCTCTACAAACAGCTCTAGAAGAAATGGGCGTTGAATATAAAGTAAACGAAGGAGACGGAGCGTTCTATGGTCCTAAGATTGACTTCCACCTAGTTGATTGCTTGGATAGAGAGTGGCAGTGTGGAACAATCCAGCTAGACTTCCAGTTACCACAGAGATTCGAAATCGAGTACACTGCAAAAGACGGAAGTAAGCAGAGACCAACTATGCTTCATAGAGCAATTTACGGTTCATTCGAGAGACTTACTGCTATCCTTATTGAGCATTATGCTGGTGCTTTCCCACTATGGTTAGCTCCTGTTCAGGTTGGCGTGCTTTCTATATCTGATGACTTCAACGATTACGCTAACGAAGTTAAGGCTGAACTTGAAGATTATGGATTTAGAGTTGAAACAGACCTTAGAAACGAACGTATAGGTTACAAGATAAGAGAAGCAACTATGCAGAAATACCCTTACTTAGTAATAGTTGGTGCCGATGAAGCGGAAAACAAGACTATTTCTATCAGACCTAGGGGCGAAGTTAAGAACCAAAGCATGAGCGTTCAAGAGTTCATCAAGAAAATGAGGGCAGAACTTGTCGAACAAGGCGAGCCTGAAATTAAGTAAAAAGTAAAAAAATCGTTGCTTTCATTTATTAATTAATGATTGTATAATTTACTTGAGCGTTGAAGCTCTAGTAGTATTCTATTTAAGGAGGATAAGATGAAGAGAGTTTGGTCGTTAGTATTGGCTTTTGCTCTAGTATTTTCTCTAGCAGCTTGTGGGGAAGAAACTAAGAAAGATGAACCTAAGGGTGAAGATAAGCAAAACGAACAAGAACAAAACAAGGATGGACAAGAAGACAAAAAAGAAGAAGAAAAAGATTCTGAAGAGTCTAAGAAAAATGAAGTAATCGAAGTTGCATTAGTAACAGACGTTGGCGGAATCGATGATAAATCATTCAACCAAAGTACTTGGGAAGGAATCGAAAGATTCTACGCTGATAAAGGTTTTGATGTTGAAAAAGCTGCTTTCTTACAATCAAGTAACGAAGCTGACTATATTCCTAACCTATCAACTTTCGCAGACCAAAAGAAAGACCTTATAGTTGCACCAGGTTACTACTTTGGTTCACCTATTGCTGAAACTGCAAACAATTTTCCTGAGCAAAAAATGCTTATAATTGACGGTGTTTTAGAAGAACCTAAAGATAACGTTGTATGTGCTGTTTTTGCACAAAACGAAGGTTCTTACCTAGTTGGTGTTGCTACTGCTCTTAAAGCTCAAGAAGCTGGCAAAACTAAAGTTGGATTCATAGGTGGAGACGAGTTTTCTGTAATTCATGAGTTCGAAGCTGGATTCGAAGAAGGAGTAAAAGCTGTAGATCCTAACATGGAAGTTGTAGTTGAATATGCAATGAGTTTTGAAGACACTGGTAAAGCACAAACAATCGCTTCAAAAATGTATGACCAAGGTTGCTATGTAATATTCCACGCAGCTGGCGGAGCAGGTGGCGGATTATTCAAAGAAGCTATCGACAGAGTTAAAAACGGCGAAGACGTTTGGGCTTGTGGAGTTGACAAAGACCAATATCTTGATGGAATCTATGATGAAGAAGGTCAAAAATCAGTTATCTTAACTTCAATGCTTAAAAAAGTTGACGTAGCAGCTTACAACGTTGCTGAGTCTGTTCTTAACGACGAGTTCAAAGGTGGACAAGTATTAACTTTCAACCTACAGAACGACGGTGTTGGACTTCCAAAAGTTAACCCTAACCTAAAAGACGAGTGGATCAAAGTAATTGATGAATACGCTCAAAAAATCATCTCAGGAGAAATCGTAGTAGGTTCTACTCCTAGCAGATTAGCTGAATAATATTAAATATTATATAAGATATGATTTCTTGATTATAAGTTCTCAATAACGAATAATTAAGTATCAAAGAAATTGAGCGGCCATAGCTTGGTCGCTCTTTTTTTTAGTCGCTTTTTGTGTTAAAATACAGGGGTAAATTGTAAACTACAAAGTATCGGAAAATAGGAGGATAAGTTTTGGGAAAGAAGAAGTTTGTTAAAGAAATTACTGATATGAATGAAAATTTTGCTCAGTGGTATACTGACGTCGTTAGAAAGGCTGATTTAGCTGACTATAGCCCTGTCAAAGGATTTATGGTAATCAAGGCTTATGGATATCAAATTTGGGAAAATATTCATGATTACTTAGATGAAAGATTTAAGGCGACAGGACATAAGAATATGTCTTTTCCTCTATTGATTCCTGAGAGTTTTTTGAATAAAGAAAAAGAACACGTAGAAGGCTTTGCTCCAGAGGTTGCTTGGGTTACGCACGGAGGAAAAAAACAGCTAGAAGAGAGACTTTGCGTGAGACCTACTTCAGAAACTATTATTTGTGCGATGTATTCTAAGTGGTTAAAATCGTATAGAGAACTTCCTTATTTGTTCAATCAGTGGTGTTCAGTTGTTAGATGGGAAAAAGAAACTAGACCTTTCCTTAGAACATCAGAATTTTTGTGGCAAGAAGGTCACACTTTGCACGAAACATCAGAGGAAGCTATCAAAGAAACTTTGAAAATCTTGGATATCTACGTTGATATGGCTCAAAATCTACTAGCTATACCAGTGCTATCTGGATTAAAATCAGAAAGTGAAAAATTTGCGGGAGCAGAATCAACATACACAATAGAGGCTATGATGAGGGATGGAAAGGCGCTTCAGTCTGGTACATCACACTTCCTAGCAAAACATTTTACAGAGGCATTTGAAATCAAATACCTAGATAAAGACGGACAATTAAAGAACCCTTACCATACTTCATGGGGAGTTTCTACTCGTCTAATCGGTGCCTTGATAATGTCGCACGGAGATAACAGAGGTCTTGTTTTACCTCCAAAAGTTGCTCCAACTCAAATAGTAATCATCCCAGTTCGTCAAGAAAAAGAAGGCGTGTTGGATACTTGCTATGAGCTTTATGCAGACCTCAAAGAAGCTGGATTTAGAGTTGAAATAGACGATGATGATTCTAATTCAGTAGGTAGAAAGTACAACGAATACGAAATGAAGGGATATCCTGTGACTATTTCTATAGGTCCAAAAGAAATGGAAGAAGGAAAAGTAGGGTATTCAAGAAGAGATACTCTAGAGAAATATACTACAGATAGAGAAAGTATCGTTAAAGATATGCAGGGTATTTTGGATGACGTGCAAGCGGGTATATTTAATAAAGCGAAAGAAAGAATGGATAGCAAGACATACAAGGCAGATCACTACGAGCAGTTCAAGACTGACTTAGTAGAAAAGCCTGGTTTCTACGAAGCTATGTGGTGTGGAAGCCCTGAATGTGAAGCCAAAATCAAAGAAGATACTAGCGCGACAGTTAGATGTCTAGCGAGCGAAGATAAGAAGTTTGGAGATAAGTGCTTAGTTTGTGGGAATGAAGCGAAGCATGTTGTATATTTAGCTAAGGCGTACTAAATTTTGTGTTATTTTGAGCGTTAGCTTCGTTATCTTCGGATAATCCTACTCAACTCGCGTACTATTTGTGTACGCTTACTCGTAGGATTTCCTCGATGCCTTGCTATCATCTCAAAATACCTACAAAATTAATGAAGTAGGGAGAGTAATGGAAGTAGTAATAAGTCTAAAGCAGCACGTGGGTGCGCCCTGCGATGCTATAGTAAAAGTTGGCGACTATGTGAAGAAGGGGGAGCTTATAGCCGTTCCTTCTTCTTTGGGTGCAAACATTCACTCTTCCGTTTATGGTAAGGTTAGTAAAATCGACGATGCTATTACTATTTTAGCTGATGAAAATCAAGCTGAAGACTTTGTCAAAATCCCAGATACGGATAATAATTTGGAAGCTATAAAAGAAGCTGGCGTAGTCGGTGCTGGCGGAGCTGGATTTCCCACCTCTGTCAAACTATCAAGTAAAATAGAAGGCGGCTATCTAATAGTGAACGCCGCAGAGTGCGAGCCTCTTTTGGAACACAATATAGAGTATATAAAAAACAATCCCGATGTGATAATCAGAGGTGCAAAATATTTAATGGACATAGTCTCTGCTAGCAAGGCTTATATCGCGATTAAGGCAAAGCACAAAGAGGCTATATTAAAACTGTATGATGAATTAAAGAAAGAAAGTAATATCGAAGTAAGATTTTTGCCCAATATGTACCCAGCAGGGGATGAGAGAGTTATTGTAAGAGAATTACTTGGCGAAATATTGTACCCAGGAGAGCTTCCTTCAAAATACAATGCCGTAATAGTAAATGCGGAAACAGTAAAAAACTGCGTGATGGCGATAGAAGAAAGAAAACCCGTTATATCAAAGGATTTGACCGTAGCAGGAAAAATAAATGACGAAATTAAAGTGTTTTTTGACCAGCCTATTGGTATGCCTATATCAAACTATATAGAAGAAAGCGGCGGACTTATAAAAGGAAGCGGCGAAGTCGTAGTAGGTGGACCATTTACTGGTAAAAGAGCCGAGGAAAATTCTTATATCACAAAAGTTTCGGGCGGGGTCTTGGTCGCAGTCGAGTTTCCACAAGATAATAGTGACTTTGGAATACTTGCCTGTGAATGTGGAGCTCAGGAAGATAGACTTAGTGAAATAGTCGAGTCCATGGGCGGTAGAGTAGTATCCTCGATTAAGTGCAAGAGAATGGTCGAGGTAAACGGTAGATATAGGTGCGATAAACCGGGAGAGTGCCCAGGGCAGGCTGAAAGCGTGCTGAAACTAAAATCAGGAGGTGCCAAGGCGATTATAGTCGGGACTTGTGAGGATTGAACTAACACGGTTAGCAAAGTAGCTCCTAGGTTAGGACTAAGATTATATCACAGCACGGACCATATTTTGAGAGCCTCAGAACACGGTTTGTATAGAAGAGTAGAAGAATAATAAAAAAATAAAAATAGTTAGATTTGAATACAAAGGAGGGCGTGATGTCAATAAATGCAGAAAGTGCAAAAAAACACGCAAATGACCCAGCTGTAAGTTGTTGTAGATTTGAAGCGGGAACAACTATATCTCATGAGAATTTAGAAAACCCAGATATCTTTCCAGATTTGGAAGACTCTGGTTTGCTTGAAGTTCCTCAGGGCTGCCTGAAAATAGGCGAGGTTTTGGGTGCGAAATTAATAAAGACAGTAGATGCCATGACTCCAATAACAAAAGACTATGTGGACGAGAGTACTCTTAGCGAAATTCCTGTCATCTCGAATGGTGCCAGTTCTTCTCTTACATCGAATGGCGCCTCTTCTATCATCTCGAGCGAGCGAAGCACCTCTTCTGTCATCTCGAACCGTGATAGTGCCTCTTCTGTCATCTCGACCGAGCGAAGCGAGTGGAGAGATCTTAACACCCTCAAAATCCAAATTGGAGAGGGTAAAAACATCAACATAGAAATCCCAATGGGAATTCAAAATAATCTTATGCCACTTCCAAGTCAAACTCAGGAAAAATCTGTAAAAACAGAAAGTAAAGTACTAAATAAATTAGTAAAGAAATATTATAAAATAGACAAAGTAGAACTATCAGACAAGACAGAAATTATCGGAAACACACTAAAAATAAGAGAGTCAATTATAAAAGAAGCGATTGATTCAGAAGATATAGTTCTAGATATGAAAATAGAAATAATTACCCCAAATGAATATTCTGAGTATTCGGAAACTATCATGGACGTTCAGCCTATTGCTTGCAAAGAAGAGGGTGAAGTAGGTAGTGGAATAACTAGGGTACTAGATGGTGTAATAATCATGGTAACGGGAACTGATGAAAATGGCGTTCAAATTGGAGAATTTGGTTCGTCAGAGGGAATCTTAGATAGAAATATCATGTGGAACAGACCGGGAGCACCTGACAAGGGCGATATCTTCATCAAGACAAACGTTACTATAAAAGAAAAAATGAATATGGAAAGACCGGGACCACTTGCAGCGCACAAGGCGACAGACTACATTACGAGAGAAATAAGAAAAGCCTTGAAAGAATGTGATGAAAACCCTATAAACGAAGAAGAGTTTGTAAGCTATAGACACTTTGGCAAGAAAAAGGTCTTGATAGTAAAAGAAATCATGGGTCAAGGAGCTATGCACGATAATTTGATTCTTCCAAATGAGCCAGTAGGAGTATTAGGAGCTAGTGCAAACGTTGATTTAGGTAACTTACCAATTATGCTAGGCGCAACAGAGGTAATAGACGGTGGTATCCACGCTCTTACTTGCATAGGGCCAGCTTCAAAAGAAACATCTCGTCACTATTGGAGAGAGCCGCTAGTACTAGAAGCTATGAACGATAGTGAAATAGACTTGTGCGGAGTTATGTTTGTTGGTTCTCCTCAGATTAATAACGAAAAATTTTATGTTTCAAAAAGGCTAGGAGCTTGGATAGATGCCCTAGATGTTGATGGCGTTATTATTACTACTGAAGGATTTGGGAACAATCATATAGATTTTGCTTCTCATCACGAACAAGTTGGAATGAGGGGCGTTCCTGTTGTTGGTTGTACTTTTTCAGCTATGCAGGGAGCCTTGGTTGTCGGTAATGAATACATGAAAAACATGATAGATTTGAACAAGTCAAAACAAGGTATAGAAAACGAGATTTTGAGTAATAATACACTTTGCAAGGAAGATGCCGTTAGAGCACTCGAAATGCTTAAAACCGTTATGGATGGCGGAGAAATAAAAGAAGCAAATAGAAAGTGGTCAAAGGACGTTAAAGAAAGCAATATCAAAGTTCTAAAAAATAGCGGAAAAGACTTTGAGCTTGTAGAGAATGAGCAGGTTCTGGAAAAGTCGAAAAAACGTCAAGAAATATACGAAAAAGAAGAGTAGAATACAAGCTATGTCAGTAGATAAATTAAAATATAAGGATAAGCCAATATATATGGAAGCTAAGGTTATCGATGTTTCTGATGCGGCTATTGAACTTGAATTAAAGGGTAGGCTAGGGACGTTGAAGGTTCCGATGCGTATGATAATATCGGATGATAAGATAGAAATAGGACAAAACGTTGGGTTTATAATGAGCTACCCTGAGGTTTTGTTCTAAAGGAGAGAAAAAATGAGTATAAAAGGATTACAGTCTGAAATTTATGTTCCTATAACTCCGCCTGCTGTGTGGGCAGAGGTTACGAAGGAACTAAAGGATATGAGAGTTGCTCTTGCTACAGCAGCGGGGGTTCATCTGAAGTCTGATGATAATTTCAATTTGGCGGGAGATTTTACTTTTAGAGAAATAAAGTATGATACTAAATCGGAAGACCTTATGGTTTCGCACGGTGGTTACGACAACGGCGATGTAAACAAAGACATAAATTGTATGTTTCCTATAGATAGACTTAAGGAGCTTCAAGAATCAGGATTTATTAAAGAGCTTGCTCCTGTAAACTATGGATTTATGGGTGGCGGAGGCGACCAAGAAAAATTCGCCAGCTACACAGGTCCTGAGATAGCAAAAAAACTAAAGGAAGAGTCAGTCGATGCGGTTCTTTTGACAGCTGGTTGAGGAACTTGTCACCGCTCTGCTGTAATCGTACAAAGAGCGATAGAGGAATTGGGAATTCCTACAATAATAATAGCGGCACTACCTCCTGTAGTGAGACAAAACGGAGCTCCAAGAGCAGTTGCTCCACTTGTTCCAATGGGAGCAAACGCAGGAGAACCAAACAATAAAGAACAGCAACTTGCGATAGTGAAAGAATCTTTGGAAGCATTAATAGAAATAGAATCTTTTGGGAAGATAGTTCCACTTCCATACGAATATAAAGCACAAATCTAGTTGAAAGGGGCATAAATTGAAATTTTTTAAGAGTATTCATGCTGTGGACGCTCATACTATGGGCGAGCCTAGTAGAATGATAATTTCGGGCATTCCGAAAATAAAAGGCAAAACTATGGCTGCAAAAAGGCAGTACTTACAAGATAATATGGATCACATCAGAACTGCTATTATGCTTGAGCCTAGGGGTCACAACGATATGTTTGGCTCTATAATGACTGAACCCGTGTCAGAAGAAGCGGACTTTGGCATGATTTTTATGGATGCGGGCGGATACCTAAATATGTGTGGTCATGGTTCTATCGCTGCTGTAGTTGTGGCTATAGAAACAGGACTTGTAGAGATAAGGGAACCTATAACTAAGGTTTGTTTTGATACTCCTGCTGGATTTATCCAAGGTGAGGCTCTAGTTGAGAACGACGAAATAAAAGAAGTTTCTATCCTCAATGTTCCTGCCTTTTTATATAAGGAGGATGTAGTAATCAATGTGCCTGAATACGGGGATATAGTTTTTGATATTTCATTTGGCGGAAGTTTTTTTGCTATAGTAAATGTCAATCAATTTGGAATAAAAATAATACCAGAAAATGCTCTAAAATTAAGACAGATAGGTATTGATTTTAGAGAAAGAGTAAATAAAGAAATCGAAATACAGCATCCTATATTAGAACATATAAAAACGGTCGATTTGGTCGAGTTTTATGACAAGCCTACGAATCCAAAGGCGACATATAAAAACGCAGTTGTATTTGGAAAGGATCAGATGGATAGGTCTCCTTGCGGAACGGGAACTAGCGCTAAACTAGCTACCATGTATGCAAAAGGCGAGATAAAAGAGGGCGAGAGTTTTGTGCATGAAAGTATAATTGGAACTCTAATGACTGGCTCCGTTGCAGGTACTGGCAAAGTTGGAGATTTTGAAACAATAACTCCAAAAATTACAGCCTCAGCGTATATCACGGGCTTTAACCACTTTGTTTTTGATGAAAGCGACCCTCTAAAATACGGCTTCAGCTTGGGATAGTAGATTTCTTAAATTCAGCAAGATTGATAAAATCATTTTGGAGGTTATTAAATGAACAATAAAACTAAAAAGATTATTATTTTACTTGTGATAGTACTATTGGCTGTATTTATTATATACAGATTTGCTTTGAAAAATGATGCGAAAATAGAGGGGCTTGATATACCAAAAGAATTTGACGCGGAGCTCGCTATAAAATTTGAGGATGAAAATTTAGAAAAATATATAAGAGAAAAATACAATCTAAATGAAGAAGTTATTAAATGGGGAGAACTTAGCAAAATCACTCGCTTGGAGATTAATGGTGATGATTTAAACATTAATAGCATTGATGATTTAAAATGGTTTATCAATTTAGAAAATTTAAGTATTTTTGATGGGAAAAATATAAAGGGGAATATTAAAGTTCTATCAACTCTCGAAAAACTTGAGTATATTTATATTAATAACGTAGCCATAGAAGCTGATTTAGCTGATATCAAAGACAAAGAAAATATAGTAGATTTGATGCTTTACGATATAAAGGTAGAGGGGGATATATCAAACCTTGCCAAAAATACTGGAATGTACAAAATAGTCCTTAATGATCCAAGTGTTAATGGGGATATTTCTGTTTTTTCAAATATGCCGAATATGCTTGTGATAGATTTGAATAATACAACTGTGTCAGGGGATATAGCTTGTTTGAGTAAGCTTGAGAAATTAGATTCGTTGAAACTAGATAACACCAATATAAGTGGTGATCTTAGCAAACTATACACTTTAAGAAATCTTTATAGTATTGAAATTGCAAATAATGACAATCTAACGGGGGTATTATATGCAAATGATTATAATCTTATAGATTCCTATGGTATTGAAGGTAAGTCTAAATTTGAAAAAGTTGATGATCCTGAAAAGATAATTGAATTCAAAGATAAGTATGTAGAAACGGCTCTAAGGGTTAATTTTGATTTGGAAGGCGATATAAGGTGGAAAGATTTGCTTGAAATCAGAGAATTTATAATCTTTGGAGGAAAAGGGCTCGGAGATGATGGGCTTGTGCATATAAAAACTCTAGAGGACTTGAAATGGCTTGTTAACCTAGAGAGAATTCACATAGAAATTGCTAGTGAAGATGGAGATGTTAAAGCCGAGTTAAAAGAATTGGCGAGTCTAAATAGATTAAAATATTTGAATTTAAGTGGATGTGATGTGACAGGCGAAATATCAGAACTTAATGTGCTGAAAAATCTGGACTGTATTATTATGCCATACACAAAGGTTAAGGGAAATTTAAGTTCATTAAAAGAACTCGATAAATTGGCTATGATAGATTTTGAAGGAACTGATGTAGAGGGTGAATTATCAGATATAGCTGATCTAGAAAATCTATTTAGTATTAATTTATCTTATACAAGTATAAAAGGTGATATAGGCTCTTTAGACAAGCTAGATGATCTTTATTATCTGTATTTGAATAATACTCTTGTCAGCGGAAATATAAATAGTCTTTCTGACATTCCGAATTTGTACAATGTAGAGATAAATGATTCAAATATAGAGGGTTTCATAAAGTTAAAAAACCTAGATAATATGATAATATATGATGAAAATTCTGATTTCAAAAATGAGGTTTTGTATGTGGAAAGCCAAAATCTAGATGATGATGAAAATATTGTAGATTTCAAAGATAAGGCTTTTGAAAAGTTTATGAGAGCTATGCTTGGCTTTGAGGATGAGGAGATAAAAGTAAAAGACCTTAGATACATGAAAATTTTAAATATTGATTTGCATAGAAATAAGAGTTTGTATAATTTTGATGATAAGATAAAATCATTAGAAGATTTGAAATATTTTGAAAATTTAGAAGAACTCTACATATATGATAAAAGTTCTGATAAAATAGCAAGTTTCAACGCTAAAGATTTAGAAAATCTCTCAAAATTGAAAAGGCTTATTATACAAAGTGATGTGATGGAGGGGGATATTAATTCTATCGCTAAGCTTAATAATTTAGAGTTGTTAGATTTGCAAACTATTCGTTTAGGTGGGAATATTTCATCTATCAATAGTTTAAATAAATTAAATGAACTCAGGCTATATGAATGTTGCGAGCTAAAAGGAAATGTTAATGAACTAGATAATTTACAAGAGTTAGAAGATATATATTTAGGTTATGATGGTCATGCTGATTCACTAGAAGATTTTAAGAATTTCAAAAAATTAAAACGCTTAAAATTATATCGTTCTTCTGTAGCGGGTAATCTGGAATCGTTAAAAGGATTTGAAAATTTAGAAGAAATAACCTTGTATTTATGTTGGGTAGAGGGGGATATTTCATCTTTCTTAGCTTTGCCAAAATTGAAAAGAATTGGTGTTTGTTTGGGAGAAAACTTAGGGGCATTTGCGAATGATACGATACATGGAGATATAGCCTGTCTTAGTGAAATGAAAAATCTTAAAGGCGTTTATTTTGAATCGTGTAATGTATATGGCGATGTATCATCACTTAATAATTTAGACTATATAAATATAGATAGAACGAGAGTTTATGGTAGAACTCAGCTAAATAATGGAAAATATATTGGTTTTATAAATTGTAAGAGTAAGGAGTGGTAGTATT
>PDWI01007776.1_pt1 | contig 12841 bp, 11 predicted proteins | sample 1430891 | NCBI WGS metagenome assembly PDWI01 (sample SAMN01162508, study PRJNA174530) | Oral metagenome, whole genome shotgun sequencing project. | biome: Marine environment; feature: Marine mammal; material: Swab sample of the gingival sulcus; isolation source: swab sample of gingival sulcus... | reverse complement strand
ACGGGTAAGAGTTTGGGTATGATAACCATGGATGATTCGTTAATTAATCTATATAGACAGCGTAAAATTAGCCGAGATACCATGCTTAAATACGCCGTTGATGTAAAAGCAGTACAGAAATATTTATAGGGAGTAGTTATGACGTATAGTTATACCGTCAAGGAAATAAACACCGGTGGCAAGGTTATTCAGACCAGCTATGTGGCTGAGTCGGAGACCGAAGTCGTCCGTAAAATACGCGATAAGGGGCATACGCCAGTCAGCATTACCCAAGCCAAAAGCAGAGGTGCTGGAGGAGGTAGTGACCTTTTTAAAGCCAAGGTGAAATTAAAGGACCTCGCCGTTTTTTGTAAGCAGATGAGCACCATGCTTCACGCTGGTATGCCTTTGATAGAGTCTCTATCGGTTATTCGCGATCAAAGTGACAACAAAAGGCTACGAGAAGTGGCCAATGATATGATGGAGCATGTCCAAAAAGGTGATATTTTATCGTCTTCTATGCATGCCCACAGTGATGTTTTTCCTAAGATTTTAATTAGTATGGTCGAAACTGGTGAACTTTCGGGTAATCTCGATGATGTGCTCGAAAAAATGGCAGAACACTATACTAAGGAAAATAAAATACAAAGTCAAGTCAAAGGGGCGATGATTTATCCTATGGTCATCGGCATCGTTGCCATAACGGCCGTGATTATCCTCTTGACCTTTGTAATGCCAACTTTTATTTCAATGTTTGAAAATACGGGCTCGGAATTACCGGCAATCACGCGCTTGTTGCTCAAAATTAGTGAGTTTTTGCGTTCTTATTGGTATATTATGCTAGCTATCATTATCGGCATTATTTTCTTTATTCGCCGATCACTAAAAACCGATAAGGGCAAACTCTTTTTTGATGAGACGCTTTTAAAGGTGCCCGCCATTAAAGGACCTGTGGCAAAAATTGCCACCAGCCGTTTTACTAGAACGCTTTCCATGCTTTTGGCTAGCGGTGTGCCGTTACTCGATTCGCTAAAATCGGCGGCGGCTGGTACGAATAATGCGGTAGTGATTAAAGGAATTGAAGAAGTTGCCGACAATGTTAGAAAGGGTATTGCTCTTAGTGCCTTGCTGAAAGAAATTAAGGTATTCCCACCGATGATGATGTCCATGGTCAAAATCGGTGAAGAGTCAGGTAGCTTAGAGGAAATGCTCGACAAAAGTGCCGAATTCTACGAAGAGGAGCTCGACGAGGCAATCGCACGTTTGACCTCTATGATAGAACCAGCGATGATAATCTTTATGGCGGTTGTCGTTGGTTTTATAGTGGTGGCGATGATGATGCCGATGTTTGACATCTTCTCAGCAATAGAAAATGCACAGTAAAAAACATTATTTATTTCAAACCAAGTTCTAATGAGGAGGAACAAGAAATGAAGGCATTACAAAACAAATTAAGAAACAAGAAGCAAAAAGGTTTTACATTAATTGAACTTATCGTTGTTATCATCATTATCGGTATTTTGGCAGCTATCGCTGTACCGCGTATGATGAGTGTTAGAGAAACTGCCCAAGATGGTGCAGACACTGCAACAGCTAGAACTATTGTTTCTGCTGTTTCGGTAGCGTCAACAAAGGTTAATGGTGATTTATCAAGATTATCTGAGTTCGTTGCTGATGTTGATAAAGCTGTTGATGTTAAAGTAGTTGCAGGCAAAACTCCAGCAGACGGCGAGTGGGGAGTAGAATATGATGATGCGACTAAGTCGGTAAAAGTTTATCATAAACCAAATGGGAAGAATGCAGTTGAAGAAATTAAGGTTAAAAAGGAAGTTGAAACTGCTTCGTCAACTAATTAATACAAATGTAAAACGATGGGTAGTTATGCTACCCATTTAGCTGGCAACAATGCCAGTTAAATAGATGGCATAATGTCTAATGATCGAAAATAAAGAAAGATAAATTGTGATAATGAAAAGTAAAAAACAGAAAGCCTTTACCTTGGTAGAGTTAATAGTGGTAATAATAATACTTGGAATTTTAGCTGCCATTGCTATCCCGCGTTTTTTAGAGGTCAGAAATGATGCTCAAGAAAAAGCGGATATAGCAACGGCGATGACCCTTATTAGTCAGGTGCGTATTGCTTCTAATGACTATAATGGTGATTTAGGAAGATTAGCTAGCGATCCAGCTTTTATCAAAAAAGTTCAAGAGAATGTTGATGTTAAGGTGGTTAATAAAAGTTCAGATTTAAAGGCTGGTGAATGGGGCGTGGTCTACGCTGATGCAATTGATGGCAGTATCAAGCATAAAACCTTGCAGGTTTATAAAGCGAATTACAATAATAGTAATCCTATTTATGCCAGCCATAAAACCTTAGTTGTTGAGAAATAAATGGGCGAAAGTGCCTGTCGAATAGCTTGTTATTCAAGGCTAAAACTAAAACCCAGAAATCATCTGGGTTTTTTGTGAGTTGGCAATCAGAATATAAATTATTAATAAAAAAGGGGGAAGAAATGAGTTTGGAGGAGAAAAAAAGAGTATTTAGTGATAAGTCCAATGAAGCTGGTTTTGCTCTAATATGGGCAATGGCTCTCTTGATTTTTACTAGTATTTTAAGCGTTGCTATGTATCATTTTGTGATGAGCAATACCAAACAGGTAATTAATCAATCGGTTCAAATGAGTAGTTACTACGTAGCCGAATCAGGTATAGAATTAGCCAGTGCATTTTTAGCAAATAAAATACCAGATAATAAAAGCAGTTTGCAATTGAACTATCATTATAATATTGGTGGGCATGTTTACAATCGCAACGATCTTTTAACGAAGCTAGGCGAAAAAGAGAATAAAAATATAACGATGATGGATGTCATCAGCAGTAGTAACAATACGCTCTACTTGGGTGATGATCCCGATACTTTGGCTGATAATTTAAAATTATTTATTCCCAACAAAAAAGATGCCATAGGCGAAATTTATGTTACCATAGCCAAGGAAGCAGGTTTTGGTACGGATTGGTTGGTAGTTAAGTCGACGGGCACCTATTATAAAAGTGGAACAGCGGGTGGAGAAAGAGAGATCACAACAGCGGTGATGCGTATCGATGTCAATAATCACGGTCATATAGAAAGAGAGTACTTTGATGGTAAACAATAAGAAGAAAAGCAAGGGTTTTACAATAGTTGAAATGATGATGGCAATAATTATCACGTCGGTGATGCTATTGTTAATTAATGCTGTTTTTCGCTTTTCGATTTTCAGTTTTAGTCAGTCGGAAAAAGAATTACAATATCAAAGTGAGATGCGTTTTTCTATGGCTAATATGAAAAGCAGTATAGAAAAAACGCGGGCAGTATTTTTGATGAATAATAATGATTTTTATGATAGCAGTAAAACGCCGAAACCCTTAAAACCAAAGTGGGATTATTATGCCCTCTCTGCCGATAAGAAACAGTTTTTGCTTTACCGCTATGATCCGAACAAGACGCCCGTGGCTGGAGAACCAGCCTATTTAGCACATCATAATGTCTTGGTAATGGCTAATTTGGAGGGTGAAGAATTAGCCTTGAGTTTTGAAAAACAGGTGGTCTTGACAGAAGATGAGGAAAAGGGTAATGCTGTCAACTCTGCTGGCGGAAAGCTGACTAAGGACGAGGCAACACAAAAACAGTTAGAAAATAGTCAAAATCACTTTGTCAAAATGAATTTGGCAACCTTGGGTAAAAATGGCACCGTCTTAAGAGAATTAAATACGGCGGTAGAGGCGAAGTCTTCAATTACCGTTGCCAATGCTAAAGATTTGCAGGATTTAGTCAATAACCCGATCACGGTAATGGCAGTGCGTAGCACGGAGTTTGACAGCGAAGCTGTTGTCTTTATTAGTTTAATCCTCGACGTCTCTGGTTCTATGCGTCGCAACATCGATGGTTCAGAGGATCCTACGAATACAGCCGCTTATAATGCTAGAAATTTTGTTGCTCGTTTTGATATGCTAAAGGACACACTCAATGGTCGCAGTGCGGGACATGACAGAGCAGGTAACTGGGTTGATGCCAAAACTGGCTTTTTAGAGTCGATGTCAGGCTATGGTGCTTTCTATGTTAGATTAGTGCCTTACGGCGATACGGCTAATTATCCAGAGGTGAATTATTACAGCGGAAGTAATGAAGAAGAACATCCTTTTTTAAATTTAGGTGTACGCAGTCAGCTAGAAGATGCCAAGGATGTTATTGAACACCTTGATAAAATCAAGCACCGTTACGGTTCAGCGACCAATACTGGTGATGGTATTAGGCGAGCCTATTATTATCACGAAAGTTTTAGAGATGATATTAAAGCGGAGTTTGAACAAATTTATAAAACGAAAAAAGGCGTTAGCACATTGACGCCAGCGATGCAGCAGGAATTTGAAAAACGTTTTAATAAGATAAATATCAAAGAATACACGATAATTTTGACCGATGGTAATTCCAACTCAATCACGACAGACCAAATTGTCGAAGACAATTTAGACGGCAGTGCCAGCTCTGACCAATCGGTGTACGCCAAGTTTAAAACCGATGATGGACCCGTGAAGAGTGTTACTGATAGAGCACGTAAAACAGGTACGAATTATTATTCTTCTGACCCAGCCCCTTATCATTATTATTGTATTGTTGGACCTTTTAAGTATGCTGATGGTCGACCAGTACCGAGAAATACTAATTCCATTGCTGAAGAATATGCTGAGCAGATGGGTGCAAAGATGAAAAATAGAAATGTCGATACCTATGTGATTGGTTTTTCTAACGTCGATAGCGAGAGAAACTCGGCTCAAAAATTAGCCAAAAGTATGAACGGTGAGTTGTTTGAATACAATGATAACTTTAATTTAGATGATATCTTTGATGAAATTGCTAATCGCATAGATGCCGATATTGCAATTCTCAAAGGGCCTTATTAAGAAGGGAAAGAAAGAGATGAAACAGAAGGGGTTTACTTTAGTCGAAGCGATGATAGCCTCTATTTTAGTCTTGATAATAGTCGTTGGTTTTTCGGCTAGTATAATGGGCTTTTCGGGCGTTACTAATAGTAGTTTTCATGGTTTGACTAAGGGTTCGCAGTTTACCAGCGATAAAATGCAGGCTCAAGAGCTATTGGGGGATAAAATCACGGCGGTCAAGCGTGATTATAACAATGCTAAATTTAATGCTAGTAGTACGGCTGATAAAGATGTCTTAGCGGAAACACAGGTGACTTTTCGCACGGATAGGCACGTTCAATCGTCCACTGACAATATGAAATTTGATTTGTTAATAGTCGATCCCGCCGTTTCGCCATCGCCAACGACTGGTGTGCAAAAGTTGAACATACCCGATGTCAGAATGAATATTAGTGATTTGGAGATTAATTATAAACCGCTATTGGTACCTAGTGATACTAGCGTTTTAAAATATAAGAGTGATACTCAGCTCGCCTATTTAGTGGCGAAATTAAATACGGAAAAACTACATTCAACGCCAATCATTACTGAATTGACAATGAATGTTAGGGATGGTGGTAGTAGCATTGCCTACGCTAGTAATGATTTTACAGCTGGTGGCAAATTAAGAGAGTTATATTATAAAGGGCAGAATGAAGATAGCCTGCCAGCAAGTAAAAAAATAATGTCTACCGATATCAGCTCTTTGCGTTTGGAAGAAAAAATGAAAGATGCTGATGCTGGTACTAAAGTTTATTATGAGTGGTACAAGACCAAAGATGTTACCTATAATGTGCCTGCCAGTAATTATTATAAGGGAACAACTGCCGATAATTATAGCGATTCTGGCAGTGAAGCTGAAAAATATAAAGAGCTCTTTCCCGTCTTTGATGTCAATAATTACAGCAATCACTATTTATTGTTAACAAATAGAAATAATAAGAAGTTAAAACCAAATACTGCCGATGATTATTTCCCTGAATTTTACGGGGCTAGTTATGTGGCAACTGCCAAGCCGATTTCCTCGCGGTTAATCCCCGGGGAGAGAAGAGAAAGTCCAAGCGTATATCTTGGACCGCAGTATATTAATGTTGATGGGACCAATGCTTATGGCGACTTATCGTTGCGTTTTGATTTAAATGCTTCTTGGATAGACGTCAGAGATGGTTCTGGCTATATTGATAGAGTGGGTGGCGTTCGCTACTTAAATGCTATTCCCAACTTTGTGGCCAACGGCACCTATGCTGAAAATTTAAAAATTGAATATGCTCCTAGTACTGCTAGAGTTAGCTTATTACAGCCTGACAGCAATAATGTCTATATGCGAAGTCGTTATATTAACCTTGGATCTGACGGCGGTAGTTGGCCGAAATTATCCTTTCGATTGCATAAGGGTAATGAATATACAATAGTTGCTGTAGTTCGTAATAATGATGCTTGGAATCAAGGTCCTGTATTGAGAAAGCTGAAGCTTTATAGGACTTGGCAAAATGGGGGCAATAGTTTTTTTGAAGCCAATCTCCAAGACTGGGAGTGGGATAGATACTTACGTGTTTTCGATATTAATCTTGAGCCGATTAATTATCAAAAACCGATGGGTTACGAGAAGTTTTGGCATTTAGAATATTTAACGCTTGATACCACTAGTAAAATAGAATTGGGAGATATTGATGCTGATATTGCCGAATTGATTATTTTTAAAGGTAATCTAGAAGTAGGATATCGCAACCGTTTACTTCATTCTTTGGCAGCTCGTTATGCACCAGTTAATTCTGTTTTAGATGTTGCTGATTATCAAATTGAGTATAGAAAAGTAGTAAATAAGGGTGATTTATTTTTCCCACCGGCAGCCATCGGTTCTAGTACTGTTGATAAGCTGGTTAAATTTAAGAATGGAAAATACGGTATGGCAGCCATAGAATTTGATGATCTTGAGGCGGTACTTCAGACTAATCAGGGTAATTTTACTGGTGTTAAGGCAACCTATACTTTTGATGCTCATATTAAAGGTGATAAAAGTAAAAAAATAAAGTATATTTTAGAAGTGAAATAGCCGATATATAATTTGGTAGGTTTTTTACTAGTGAAAATCTTGACAGTTTTAATATTTGATGTTAATCTAGTATTGCATTGTGCCAAGAAAATTGACAAATAGGAAGAAAAGTAATGTTTAAATTCAAAAAAAATGCAAAGAAAGATATTATCTCTATTGAAGTCGGTTCTTATTATTTGAAACTGGTTTTAGGGAGGTTCACAGAGGGCTTTTTTCATATCGAAAAAATGATTAAGGTGCCGATGGAACACGGTGTTTATGAAAATGGTGTTATCAACGATGAAGATAGTTTTCAAGCCGTTTTAGAATCAGGCGTCAAGCAATTGAATACCGACGTTAAGGATGTGATTATCTCGCTGGAAAGTAGCGAGGTTTTAAAGCGTGAAATTCAAGTGCCCAAGGTTGAAGATGCTGATTTGCAGGGCTTAATTCGCTATGAGGTCAGTCAGTATTTGCCGATAGACCTAGATGAATATGTCATTCAATATCAGGTTATTTCCAGTGAATTGGTGGAAGATAATGAGCGTTTAAATGTTTTAATCGTGGTAATGCCTCGGACTATGGCGAATTACTATTTTAAGATATTGAAGTATGCTAACCTCAATCCTTTGGCGATGGAACTTAGTGGCAACAATGTTATTAAGCTAATTAAGCAAAGCAGTGAACAACTTTTACTCGGCAATACAGTGGCGATAGTCGATATTGGCCACGCCAGTGTCGATGTGATTATTATGGAAAACGGCGTACATAAATTGAGTCGCTTTATTAAGGTTGGTTTTGCCGATTTGATTGAACGAGTAGTTGATGATTATCCCGGTCTAAGCCGCGAAGAAGTGGAAAATATGATTAAAAAGTATCAGGATATGGGCTTAAAACAGCTCTTATCCGTTGCTGATACTTACAGGGATTTGCTCCGTTCTGGTGAGAGTGGTCAGGGCGATGATAAAATCAGTGCGGAAGAGTTAAGCGAATCCGCTGCCGAAAGAATAGCGATTATTGAGCATTTAATTGAGCAAACTGATTTAGTGATAGATGAGCTCGGTAAAATATTTAATTATTTTACTTTTAAGGAGCACGGTCGCAGTTTAGATAGAATTATCTTAATTGGCGGTCAAGCTCGTTATAAGGATTTTGATTGGCGAATAGCCGATCGCTTAGGTGTAGAAACAATAATATTGGATAAAAGCAAACTAAAGGATATTTACTGTTATAGTTCTTCAGAGGAGATTAATTTTTATATCTCCGCTATTGGCGGATTGATAAGGTAGGAGGAAGAATGGCAAATTATAATTTTTTTGAACCGTACATAGAACCGCCAAAAAAACTAGATTATGAACGATTAATCTGGATAGGACTATTGTTGTTGGTAGTGGTTTTAATTGTTATTTCTTATTTTCTACAGAGCTATAAGATGATGAGTTTGAAAGGTGATATTGAAAAAATCAATAATGATATTGCCGCTCCTGAATTCCAAAAAACACTAAAAGAAGTGTCCGATTTGGAAGTGAATATTCTTGATTCTAAACTTACTTATGATAAATTAGCACTCTTGGAAGATGTTAGCGAAAAAGAGTTAGCCTTTGATTATGATATATTTAAGGAGATTAATACTTGGGTACCGTTAAAAGCCTTTATTACTAGAATAAATTATTCTGGACAGGGTTTGACCATGGATGGTTATGGTGAAGATTTGGAAACGGTCGCCGTGTTTGAACGGCAGATTTCTAATTCTGATAAGTTTTACACCGCCAAGATTGATACTGTAACAAAAGAAAATGATAACTATAAGTTTACTATGAATACGGCACTTTCGCCTTTTGTCGATTTGTCGCTATTGGGCAAGGAAGAGACTGGCGAGGCTGAAAGCGATATTGCAGGAGAAGCCGAAACGGAGACGAATGGTGAACAAAGCACTGGGAACTCAGAGGAGGTAGAGAGTGAATCTGAAGATGCCACAACTCAATCTGAAACTGAGTAAGAATGAAAAAAGACTGTTATTTGCTTTGTTGTTAGTACTATTGGTCGCTGGCTATTACTTTTATATATATGAACCACGTTTAGCTGAGATAGAAACCTTGGAAGTTGATAAAGCCGACAAGCAAGTCGAGTATGATAACTTATTAGCCAAGGCGGCAAGGAAACCGCAATTGGAAGCCGAATTAAAAGAATATACTAAGCAAATAAAGAAATTAGCACCTAAATTTTATGGCGAGCTCAGTCAAGAAGAGTTTATCTTAATAGTAAACGATTTGACGGTGGAAGCGGAACTGGAAGTCGATGGTTATAATTATAGCGATGGTAAAATGACTTTTGGTGAGTTCTTAGAAGATAAAACCAAGGTGGAAGATAGTAAGGCAATGTTTGAGGAATTGGGATTAAATGAGCTGTTTTTAGCGGATCCAGTTTACACTCAAACGGCAGAGTTTAATTTCAAAGGTGATTATAAAAAACTGCGAAATTATTTGATGAAACTCAACGATTATCAAAAGCATTGGACGATAGATCCGATTTCGATTATCGCCGATGAGGACAGTGATGATATCACTGGTACACTAGGATTGACGACCTTTAATGTGCCGTCCTTAGACGAACACATTGATGGCTATTATACGGATAAGTACTTTAGAACAGCTTCGACTGAGGCTGCGAAACGAGCGGTTTACGATAATATTTTTGAGCCTTATGAGTTTTATAAGGAAATGCAGGCCAAAGCGAAGCGGGCAAGTGCTAAAGCACCTTATCGTCAACCGTCTAGACCGACTAAAGCACCTGTTCCAGCCTATGTAAAAACACCAGTGATACCATCAACTACTATCAATCAAGCTAGTACTAATACTGCTGGTGGTACAAATGCTGGCACTGGAAATAATAATATTGATAAAGAAGTAATACAAGCGTTTACAAACTTTAATAGTCAAAGTAGTTACTTTGTACCTAATGCTCCTGAAATCAGTGGTAGCGTTTCTAAGAGTGCGGAGAGCAAGGACGGCGAAGCGATACGCTTGCAGTACACTTTTGACGATTTTAATAAACTTAATCAAGCTAGTGTGGTCTTTGAAGAACAGAGCATTATGCAAAATAGTTCAGCTAGCAGATTAAGAATGAGTGTTAAGTATGTCTTGCCAAGCAATAACTTGTTAAAGGCAAGCTTGGTTGGTGCCGATGGCAAACGCTATGAGATTGACTTTACGGTTGGTCAAGGGCAGGATTGGCAACAAGCTTATGCTACTATTCCGGCAGATATTAAATATCCGTTTATGCTACGTAGGATTTATGTTCAGTCAGTTGATAAACAACAGAAGTTAGAGGGTAATGTACTCTTTGATCAACTTGGTACTGTCAAATAAGGAGGAGAATGTTGAGTAAAAGAATAAAAATTACTGTTTTCGCTTTAGTGGCAGTATTGATTTTCGCTTCCATCAGTTGGGCGGACGATACGCCCTCTGTTGGCCTGATTGATAAGGACAAAGAAAAGAAAACAGAAAAAGAGACAGAAACAGAAAAGGAAACAGAAAAAAAGACAGAAAAAGAAACAAAGAAGAAAGAGGATACTCGCCCTCAAGGTACGCAAAAAGGTGAAGCCATGGGTGCGATTGACGGCGAGCAGGCAGCCATTCAAGATTATTATATGGGTGCCAAAAGCAACGCCAAAGGTAGATTGCCTAAGGATAGCCAAATCACTAAGACGTATGATTTGAAAAGGCAACATTCTACTTTTAGAACGCAGTTTATAAGGGCTTATCGTAAGGCCTATCTTAAGCATTATGAATTTGCCTTTTCGGAAGCGGCGATCAAGAAAATTCAAGAGAGTAAAGAAAGAGCTTGGGCAAGCGGTGAAGCTTTGGGTATTGCTGAAGGTGCAGTAGCTGCCTATTACGACTTGATGAATAATTATCGCAAGGATTGGTTGAAGTCTTATAATAATTTTATCGATGCCAAGTCTTTGGAAGAGCGTTATAAATTAGATAGAAATGATAGCGATCATTTAATAGTCTTTATCAATTCTTTCCGTCGTAGTTATCGCTCTAGCTATAACGAGCAGTACGACCAATTTGTCGCTACTGAAGCGATGAATGGTACTAACTATCATACGGTCTCTTATTTTGAGGATACTACTATCTACGATAGTCTCTACGGAATTGTCGATAAAGGTGCTCCAGCCATTAACGCTCAGACAACAGCGGCTCTTAATTTTGAAAGAGGAACGGTTTATCAAGATAGTATTATTGGCTTTACCCGCAATGAAAATTTAAAGGCGACTAAGGATTATTATACGGATACTGCTTCTGGCGTTTATCAGGTCACAGTGCGTGACCCTAAAGGTTATGTGAAGCTTTATAAACCGATTACCCTCGGTTTTATCTACGGCGGTAATCCCGGTCTTGGCGTTTATAAATGGGATACTAGTCGTTGGCTCTATTTGCCGACAGAGGTCGGTGAGGGCGGCGGTGGCATTACCACTAAAATTCCTGCGGGAAAATACAGCGGTGGTAAGTATGCTGTCTTTATCGATGAAAATATAAAAGTGCCTAAGGATATTTACTATAATTGGGCGTTTGAAGATATTTATTTGAGCTTGAGAAGACATTTTATTATGCAGGGTACTAACTTTAGACCGAATCAGGCTATGACTCGTTATGAGCTAGCTGAGCTCTTATATCGTATGCTTTATTTTAGAAGAGATAAGGTTACTTATTACGGTCAAATTGCCGATAATCAAAATTCGAGTATGGATAAGTCCGTTTTAGATTTTGTCTTGGGCACTGGTATTATGAAGTTAGATGCCGCCAATAATTTTAACCCTAATCAGTTGGTTAATTACGCTCAATTTGAAAAGATAGTTGCCAGAGCGGATAATGGCAATCATACGTTTGATTTTCAAAAGATTGCCGATGAGATGTACTATGACAAATTACATCTCTCTGGTTACACTAGCAGTGGTCAGAACAATGTTTCTCGAGCAGAGGTAGTATTCACATTAAATAAAGTTTTTGATTAAGAGCCAAAGGAAATAATCAATGAAATCTTTATTTGTAATCAGCTTTAGTTTGCTTTCTTATGCTTTAAATATTTATTTAATGAAGAGGGCGGCTAGTGAGGAAAATTTAGAATTTAAGACAAGCCATTATTTAATATTGGCTTGTCTTTATGTGCTTATAGGAGCAGAATTAAATTATTTAGCTGCTACTTGGGATTGGCCGACCTTGCTCTTGCTGAGCAGTTTAGTAATGATGAGTGCGATTGCCGGCACTGTTGATTTTTTTAGTTATTATATTTATGAATTGCAGTTATTATCGTTTAGTGTGTTAAACCTAGCGGTAATAGGTATTAACTTCGGCTTAGCTGGAATTGTGCAGTCATTTTTCGGAATGGTGGCTGGCTTTTTGTTTTACGGTGCAATTTATTATTTAGCGAAACTTTATTATAAACGGGAAGCCTTTGGCTTTGGCGATGTTTTATTCTTAGCCGCCATCGGCATAGGCTTAGGCTGGCAATCAACTTTAATCGTCGGCGTAATGGCATTTTATTTAGCCTTGATGTTGATAGTAATCAATAAACTATTTAGGCGGAATTTTGGTCTCAAGTCAGAAATGCCTTTTGGGCCAGCGATTGCTTTGGCAGTTTATTTGTTTGTTATTCATCAAGATTGGGTAATTGGTCTGTATCAAGCTTTTCAAAAACTAGTTGGCAATGCGTAAGGTTTTGTTAAAGAAAGAGAGGAAATATGAATATTTTAGTAACGGGTGGATTGGGCTTTATCGGTTCGCACACTGTGGTTGAATTGGCGGAAAAAGGTCATTCTGTGATTATCGCTGATAATTTAGTCAACGCCAAATTAGAAGTATTGGC
>PDWI01007775.1_pt1 | contig 12842 bp, 10 predicted proteins | sample 1430891 | NCBI WGS metagenome assembly PDWI01 (sample SAMN01162508, study PRJNA174530) | Oral metagenome, whole genome shotgun sequencing project. | biome: Marine environment; feature: Marine mammal; material: Swab sample of the gingival sulcus; isolation source: swab sample of gingival sulcus... | reverse complement strand
GCTGACGACACTCAGTTTGTCGCGCGGTCTGGCCTCTTTATCCGATCGACTGGGCGCCGATGTCATGGCCATACCGGACGGTCACGAGGAAACCATCGACGGCGTGCTCTTAAAGGGCTCGCCCAGCGAATTTTATTTGCCAAAAAACGCCTTAGATAAACTAGCCACAATTGAAGGCATCGACAAAATGACGCCGCAAACTTACATTGCGACGCTCAGCGCGTCGTGTTGTAGCTACCCGGTACAAATCATCGGCATCGATCCGGAAAGCGACTTTTTAATATCGCCTTGGCTCGCCAATGTGTTAGATCGTCCACTGGAAGTCGGCGAGTGCATCGTCGGCAGCCGCGTCGTCGGCGAACCGGGTGAGAGGATCAAGTTCTTTGAAAAACCATATAGCATCGTCGGCCGACTGGAACAGACCGGTATGGGCTTTGACGCTTCAGTCTTCGTCAATGCCGAGACCGCACAGGCGATGGCAATAGATTCGCAGCGCATCAAAAAGCATCCCTTGGTCGACGACGGCGACTTAATTTCAACCATCATGATTAAATTAAAACCGGGCTATAAACCGGAAGATATTTCGCGCAAAATCAATAGTAAGTACGCCGACGACGGCATCGTCGCCATGTTTAGTAAATCCTTCGTCAGCAATATATCGGCCAATCTCAAAGTCATCATGAAATTAGTCAATCTGGCAATCTTTGTGATTTGGATTCTTTCAATCGTCGTCATCGCCATCGTCTTTTCGATGATATTGCGCGAACGCAAAAAAGAATTTGCGACGCTGCGCATACTCGGCGCCAAAAAAGGACAGCTCAACTACTTAATGCTGCGCGAGTCCCTACTGATTAGTTTAATCGGCGGCATCGTCGGCGTCGCGTTGGGCTACATCTTCTTATTCTTTTACGGCATGCAGATCGCCGACAAAGTCAGCATCCCCTTCTTGATGCCACAGTTTATCGAATTGTTGCTGTGGGGCGTGGGCTGCTTTGTAGTCAGCGTTTTGGTAGCGCCAATTGCAGCGCTCAACTCACTTAGAAAACTGTCAAAGATGGATATATACACTCAGTTTAGAGAAAATGAATAGGAGCTTTTATGCTATTAAAATTAGAATCTCTCACTAAAAATTACACGCGCGCCGACCGCCAATTTGCCGCCGTCAGCAATGTCAATTTTACGATTGAAGAAGGCGACTTTATCGGCGTCATCGGCAGAAGTGGTAGCGGTAAAACGACGCTGCTCAATATGATTAGCGGCTTAGTCAAGCCGACGTCTGGCAAAGTGATGCTGCTCGGCGAAGATCTCTACGCCAAAAAAGACGATGAAATATCTAAATTGCGCAATACGACAATTGGTTACATCCCACAGCAAAGTGCCCTGCTCGGCAACTTGCCGGTCATCGAAAACGTCTGTTTACCCTATTTTCTCTACCCCAGAGAGGGCGACCCCTTTGGTAAGGCGCATATTTATTTGGAACAGCTCGGCATCGCGCACTTGGCAAAGTCATATCCCAAAGAACTGTCCGGCGGCGAGCGCAAACGCGTCTTAATCGCCAGAGCCATGCTCAACGAGCCCAAGCTGATCATCGCCGACGAACCGACATCTGATCTCGACATCGAGAGCACCACAGAAGTGATGCAGATTTTCCAAAAATTAAACGAAAATGGTACGACGTTAATGCTCGTCACCCACGAACTGGATACGATTGATTACACCAAAAAACTATACACCATGCGCGAAGGCGAATTGTTGGAAGGCAAAGTGCTTTAGGAGAAAAAACGTGACGATTAAACCCCATATTAAATTTAGTATTACTCTTATTATAATGATGACGCTATTGGCCACAACTGGTTGCAGCAATCAAAACGACCAAGCGTCGCTAGAGCAAATTGATCAAAGTAAATTAGTATTGGTCGACGACAGTGCCAAGTACATCGACTGGAACGACGCCAGATTAGTAAAGGCGCTCGACGACTGGCAAGCCACCCCCTCGCTTTACGAGCCGGTTGGCATTATGTTGTCGGATAGAGGTGAAGCCGACGGCCTTACATTAGAACAGACGATCAACAAACTGCACGATGAGTACGAACCGCGCGGCGTCGACAGTTGTTATATGGCGGTCATGATCGAAGCGCTGTCCAGCGAGATGAAAATGTTTAATCAAAAGACATTCGAACTCAATCTACCAATTAATCCAGACGGTGAAAAAGTCGCGCTCAACGCGGTAAATATTAAACCGCAGGCCGGTTACGACTACGCTGATTTAGCAAGTGCGATAGACGACTATATCAACGATAAAATCGACCAACAGGCGATGGCCGACTTCGTCGATAAATTAGATATGAAATTAGTCATCGCCGACGAGGCCTATGATAAACTTTACGCTTGCGACGTCATGATTCGCGAAATCGGCGAAAATAAAGACGCCACCGTCGTCAAGCTAATCGTCAACAGTGGCGTCGATGGCGCGTACTTTGAAATTCTCAGATAGAAACTGAAACTATTCTAAAAGGCTGAAGAAGACGTGAATGGCGCGCGCGACGTCGGCGCGACTCGCAGTCGCTTGCGGATAAATCAATCCCCTATCGACTTTTAAGATGTAGTTGTCGTATGCCCATTGTACGGCTTCCGTAGCCCAATTGCTGACCTGATCGCGATCTGATAAATCGTATAGATAACCCGGCCCCTTCGGCTTAAGTCCCTTGAAATCGGCAAATCTAAATAATATCGTCGCCAGCTGCTCTCGCGTCAAAGCGCCGTCGGGCGCAAATGAATTCTTGCTGACGCCCTTCATAATGCCAACTTTATCAATCCAAAATACCGGCGAAGCATACCACATTTCCCAAGCTACATCTTGAAAACGCTTGTGTTTAACGCCACCCGGTTCACCTTGAATGCGATAGAGTATCGTCGCCATCATCGCCCTAGACACACCGCCGTAGGGAGAAAACTGATCTGCTGAAACGCCATTCATCAGTTCTTTCTTATAGACATATCTAATGCTATCTAACTCCGGAACGCCATAGACGTCGTTAAAAGGCAACACGACTGAATTCAAATCGACACTATTCGTCTTAGTAATTGGTACGACATAGACTTTACACTGAAATGTCTTGCCGTTATTGCTCTCTGCCACAACCGTCGTCTCGCCCACCTGCTTTGCAACCAACAGGCCATTAGAGTCTATCGAAGCGACCCGCTCATCGGTCACATACCACTTAACTGAACGATTAGAGGCGTAGCGCGGCGTAAACGTAGCGATTAAATAGCGACTGTTGCCGACCGGCAATTGCATAAGCGTTTGGTTGATGGCGATTGCCTGTACTGGAACGTTTTTCTTGACCGCTGCAATCGGCGTATCTGTCGCACTGGATGCGTCTTTGACGACTTCGATAACGCAGGCAGCAGAAGCTACACTGCCCTTAGAAATCGCCTTTATCGTCGCCAGTCCGGCCTTAAGACAGGTGACATATCCCTTTTGATTAACTTTGACTGTCGCCGGATCAGAACTGACCCAGACGATTCCGCCATTTGCCGCTTGTTGCGGCGTCACTACATAAGACATCTGAAATTCGCTGCCAACTTGCTTAGTCATATCGCTATAGGTGAATTGAATAGATGTAATCTTTTCTCCCGATACCGCAAAAGCCAAACTGGACATAAGTAAACAAATAACCAATAATGACGATAACCATTTTTTCATAATATCTCCTCACATGTCAAATACAACTTGCCATACGACACCATTATATACTATTTCGACGTTTTCGTAAACAATTGAATAACTGGGTTAAAATAGATTCTTCTCGTTCTTGGCAGACAGCCTATAGCCCGACCACAGGCCGACGAGACCGCCGAGCATATGCGACATTTGAGAAATGTTGTCGCGGATAAAAATCGATTGATATAGTTCTTGACCAAAATACATAAACGCCACCAAAATTACGGTGATCGGTATGGCGTCATATTGCGTTTTGGTAAACGAAGACAGCATGATAAATGAAAAGACGATGCCACTGGCGCCAACTAAGATGTCATTGGGAAAGACCAACATGTGAAAGACGCCAGTTACGAGGGCATTAATTACAATTAATTTAAAAATATTGCGCGATCCGTACTTTTCTTCTAGCATCGGCCCTATCACCATAATCAAGGTCATGTTGCCCAAAAAATGCGGCCAGTTAGCGTGCCCCAAGACGTGTCCAAACACGCGCACATAGGTGCCGATGTCGAGTAGCGAAGCGCCATAAACGCCAAATAAATAGCGATTTGACCAGCCAAGTGTCAATCTATTTACGCCAAATACGATTAAACAAATAAAAGTAAACGTAATAATAACCGGAGAATTAAATGATAATCTAATCTTATTTTTTCGCATACCATCCTCTTAAATACTCTAAAGTAAGTCGCATTTCTCACTCGTTTATTATACATCATAAAAAGCCATAAAATCAAAAAAAATCCGCCCAAAAGGGCGGAAATATTATATATTACTTAATGGCGTCCATGCCGAGATTAAATGCCTTGATATTTAGCGGAATAAATTTTTCTTTTACAATTGACTTAATTACCGATTCCCAGTCGATGTCCGTCAAGCCCAAGCCCTTTACAAGCGTACCGACCATGACGACGTTCATCGCTTTAATATTGCCGAGTTCCTCGGCCAATTTAGCGGCGTTCAAGAGTTGCGTGTTCGCTATTTTAGACTGAATTTCTTCGACGACGTGCACTGGATAATCGGCAGATCCGATTAAGATTGGCGCCGATGGAATGCGATAGGTATTGATGACGACTTTGCCGTCCGGCTTGACGAATTCGATCCACTTGGCAGTTTCCATCTCTTCAAACGATACCAAAATATCCGCTTGACCCTTGCCGATAATCGGCGAAAAGACTTCTTTGCCAAATCTAACTTGCGTCGTAACCGAGCCACCGCGCTGCGCCATGCCGTGCACTTCTGACATTTTGACGTCGTAGCCGCTGCTCAATAATCCGGTGGCCAATATTTTACTGGCTAAGATAATGCCCTGACCGCCGACGCCCGATAATAAAATATTTGTCGTTTTACTCATACTAGACACCTACCTTTTCAATTGCATCAAATGGACAAGCCTGTAGACAAACCGTACAACCGACGCACATATTGGGGTCGATTGACGCCAATTTCGTCTCTTTGTCAAAGCTGATCGCCGGACAACCCGTTCTGGTACAGACGCGACAACCGCGACACTTTTCGGTGTCGACGTGACAAATTGGACGCTTCAGCGCAAATTCGTTGAGGTCTTCCGGTGAAAAGCGCTTCAGCACGCAAGGCCATCTGGTGATGATGACAGATGGACCATCGAAGGCAAAGGCCTCGTCCAGCGCCTTGGAAACGGCATCTAAATCGAGCGGATTGACCGTTACGACGTGTTCTAAGCCAATTGCCGCGCAGAGTGCCGGAATATCTATCTCTTTAGTTTTCTTACCCATTAAAGTATAGCCGGAACCGGGATTCTCCTGGTGACCAGTCATGCCCGTAATGCGGTTATCCAAGATGACGTTTACGGTATTTGAGCCGTTGTAGACGACATTCATCAACGAATTGACGCCAGTGTGGAAAAAGGTCGAATCGCCGATGACAGTGACGACTTTCTTATCGACTTGGTTTTGCGCAAAGGCCTGCGCCGCGCCATGTCCCATCGAAATCGACGCCCCCATGTCGATGACGGTATCGATTTGCTTAAGCGGCTCCGCCGCGCCGAGCGTATAACAGCCGATGTCGCCAGTGATCATCACATTGCGCTTTTTAGTCAGTCCGTAGAAGAAACCGCGATGCGGACAGCCGGCGCAAAGGGTCGGTGGACGTCCCACGAGGCTCTCTGCGTTCATCGTGACGTTTTCGCGTTGCTCACCCAGCAAAGCCTGTGCGATAATATCGGGATTGAGTTCGCCAATATTCGGAATCTTCTCCTTGCCGATGCAGTCGATGCCGGCAACTTTTAATTGATCTTCGATAAAGGGCTCTAGCTCTTCAATGACGTAAAGCGTTTCAACCTGCTCTGAAAACTCTTTGATCTTGGCCATTGGCAACGGATTGGTAAAGCCCAGTTTCAAATACGACGCCGTGTCGCCAAACACCTCTTTGGCGTACTGATAAGACACGCCAGAAGTGATGATGCCGATTTTTTTATCGTTCCACTCAAAGCGATTAAGTGGCGATGCGTTGGACAACTGTTCCAATCTAAGTAGTTTATCTTCGACAATCGGGTGTAGACGACGTGCCGTAGCCGGTGCCGCAACGTATTTTTCCGGCATTTTTTTATACTCAACCATCGGCACCTCAACGCGCTCGCCCTCTTCGACGAGCGACTTTGAGTGACAGGTGCGCGTCGTCATTCTAAACATGACCGCGACGTCGTTCTCTTCGGAAATTTTATAGGCTTCTTTGATAAAGTCCTTACACTCTTGTGAATCGGACGCTTCGATGCAAACGATTTTGGCGTGTTTGGCATAATATCTGTTATCTTGCTCGTTTTGCGACGAGTGACAACCCGGATCGTCGGCCGATACGAATACCAAGCCGCCGGTAATGCCGGTGTAGCCAATTGTAAACAGCGGGTCTGCCGCCACGTTGACGCCGACGTGTTTCATCGCGGCGAGCGATCTCGCCCCCGCCACCGACGCGCCAATTGCCGCCTCTAGTGCAACTTTTTCATTGGGCGCCCACTCGCAGTACAGCGAATCCTTGTATTGCGCGATATTCTCCAGAATTTCGGTACTGGGCGTACCGGGGTAAGCCGACGCAAAGGTCACGCCAGCTTCATAGGCGCCTCTGGCAACCGCCTCATTGCCCGTCATTAATTTTTTCATCATGCACTCTCCTCATAAAAATTATTTCGTAACTATTCATTTGAGTTTGTCATTTCGAGTGAAAGTAAAACTGTCGAGATGACATTGTGTTATTGCCTCTAAATAGTTACGTTTCGCCTTAATTTGTAAAACTCTTAGCAATCACACTGCCCAGTGCAATTGAATTCAACTTCGTTTCGTAATCATCGGCGCGCGACACCAGCACCACGGGAACCTTTGCACCCATGATGATACCAGCCGATTTGGCACCTGCCAAGTAAGTTAAAGTCTTGCCGATGCCATTGCCAACTTCAATGTTGGGAACCAAAATAATATCCGTTTCGCCTGCAATCTCAGATTTGAATTTTTTGGTTTCAGCTGCCTCTTTGGAAAACGCCAGATCCACCGCCAACGGCCCCTCTACGATTACGCCGTTGCCAAACGCTCCTGCTTGACATTTTTCTTGTAGCGCCCTCGCCTCTACAGTGGCCGGCATCTTCGGATTGACCTTTTCCTTGGCCGCAACACAAGCCACTTTGACCTGCCTATTGCCGAGCGACTTTGCGACGTCGACGGCATTTTTTAATATCTTTTCTTTGGCCTCTAAATCCGGTGCGATATTCATGCCGCCGTCGGTCAAGTAAATCAGTTTGTGATAGAGTGGCACTTCGTAGACCATAACGTGCGACAATTGACTGTCGGTGCGCAGCCCATATGCTTTATCGAGTACCGCCTTTAGCAAAATTGAAGTGTCGATTAAGCCCTTCATTAAAAAGTCGCCCTCGCCCTTGCTGACCATGGCGACACTGGTCTCAGCCGATTCTTGCAACGACGCCGTAGCAATAATTTGATATTTTGAAATGTCGAGATTATTGTTTTGCGCAATTTGTCTTATTTGACTTTCATCGCCCACCAAAATCGGCGTAATCAATCCTTCTTCAGCCGCCCTTACGACGGCGTGTAAGGCGTCGCCATCTTCGGCGGCGGCGACCACCAAGCGCATATTTTGCCCCGATTTGGCGGCGTCAATTAATTGATTTAAACTATCGATCACTGCATCACCCCTCTCATACTCTCGTGATTTTGCGATTTCTTATCGCTTTCTACCATTTTACAGTATTTCTTTATCAATTGCAAACGATTGAGAAAAAATGAAAAATCAAAAACCCCAGCGGCCGCCGAGGTTTCAAATATAATGTGCACGCAGTGCTAATCATTTAGTTCTTTAACGTATTGTTCCAATGTAATATCGCGTCGCTTGATTTCTGCAGCGACTTCCGGGCTGCCGACAAAGCGATAGTGCCACGGCTCGTACATATAGCCAGTCAGCGCTTCTTTGTCTTTCGGATAACTCAATATAAAGCCGTATTCTTGAGCATGGGCGTCGAGCCAGCGAAAGGCCGGCGTTTGATCAAAGCTCTGCTTGACGGTATGCCTTGAAGTGCCGTCGTCTACATCGACCACATAACCGGTCTGGTGTTCACTCTGACCGGGCAACGCGCTGTAGCGATTGGCCTGTTCAAACCCGCTCTTTTGCATATACCTGTCAAATAATCCAATCTGATACTGAAAACTGCGGTAACCCGAGACGACGCGCAGTGTAATGCCCTCTGCCTTGGCCGCATCGAACATTTTTATCAGGTATTCATTGGTCTTGGCCTCTATTTGCTCGACATTAGCGCTGTGCGCAACCGATATGTCGACTAGTCGACTGGGTACATCGCTAGAGCGCAGATTGATTTCTTTAGTTGCGTAGACCAAATAATCGTCGATGTCACCGGCCATTTTATCGGCGTTGTAGGCGAGTAAGGCAGCTTCGACGTCGCTGTCAAAAAAGTCGTGCACTAGCGCCATCTGATCAGCGCAAAAAGCCGTCAACTGCGCCTTGCAATGCGGACCATAAGAGCCGTCGATCAACGTGTAATAGCCGGCAATTTTAAGCTGTTCTTGAAGCCATCTCACCTTGTCGGTGGTCAGCGCGGCGTCGCGATAGACGACAAAGGGCTGAACGCCGTCATCAAAGCCACTCAACCCACTCTGCGGAACGAGTCTGTAATTCGTTACCAATCGATAACTGTAGCCGCCATCTTCTAGTTTTGTCAATAATTCGTCTACGTCATCGCCCAGGCACAGTTCGGGGAAGCGTTCTGATAATAGCGTCTCCTGCATTTTAACTTCACTAGTCGTCTGCACTTGCGCATCCGATTGACGTGTTGTGCTCACGTCGCCTTCCGCCATTTTAGCTAAAGTTTCAGTCATCGTTTCAGTCGCCCTTGCAACTGACTGCCGCGCGGTCGTGACCGCTTCAGTAGCGCGTTCGGTAGACAGCTCAGCGGACTGCGCAGCAAGCGTCGTCGACTGAACGTCATCATTGGCCTTAAGTGCTCTACGCGCACCCCAAAAGCGCCTGACGATAAAAATCGCAAGCAAAGTGGCAATTATAAACGTCAACAATAACATCCCTACCATTCTCTTTCGCTTCATACCATCACACTTTCAAAATCAATCATTACGCGTCGATAATTTCAAATAATAGCCGCACGCCGTGCCGCGCCGATATTCTGATTTAAAGTATATCATACCATCGTGCGCTTCGACAATCGCCTTATTGATATAAAGTCCCAAACCGTATCCCTTTTTACCGCTATCCGTCTTGTAAAACATATTAAAAATCTTTTCTTTATCCTCGACTTTAATGCCGATGCCGCAATCTTGGAAATAGGTCAAGAGCCTATCTCCATCGCGCTTGATAACTAGCGTTATCGGAGAATTCTCCTCCGAAAACTTCACGGCGTTCGACATGATGTTGTTGACGACGCGCTGTATCTTTGTCAAATCGATGGCCAGACAATGCGATGTCGTAAAAAGGCTCTGATCGATGTCTTCACAATAACGGCGCGACTGGTTGTTAATATAATTTTCCGCATTATAGCGCACCATGTTAATGTAATCGATCGTGTTAATCTCTTTTAAATTAACGGTAATATTCGCTACTTCATAGGTGTTGTCCAGTGTATCGGTAACGATATTTTCGATTTGTTCAGAGCGATATTGAATTTTTTCGATGTATTCGCGCGTCTTTTCGGGGTCGACCATATTGGTACTCAAGGCCTTACTATAGCCCTTAATCAACGTAATCGGCGTCTTGATGTCGTGCGAAAGCATTAACATAAAGCGCGTGGTTCCGCGATATGTTTCGCTTAAGTGTTCCTCTAAATTTTTGGAGTTCATCGAGACGATTTTAGATTCATAGCGCAGCGATTCAAATATTTTTTTTAGATTATTGCGCATTTTTTCTATTTCTTTACTGAGTTCGCCAATTTCGTCATTTGACTGAATGCTGACCGGCTTGTCGAAATCGCCGCGCGCAATACCGGAAACCGCACTGACCATATCTTCAATCGGCTTCGAAATCGTAAAACTAATATAGTAGTCGATAATCATAATTAAAATGATGATAAATAAAAAAATCAACGTCAACTGATTTTGCATCAATTTTGAATCTCTGGTAAAATCGGCCATCGGCGAAACCAGAATCAGCTTCCAACCGATGTTCTCGATGTTAGAATAGGTAACGATGTAGTCGACGCCGTCAATCGCCAGTTCGCGAACGCCCAAATTAGCCAGTGCCCGATCGCTCTGTAGCATCAAATCGATAACTTTGGCAAATAATTTTGATTTAGCGGCACTTTTTACGCCGGTGATGACTTGATAGTCTTCGTCTACCAACACCGCAAAACCATTTTCGCCAAATTTTATATCTTCGATGATGTCGACGATGTAATCGACGTATATGTTAGCTGCCAAAACGCCCTTTTTCCCCAAAGCATCCGCACGCGTTGCCACGGCGGTGACATTTTTTTGCTTATTGGCGTCGCAATAAACCGAAGTTGTAACATAAGACGCCTGATCGATGGCGCCGCGGTACCACGGGCGATCGACGACACTGTAATTGGGCGGCGGCTGCCAGTTGTAGGCATCCAACATCACATTGTCTTCCATACCGATAAAGATGCTGATAAAGTCTTTATTGCTATCCGAATACAATTTCATCAAATTGATGATTTCGGCGCGGTCGTTCATGCCCTCTATCTGCTTTTTTAAACCGATTAAGACATCTGATTTTTCCGTTATCCAAGTGCCGATTATCTTTGAATTATAAGAAGCAGACTGTTGACCGAAGTCTTTAGCCTGCTTTTTTGATGAATCGTTCAACGACTGTATGCTGATAAACGAAATGGGCAGCGCGGCTATTAAACCGATAGCCAACATCGTAATCAATAACTTTATTCTGATTTTAGAGGTCATCTAACATCACCTTCAAAGACGTATCCCACGCCCCAAATTGTCTTGATGTACTCTGGTTTTTCCGGATTGTCTTCTATTTTTTTGCGCAGGCGCTTTATTGTCGTATTGACCAAGTTTTCATCGTAATAAGAATCGCCCCATACGTTGACCAACATCTGATCGCGGCTGAGTACGATATAGGCATTTTCAATTAAGTAGAGCAACAAGTTGAATTCCTTAGCCGTTATCTTGACATCGACTTGCCGCTTGTAGATCTTATAGCGCTTTTTGTAGATGACGATGTCGCCAAAAGTAATGATTTCGTCTTTAATACTACCTTTGGCATAGGACTGCGTGCGGCGCAAATTGGCCTTGATGCGCGCCACCAGTTCAACGGGGTTAAACGGCTTGGTTATGTAGTCGTCGGCGCCAACACCCAAACAGAGCAACATGTCGTTTTGCGAATTGTGGCAAGTTAAAAAAATGATTGGTATATAACTGGTCTTGCGTATTTCCTTGCACAGGTCAATGCCGTTCATGCCATCCATATTGATGTCCAAGACGAGCAGTTGTATTTCGTCGTTTAGCATTTCAAGTGCCATCTCACTACTGCTCGCCTTGACGACTTCAATGTCTTCAATGCGCAAAAAATCTTCAATCATTTCAGCTATTTCTATTTCATCATCGACAACCATTATCTTTGACATATGCTCATTTCTCTGTAGAGTTTAATTCCGCTGTAAACTTCTGTTTTGCCCTCTAGCGCTTCAATGACGCGTTCCGGCGTAGCCGGGAAGGTGGTAATGTTGACATTTAAGGCGTGGTTGATGGCGTTCAGCACGGCCGGCGCCGGTGCAACTGCAGACAATTCGCCGAGACTCTTGGCGCCAAACGGCCCCAAATACTCGCCCTCTTCGACGAACTTAATCTTAATATTGGGCATTGACGGCGTGTTGACAATGTGATACTTGGAGAAATTGCCAGTCTTTAAATTGCCTTTGTCGTCGTACAAAATTTCTTCGTATAGAGCCATGCCCAGACTCATCTGCGTGCCGCCCTGTACTTGACCTTCCGCCTGCGTATAGTTTATCACCCTACCGGCGTCTTGTACAACCAAAATATCTTCAATTTCTACAAAACCCATATATTTATCGACCTTGACTTCGACCATGCAGACACTGCTGACCGCCGGGTTGGCCTTGGGTTCGTATTCCAGCTCGGACTTTAAAGTCGTATGCAATTTATCTTCACTGTATATCGCCAATTCGCCATAGGACATCTGCTCGGCTTCAGGGCAGCCCACAAACCCTTCTTTAACCCAAACCGCATCGGCGGGACAGCCCGTCTTTGCGACGTAGCAGTCGATCATTTTTTGTTTGACCATACGCGCTGCCTTCTCTAGGGCACCACCGCATACATAGGTGACGCGACTGGCCTGTGTGCCAGCGGCATCATAGGGTGAAAGATGCGTGTCGGCCTCCGGTATGTGGATGCGTTGCGGGTCGATGTCGAGCACTTCAGCGGCAATTTGCTGCATTGACAGCACTGTGCCGCAACCCAAATCGTGAATGCCCATCTTTACAAAGGCATTGCCATCGGGCATAATTTGCACGACGACATTTGTATAGTCGGGGAACGACGTACTGTAACCGTTGCCGTGCGCGCCGATGGCGACGCCCACGCCGTAGGCAAAGCGATCTGTATCTTTTTCTTTAACAGCC
>PDWI01014690.1_pt1 | contig 12843 bp, 9 predicted proteins | sample 1430891 | NCBI WGS metagenome assembly PDWI01 (sample SAMN01162508, study PRJNA174530) | Oral metagenome, whole genome shotgun sequencing project. | biome: Marine environment; feature: Marine mammal; material: Swab sample of the gingival sulcus; isolation source: swab sample of gingival sulcus... | reverse complement strand
AGGGATATTGATTTGTTCTTGATTTTTTTCAAAAGGCAAATGAATAATCGCTCCTTGACTTTTACCAATCCAATTTCTTTGTGTTTCTTTCAAAGAATCTGACCAATTCACTTGATTTAAGCCTTCTAACAATCTTTCTGAATAGGCAGAAACTCGCAAACACCACTGTTGCATCTTCTTTTGCTCAACAGGAAAACCGCCACGAATAGAAACCCCTTCACTCACTTCATCATTGGCTAATACCGTTCCCAATTCGGCACACCAATTCACCACCGTATCTCCCAAATAAGCCAAACGATAATTCATCAACACCTCCTGTTGTTCCTTTTCACTCATCTTATGCCAATCGTCAGCCGAAATATCTAACTTTTCAGAACAAGCCACATCTAAATCTTTCGTACCTTTTTCGGCAATCGCTTTTACCAATTTCTCTATCGGTTCTGCTTGATTGCTTGTGTTACAATAAAAAGAGTGATACATTTTAATAAACACCCATTGCGTCCATTTATAATAATCGGCATCGCAAGTTTTTACCTCTCTATCCCAATCATACGAAAATCCGATTTTATCCAACTGCTCTCTGTATCTTTTGATATTAATATCGGTGGTAACAGCAGGATGCTGACCTGTTTGGATAGCATATTGTTCGGCAGGAAGTCCGTAAGCATCGTATCCCATTGGGTGCAAAACATTGAAACCTTTTAACCTTTTGTATCTTGAAAAAATATCCGAAGCGATATATCCCAGCGGATGTCCTACGTGCAAACCTGCCCCCGAAGGATAAGGGAACATATCCAAAACATAAAACTTAGGCTTTGATTTGTCTTCGGTTACTTTATACACCTTATTTTCCGCCCAAAATGCTTGTTGCTTTTTCTCTATTTCATTAAAATTATATTCCATAATTGCTCTTCTCTAAAATTTTGCGTGCAAAGTTAATAAAAAGAATGATAATTTGATGATTAGTTTTATAAGACATTCTATTTATTTCAGTTAAACTAATTGAGACTTTTCTTTCCTACTTTTTGATTAAGTTTAAGAACTCTTCTCTTGTTTTGGCTTTGCCAAAAACACCTGTAAAATCGGAAGTAGTAGTAATAGAGTGTTGTTTTTCTACTCCTCGCATTTGCATACAAAGATGTTGAGCTTCAATGACAACAATCACTCCTAATGGGTTTAAATTGGTTTGAATGGCTTCTTTGATTTGTGTTGTTAAGCGTTCTTGTACCTGCAATCTACGTGCAAACACTTCCACAACCCTTGCTATTTTGCTTAATCCTGTTATTTTTTTGTTGGGAATATAAGCGATATGGACTTTTCCAAAGAAAGGTATCATATGGTGTTCACAAAGTGAATAAAAATCAATGTCTTTGACAATCACCATTTGTTTGTAATCTTCGGTAAACATTGCTGAGTGTAGTATTTCAGCAGGGTCTTGTTCATAACCTTTGAGAAAAAATTGCATTGCTTTGGCAACTCGTTCAGGAGTTTTTAGCAGTCCCTCACGATTAGGATTTTCGCCCAAAATTTTTAATACGTCTCTGTATTTCTCTGAAAGTAAGTCGGTTTTTTCTTTATCGTAGAGCATTGTTTTTATTTTTTAATCTTGTTTCTCGTACAACATAAGTTCCTTTTCGTAAATCTGGAAAATTTCTAACCAATTCTTCCATAAAATCTTGTGCGACTTCTCTTGAACCAAAATTTCCAACCCTTACCTTCCAAAAAGGCGATACAAACATTCTATAAATACCTATATTGGGATATTTCAATCTAATTTTTGCTTCTATTTCTGCTGATTTGTCTTTGGCTAACCTTTGCTTATTACTTGAAAAGACTTGTACACGATACCCAAAACGTTCGCTTTTATCTTGTTCTAAATATTGCTTAATAATGTTTTCAACAGCTTTATTTTCTTTTATTTTAACATTACAATTCTTCTCTATATTCTCAATAATTTTGGGTCGTTGGCTATTAAGCGTCATTCCAAAGCCAAAGAAAAACAGCAGTAGTAATATATTTTTTGCTCTCATTTTTATTGAATATTAAATTATTAGGCAACAAAAATACAGAATTATTTTTGTTTATCATAATCAGGTTATTAAAAAACGTTATAAACTTATTTTTTGTCCTATCTTTGTACTTCATTTGATTCAAATTTTTGAAAAGACAATATGGCAAAAACAAAATCAGCATACGTTTGTAGCAATTGTGGATATGACACGCCCAAGTGGGCAGGACGTTGTCCGTCTTGCTTGGAATGGAACACCTTTAAGCAGGTCGTTTTAGCAAAACAGAGTAAAAAACAATCGGCTTTTGTGGCTGATGAATTTGAGGTAGGAGCGTCCAAACCGACCCTTATTTCCGAAATTGTTACCCAAAAAGAAGAACGCATTGATACCACGAACCAAGAGTTAAATCGTGTATTAGGTGGTGGTTTGGTGGTGGGTTCATTGGTGTTGATTGGTGGCGAACCGGGAATTGGCAAATCAACGTTGGTATTGCAAGTGGTATTGAATATCAAAAATAAAAAAACGCTGTATGTCTCTGGTGAAGAGAGTGTAAGCCAACTCAAATTAAGAGCCGAAAGACTGTCGTATGAAAAACCTGAGACGTATCTTGTTAGCGAAACGTCTTTGGAAAAAATCTTTACCCATACGCAAAATGTGAAGCCTGATATTTTAATTATTGACTCCATTCAGACGATTACCACCGAAAAAGTGGATTCTTCGGCAGGTAGCATTAGTCAAGTAAGAGAGTGTGCATCAGCAATTTTGACATTTTGCAAGACCACCAATATTCCTGTCTTGTTAATTGGACACATTACCAAAGAGGGTTCGTTGGCAGGCCCTAAAATTTTGGAGCATATCGTAGATACCGTCTTGCAGTTTGAAGGCGACCAAAATTATATGTATCGCGTACTTCGTCCTATTAAAAATCGCTTTGGAAGCACTTCGGAATTGGGGATTTTTGAGATGAACCAAAACGGTCTGCGTGAAGTTTCCAATCCGTCTGAATTGTTGCTTTCCAATACCGAAAACAGTTTAAGTGGTGTAGCTATCGCTTCTGCAATAGAGGGTATCCGCCCGTTTTTAATTGAAGTTCAAGCCCTTGTCAGCTCAGCCGCTTACGGTACTCCGCAACGTTCAAGTACCGGTTTTGATATTCGTCGCCTGAATATGCTCTTGGCGGTGTTGGAAAAACGAGCAGGGTTTAAGTTGGCACAAAAAGATGTTTTCTTAAATTTGGCAGGAGGTATCAAAGTGAATGACCCTGCCATTGATTTACCTATTATCATTGCTGTTTTATCTTCCAATTTTGATTTGGCCATTGCACCCAACGTCTGTATGGCAGGCGAAGTAGGACTTTCTGGTGAAATTCGCCCTATTAACCGTATTGAGCAACGCATACAAGAAGCTGAAAAGCTAGGATTTACACAAATTATTGTTCCTTATACCAAAGCTATGTCGTTGGATTTAAAGAAGAAAAAGATTGAGGTTATTCAAGTGCGGAAGATAGACGAGGTGTTTCGTTTATTGTTTAAGAAGAAAGGGAAATAAACTAATAATAAAAAGGATAGTCAAATAGGTGGGTTAAGATTAGTCGCTGGACGGCGAAGTTCTTAAAACAACAGTAGGAGATGTTTGGACGACTACGGTAATTACAAAACAACGGTAGGGAATGTTCGGACGACTACGGTAATTACAAAACAACAGTAGGGAATGTTCGGACGGCTACGGTAATTACAAAACAAGGGTAGGAGATGTTCGGACGGCTACGGTAATTACAAAACAACGGTAGGAGATATTCGTATCACTACGTTCATTCAAAAAAAGAAAAAAACATTTATAAATTATAATTTATAACTCAAAAAATCTTCTTTTTTATTGCTATTTACAAAAATAAATTATAATTTTGACCTTACAAATAATTAAAATTATTAATATATAAATAGAAAGAATATGAGAATATCGTTTAGTAAAATTTCAACCAAAGAGTTGGCAACATTGGCAAAAAGAGTTATTAAAGCCTCTAAAAGTGGGGATTACACCGTTCTAGCAGACAATGAACTACTTCAAAAAGTAGAAGAGCAGTACGCTATTTATTATCAGGTTTATACGAAAAAGACATACAGTGGCAAAGGAGAACTTGTAGCCGAAGCCGACCACACAAGAGACGTTCTTTTCTCTAAAATAAAAAAGTTTTTAGACGGTTACCGCCAAATAGAAACAATGCCCAACGCACAGATGGCAGATGAACTTTATCATATATTTAAGGATTTTGGATTGGGTTTGTATAAATTGAATTATGCAAATGAATCTGCCCAACTGAACAAATTGATTGAGGAGTTGGAAAAAGAAGAAAACACAGAGAAATTAACCGCCTTGAACTTAACAGACTCTTTAGCTCAGTTAAAAGCCTCTCAACTCCATTTTGAGCAAGTTTACAATGAACAAGCCGAAGACAATGCCGATTTGCATCATATGCCAAGTGCTACCGAGATACGCAAAGATTTGGAAGAAGCACTCCGCGACTATTTCGGACTTCTAACTGTTATGAAAAATATTTCTGGCTGGGGGCTTATCTACGAAGAAATCAATGAATTAATTAAAGGCATTATGAATCACAAACATAATGAATAGACAAGTCTGCGACCGTAGGGAAGCAATCTTAAAACAATAAATATTGATTATGAGATTACTTCAAAATTAAAAATTTTTCGTAATGACGCGTTTTTTAACTTTTTAGACACCCACTTTTTATTATATATTTGTTTTTTCATTAATATTCTTTTACTCGTATATATACGATTTCTCTCTTCTCTTCTGGTTCTCCATATTCACTATAATCATAACTTAAAGTCAATGTATCATTCTTAATATCATATTTATCTTTATCTGTATAAGGATTATATTGAATACAATCATAAGTATATAAATATTTTTCTACTGTGTACCATATAGATGTAATATTTATTCTATTAGGATTCAATCCTTCTTGTCTTGTACCATTTGCTTCTAATATCATATATTCTCCTGCTTCTTGTCCCGGATAAACATCTAATTGCCTCCATATCCCGACTAATTCTTTATCTTTTGGCATAGATAGGGCTTTTTCTCTTCCACTTCTACATCTACTCTCACAAGAAGTACCTATTACTGCTATGCTACATAGCAGTAATAGAAAGATTATAAAGTGTTTCATACTATTTATAAAATATTTCATATTATTTAAAAATTGTTTTACTTATTTAAAGCAAACACCACTATTCTAACTCTTTGCTATCATTAACACCTATTTATCAATAAATTTGGCTGTAATTATCAAATCTCCGTCTATCATTTTAGCAGGAATAGTGGCTTTTCCATTGACAAAATAAGAAGCAGGAATGGTATCTATTTTCCACTGTCGGTTGCCATTGAGAAATTCAGATTTATCCAAACAACCGTGCTGAATAATCACTCCATTTTGTTTGAAGTTTTGTGCTGACTTTAATTTTATTTCTATCGGCTTGCCCAAAGGGATTTCACACTCATCAAGAGGTGTATTGTCCGATTTCAAAAGTTCTCCATTGCGTGCAACGACCTTAACATAAGAGGTTTGTTTATTCACAATCCCTTCTTTTTTAACGGTTTGTTCTCTCTTTTTATCGGTCGTAACAAAGCGAGGGTGCAACTCCTCCGACATCTCTATTTCATCAACATAAGCGAGAAAATCCTCTTGTAAATGATGCGGAGATTCGCAATGAGGCACAACCACCAAACTTGAAATGATTACGCCCTTGTTTCCTTTGACAGAAAAAACAGCGTCTGTCCATTCATTTGCCTTGATAGGATTATGAGATACCACACCAAACTGAACCACTTGGTCAGATTGTCCTTTTCTCTCTGTTCGTTTTCCCAGCCCCAACAACATCACACGGCTTTGCATTGGCGTATGGATTAAAACGTGAATATATTTTGTTGTAGGAGTGAGTTCAAATGGTTCATTAAGTTTGATTTTCGCACCAAAAATATTACTTCCATAACGAGAACGTTGAATGGCTAAGATATGCTCTGTTTCATCTTTTTCTGTTTTAATTGTATTGAGTACAACCTCCATATTTCCTGTAAGTTGTCCTGTATTAAAAGGAGATTGCGTCCAATAATCATACGTTCCAATAGCTTGAAAACTATTAGCTTCAAAATCACATATTTTTTGTGCCGTTACATTCAAAACAACAACTGACATCAAAGAGAATAGTATATATTTTAATTGTTTCATCGTTTTTAAATTATGAGTTATGAATTATAAGTGTGTTAAGTGCAAGGCTATATGCGTCTTTACAAGGCGTAGCCAAAGCAATCTTTCATCATTAATAAATAGAGATGGTATGTAACAATGGAATTGATTTGCTATCGGTAATGGTTATTTTTACGGCTTTTATTGTAGTTGCCGTTCCATAAAAGTTCGTACTTCCATTAAAGGGAATAATACGCTTATAGCCGATTGTTTTACATAAATTTGATGCTCTTTGCACCCACGTAGCACCGTCCTCACTCGTTTCTATCTTAAAACTTTTCACTCGTTGTCCTTTTCTAATCAACTCTTGCAACATTACATAATGTGCTTCAATAGGATTGTCCCACGTCAAAGTGATAGTCGCTTGCTTTGTACCGTCATTGACTGTCCAATAAGTCTTTTTATCATTATCAATCAAATTATTAGCAACATAATTTCTACTCGCTCCTGCTTGACGAGTTTCAGAAACGGTAACCGTAGCGTTCGGTGCAAAATCAGTTGTTAATCTCTCTTTTAATAATTGCCCTAATCCTTCCAAAGAATGAACTGTATGCTGTGGTAAAACACCCTCTCTATTGGGAGGTAAATTCAGAATAAAAGTTGCATTTCGTCCTACCGTTTCCAAATACATTTTATAAAGAGTTTCTTTGGATAAAGCACTCTCGTTACTGTGCCAAAACCAACCTTTATTCGTTGCTTTGGTATCTGCTTCGCCAGCACTCCACCAAATTCCATCTTCTGCTCCAATCTCTGCACCTCGCACCATAACATTTGACCAATTCTCTATTTGAGCATATCCAGCCTCATTACCTATCCAACGAGCCTCGCCACCAACGCCCCACATTACACAATTAGGCTGTAATTTGTGAACGGAATCACGAAGGTTTGCCATATCATAATAAATATCTGCATCAATTTCTCTTTTTTCTCTTGCTCCTCCGTAATAACCATCTCCACCATTAGCACCGTCAAACCACATTTCAAATTGGTCATTACCGTAACTTGCCAATTCAGTAACCTGTTTTAAAAAGACATCTCTAACATACTGCTCTTTTCCGTAATAAGCACTATTTCTATCCCAAGGGGAAATATAAAAACCGTACTTCATATTTTCAGCCTCACTCGCTTCAACAAAAAGTTTTGGGATATTGACTTGTGTCCCTACTCCTCCACTATTCAAAACGTTGTGTTCTGTTGATTTTGTTGCCCAAAGACAAAAGCCATCGTGGTGCTTTACAACGGCAATTCCCCCTTTCATTCCTGCTTTTTTAGCCGTTTGTACCCATTGCAAACAGTTAGGAATGGTTGTTGGTGCATAAATTTTTTCATCTTCGTCGCCATAGCCCCACTCTTTTCCTGTAAAAGTATTCATTCCATAGTGAAAAAAAGCGTAAAACTCCGTTTCCTGCCACATCATTTGACTTTCTGTGGGAACAGGAAAAACATCTCTCGGCTCATTGTCAGGATTAGACAATGTTTGTTTTTGGATTGTTCCTTGTGCTAAAACAGTTGCATAAGAACTGAACAAAAAGGTTAGAAGCACAACTGTTTTTAATGTACTTTTCATTGTATAAAATATATTCGGTAAAAAAAATGGTTAATCATCAGAGAAAAACAGAACTGATAATTAACCATTTATATTTAAATCCTTTGTTTTAAGGAACAAGCATTTTTACTGTATTTACAAAATAAACACCTGTTTCTAAGTTAAAAGTTTTTTCTCCATTCACTTTACCGTTAAAATAAGTACGTCCCAAAGCATCGGTTATCACAACACTTTGTTCTTTAACAGTCTGAACGATTAAAGTATTGGTACTTACTGAAAGTGAAACATCTGACAATACTAAATCTTCAATTCCTGTATCAACGATAAAGTTGGCAGTAATTACCACATCGCCATCAATGACCTCTTTCGGAATAGTATATTGTCCGTTTGTTAGATTTCCCAAAGCAATTTTATCAACTTTCCACTGTCTATTGTGATGAATAAACTCCTCTTTTGTTAAATATCCGTGTTTAACAACCAATGTATCCAATAGATAGCCCTCATCTGGTTGTATCAACACTTCAATATCCTCTCTAAATGGCACATTCACATCGTTCAAAGAAGAGTTGTCTGCCTTTACAATAGTACCATTTTGCGTATTGACCTTAATATTAACATTGGGTTTATGAACATTTACCAAAACATCAGCGATAGCACCTCCATTTCTAACAATACCATTTTCCTGTGTATTTCTTCCACCTGCATCTAAGAAATTCCAATCAACTTTATAACGCATTCTATAAATACCATAATCAATATCATCTGGTAAAGTAAAAGCCGGAGGATTTACACCTGGATTTCTACTGTTAGGCTGTTGTCCTAAACTATTAACACAATTCGCAACATTTTCTTCTTCCTCTTTTTTATCAAAACAAGAGTAGGCTACAATATCTGAATCGGTAGCAGGAGTACCGTCATCATTGATAGTAGAAGTAAAAGTTCCATCATTTTGAAAATCAAAATAGACATATCCATACATCCAAGTTCCTTGATAATCCATTGTCGGCGTTATGGTTTCACCGGGCGTAGCATATCCAACCACCTCATCGGTCAAATTATTGTAGATAAATTGTGGCGATTGTTCAGAAAGAGTTCCATTCAATACACCACTATTATCCCCTGTAAAATGCACTTCATCTAATCTTCTACTTGGATGAACACTTTTAGCCGTAGGCTTTATATTTATCATATAATCTCCCATAATATACGATTCAGTTGCCACTTGACTCTTTGCCAATCCCTCTTTCATTGCAATGGCTTTAATCGTAGTTGGTTCATCAATATGTATAGGTTCGGTATAAACCAAAGAGTTTTCATTGGGTTCTGTACCGTCCAAAGTGTAATAGATAGTTGCACCTTCTGTTTCTGTTGTTATTTCAATGGGTTGAATGGTGGTGTGCAACCCACCTTCTAACGAAAAAACAGGTTTCTTACACGCTTCGGCTGGCAAAACTGTATAAACATTGTCTTTTACTGTTGGGAATTCAATTTGATTATCATTAACAACCGTAAAAGTAACATTTTCACCTGTTGTTTTATTCAAAACTCTTCCATTTTTCATCTCTGGGAAATGGACAACACATTTTTTACCTGCTAATGATTTAATGGTGGCTTCTGTCATACGATTTTCCTCCCATTTCAAATCTACTTCAAAAAGATTGGTCGTACGCAACCCTTTCACTACCCCTTTTGGCCATATATTTGGAAGTGCAGGAGTTAATTGAAGAATATCTAAATGACTTTGCAATAACATTTCAGCAATACCTGCGGTTACTCCAAAGTTTCCATCAATTTGGAATGGAGGGTGTACATCAAACAAGTTGTAATAAACTCCACCACCACCTTTATCGGCATTGTGCAAAGCAAGTTTGATAATATCGTGAGCGTGATTTCCATCTAAAGCCCTTGCCCAAAGATTCACTTTCCAGCCCATTGACCAACCTGTACTTGCATCGCCACGGTCTATTAAAGACTTAACAGCTGCATCAAATATATCTTGGTCAATTAAAGGTGAAACTTGATTACCCGGATAAAGTCCCATAAAGTGCGACATATGACGGTGGTGATCGTTAGGAGTGTTATTAGTATATTTCCACTCTCTTAATAAACCTGTTCCCTCTTCTATATGTAATCCATTGTCCAACTTATCAAATTTAGCTTGTAGTTCAGTTTTGAAGTCATTATCGTTTATTTTATTTCCTAATACGTCTATTGCTTTGAGTGTATTGTTAAATAAATCCCAAACCAATTGTTGAGCGTGAGCTACCCCGTTTTCGGTAGGACCGTGTTCTGGTGAATATTCATTAGGACATTCCAAAGTTCCATCGCTTGCTGTAATTAAACGTTCCATCCAAAATTCAGCACAAGACTTCATTGAAGGATAGGCTTTGTTCAATAGATAATCTTCGTCTAATGTATAACGATAATGTTGCCATAAGTGAGTAGCGTACCACGCATTGGCAATTACATAATTATGCATAAAACCACCGTGCCAACCAAAGATATTATTTTCAGTATAAAGCGTCCAACCTTTTGTTTGTCCAGCATCTCTTGCATTTTGTTGCCATTGCGTATGCAACATAGACTCATTATAAATATAGTTCAAAAAGATATTGTGCAACTCTGATAAATTTGTATTTTCTGCTGGCCAATAGTTCATTTGAACATTGATATTGCTATGAATATCTGAATGCCATTTTGGATCATTTCTATTATTCCAAATACCTTGTAAATTAGCAGGCGAATGAACACCTCTTGAAGAGGAAATCAACAAATAACGTCCATAATGGAAATACAATTCTTCTAAAAAGAGATTTTCAGCCGCTTTCTTATTATATTCTCTTACCAATTCATCGGTAGGAAGCGTGTTTTCTGTTCCGTCTAACTGAAACTGCACTCTATTAAAAAGAGATTGATAGTCCGCGATATGATCCGCTCTAATTGTTGCATAATCTTTGGCTATCGCATTGGCAATAATAGCATCTGTTTCTGTTTTAGCCTCTGTTTCATTTTTTGTATAAGTTGGACTAACAGCATCATAATTTGTTTTTCCACGCAAAACAATGGTAACAGAATTAGCACCTGTTACTTTTATTTTATCATTCTCAGTAACTATCGTACCTCCATCTGCTTTTACTTCTGCTTTGGCATAATACGACAAAAGACTTAAATTATCTTTTACAAAAACACTATTATTTTCATAAGTAGGTTCTCCATTTATGGCGTGGTCAATCCAAAGCATTATTTCAAGGTCAAGATTTTGAGAGCCTGTGCTTTCATAATGAATAACGACCGCTTGGTCTGGGTTAGAAGATAAAAACTCACGTTTGTATTTTACCCCTTCCACCTCAAACTGAACGTCTGCAATGGCATTTTCAATATCTAAACTACGTCTATAATTTTCAACAGCATCAACTCCTAATTGGTTAATGATCAAACTTCCGAAGTTTTGATAATAGCCATAATCAGTTGTAGAACCGTCCCAAAGTGTTTTATCGTTAAACTGTACTTCCTCTTGTTTTATTCCGCCGAAAATCATTCCTCCAAAATCACCGTTCCCAATAGGAAGGGCTTGTTTCATCCAATCTGTTGCAGGCTGGCGATACCACAAAGCATATTTTGAAGCGGGTGCTTCGGCTGCTCCTGTTATGGTTGCTTCTTCGCTTGGTTTTTGAGGTTTGGGGAGTTTGAATTTCAGCTCTTCGGGTAAAAAGAATTGCAAACAACTTCCGTGGTCTGATTTATCATCCCATTCTCCCAGGTCTCTATCAACACCTTGACCGCCAAATTGATTGACTTGTCCTGCACCACCAACGCGTTGTAACAGCCAAGAGTTTTCTTTGTAAGGGTCATAAGTAGTATGTATAAACTTAAACTTATGCCCTGTTCCAGTAGTAGCAACAAAACGTCCACTGGACAATTTCAAAGAACGTCCTAATTTGTTAGTAAACCGATAATTATTTTCTGTTCCTGTTACTTTCCAAAGTTGAGCTTCTTTATCTTTAACCGCCTCTTTGGTTAAGACTTTTTTTCCGTTACCCATATCTTGGATAACTGCTTTTCCTGTGGTAAACTGAATGTAATACCACACTTCATTCTCTGCCGTACTTATGGTAGGCATTCTTTGAGCCGATAATGTTGATGTACCTAAAAAGACAACAAGTAACAAGACGGTTCTGATTAGTTTCACTTTTAACATTTTGTTTTTTTTCATTTCTTAACAATTTTAGGGTTTATTTATGATTATTTTTTTTTTTTCTTTTTTCTTTTTATCCGATATTTCTAAAAGATAAATTCCTGTTTCTAATGTAGAAATATCAATTGAGAAAACATTTGTTTTTACTTTCTTTTTCATTGCAAGGTTTCCGTCCACAGTGATTATTTTCACTTCTTTTTTGTGCTTAAATCCTTGTGTCTTAACCGTCAATTTATCATTCTCTTGTGTTACTTGAATATTAGAATTACCATTTTTCAAGAGGTTTAGAGCAGAATTCGTTTTTAACCTAATGCGATATAATTTTGTTTCGTGTGATTGAACAGTTGCTGAAATTTTATCTGTAACCGTGCCAATGTTTTTATGCAACCACAAATCACGTACCAAGTATTTTTCTTGTTTCAAATACAATTTATCCAAACCGATTTCTATTGTCGTTGCACTGTTGCCTCTATTCAATAAGGCAATCGCCATATCTCCGTTTTCCAAATCTTTTACATACACTTCTTTATTATCTTCACTGTAAACGCATTCTGCTTGTTGTCCCATAGGGTCTTGGTTGATAGCGATAACTTCTTTATTGGTTAGAATACGTTTTGTTGCCTCGTTCATTTTTGATAAATCAAAAGATAACACCAATGGGGAAGCAAAAATTGACCACATTGAGAATTGAGATTGGTATTCGGTATCTGTCATTCCATTCGCTCCATTATGACGCGATGCTTCTCCACCTTGTCCGTAAAGTCCAACACACATCATATCAGCATCATTGAAACGATTAACTCCTGAATAACGGAAAAGAGGC
>PDWI01007774.1_pt1 | contig 12843 bp, 5 predicted proteins | sample 1430891 | NCBI WGS metagenome assembly PDWI01 (sample SAMN01162508, study PRJNA174530) | Oral metagenome, whole genome shotgun sequencing project. | biome: Marine environment; feature: Marine mammal; material: Swab sample of the gingival sulcus; isolation source: swab sample of gingival sulcus... | reverse complement strand
AGAGAAACCGGTCTCTTATGGGGATTGGCATTGTTTTCTGCAATTGTAGTATGTGGCGTTCTAGTTAGGGCTATTATTGGTAAGTTTCAGCTTTTAATGGTTCCTCGTTTATCTGCTACGTTATCTATAGTCGTATTAATGATTCTAGTGTTTGGAAAATTATCGTATGAGTATGGTTTTTTAAACGGGCTTTCTATTACCCTATTTCCTATTGTGATTATCACAATGGTAATAGAGAGAGTCGCTGTAGTGTGGGAAGAGGTGGGACCTTTTAAGGCAATACTTCAGTTTTGTTTTAGTATGATGGCGGCAGTAATAGGTTATTTTGTAATGGTCCAGCCTTTAGTGAGTTATTGGATTTTGAATTTTCCAGAGCTTCTTTTGCCGTTTTGGAATTTAAAAATTCGCGGTACTTTTCTCTAATATTTTCTGCTTTTAAAAGCTCCTCAAGCTTCTTTTTACCTCTATCTTTAAAACCGGCTTCTTGTTCATTTTTCATTTCAAAAATAATCTTTTCAAGGTCTTCAGGACTATTTTTAGAATCGCTAATAATCATTTTAGAAATTTTCCCGATTCCCCCGCTATCTTTAAACCTATAAGATTTCTCAAGTCCTATTAAAGTTCCTTTATATTCTTTAGCCAATCGTTCAGCTCTTAGTTTTTTATTTTCAGTGACTATCAGGCTATTAATATTTTTAAAGATTTCTTCTGAAAAGCTATTGAGAGGAATAACAGAGCAAAGATCGGCAAGAATGCTCCCTGCCTCAACTGAAGCCAATTGATTTTTATCTCCAAGTAAAATAATTTTTGTTTCATCTTTTAATGCTGAAACAAAGCGATAAAACATGGCAATATCAACCATTGAAAATTCATCAACAATAATTAAATCATAATCCAATTTATTTTCACTATTAAACCTATAATCTCTAGTATTATGATTATAACCGAGTAATCTGTGCAGGGTTAAAGGCTTGATTTTAGAAGTTAAATCCTCCTCTTCCATAAACTCTTTATATCTGTTAAACCCCTCCTTTAAAGATTCTTCCATTCTCATGGCAGCCTTCCCTGTAGGTGCTGCTATTGCAAATTTAAAAGATTTCTTTTCCAACGATAAAATTATTGCTAAAGCTTTGGCTATAATGGTAGTCTTACCGGTCCCCGGACCTCCGGAAATAATTGTAAAATTATTTATTAAGCTAAAAAAAACAGCTGCAGTCTGTAAATCTTCATTATCACTATTAAAATCTTGATCTACTTTATTTAGCCTAGTAAAAACTTCTCTGATCTCACTAAATTCATATTTTTTTAACTTTTTCTCAAAATGCTTTTTAATAAAATTTGCAATAAAAGATTCGTAGTACCAGTACTTATGTAAGTAAATTCTCTTATCTACTAGAACTAGAGGCTTATATTCATTTGAAATAGTAAGAACTTCATCAAAATTTTTAAGGATTGCTAAAAAATCTATATTTTCATTCAAAAGAGGAATTTTTTCTTGATAGAATTTGAAACGCTCATTTTTTTTATCAAAAATAAAGCAAATATGATTTAGTGAAAGTTCCGCTGAAACAATCATTGAAGAAAGAAATAAAAGATCAATATCAGCTTCTTCATATTTTTTTTGGTCAATATTGCTAATAATGAAACAAGCAAAATGATAGTCTATATTACTAAAAATTTCTTCTTTTTTTAAACTAATTCTAAATTCATTCATCTTATTACCTATTTCTATTTGAATTATCCCGAAAAACTATTACATAAGGTATATATTTGTGACTTTTCGCCCGAATTGGAAAAGAAGGAATAGGTCGCTTGAAAATCTTAAAAAAGAAGGAGCCTCAGCTCCCTCTTTTCAAATCAGACTAAATCATCAGCCTTTACAATTTAAGCTCTCCTAATCTCTTGTAAGCTGGCGATACTTAATTCTCTTTGGAATCAAAGAATCAGCTCCAAGTCGCTGCTTTTTATTTTCTTCATAATCAGAGAAATTACCTTCAAACCAATAAACCTTACTATCACCCTCAAAAGCTAAAATATGAGTTGCTATTCTATCTAAAAACCAGCGATCATGGCTAATAATTACTGCACAACCGGCGTAATTTTCTAAAGCTTCTTCCAAGGCTCTAATAGTATTAACATCTAAATCATTAGTCGGCTCATCAAGCAGTAAAACATTGGTCTCTTCTTTTAAAATTCTAGCTAAATGAACTCTGTTTCTTTCTCCGCCCGATAAAATTCCAACTTTTTTCTGTTGATCCGCTCCGGAAAAATTAAATTTAGCAACATAAGCTCTAGAATTTACTTCTCTATTGCCAACTTTGATAAGTTCATTTCCCTCTGAAATAATTTCCCAAACAGTTTTATCAGCTTCTAAATCATCCCTACTTTGATTAACATAGCCAATTTTAACAGTTTCTCCAATTTTGATAGTACCGCTATCAGGTTGTTCATTTTCGGTAATCAGATTAAATAAAGTTGTTTTACCGGCACCATTGGGACCAATTACCCCAACAATTCCTCCCGGTGGCAAAGAAAAAGACATATCTTCAAATAGTAATTTAGCCTCAAAAGATTTTTTTAATTTATCAGCTTCAATCACTAAATTGCCAAGTCTTGGTCCTTTTGGAATATAAATTTCCAGCTCTTTCATCAATTTATCCGATTTTTGCTCTGCTAATTTTTCAAAAGCAGTAATCCTAGATTTGGATTTGGTTCTTCTTCCTTTAGGAGTCATTCTAATCCATTCTAATTCTCTTTGGAGAGTCTTTTGGCGATCACTTTCTGTTTTTTCTTCTTGCTTTAAACGGTTTTGCTTTTGTTCTAGCCAAGAAGAATAATTCCCTTTCCAAGGAATCCCTTCTCCTCTATCAAGTTCTAAAATCCAAGTTGCCACATTATCAAGGAAATAGCGATCGTGAGTTACGGCAATAATTGTACCTGAATAACTTTGTAAATGATGTTCCAGCCAAGCAATAGTTTCTGCGTCTAAGTGATTGGTCGGCTCATCCAAAAGTAAAATATCCGGCTTTTTGAGTAGCAATCTACAAAGAGCAACTCTCCTTCTCTCGCCACCTGATAAAACTTCCACTTTGGTATCTGCCGGCGGACATCTAAGGGCATCCATAGCCATTTCTAATCTAGAATCAATATCCCAAGCATCAACAGCATCTATTTTTTCCTGAACAACCCCTTGTCGTTCAATAAGTTTATTCATTTCCTCATCAGACATAGGTTCTGCAAATTTTTCACTTATTTCGTTATATTCCTTTACTAAATCCGTAATTTCTTTAACACTTTCTTCAACAATTTCTTTGACTGTCTTTGAATTATCAAGCTCCGGTTCCTGCTCTAAATAACCAATAGAATATCCTTTTGATAGAACAGTTTTACCTTCGTAATTTTGATCTACCCCTGCCAAAATTTTAAGCAGAGTAGATTTTCCGGAACCGTTTAATCCCAAAACCCCTATTTTAGCACCATAGAAATATGATAAATAAATGTTTTTTAAAACTGGTTTTTTATTATAAAATTTACTTACTCCAACCATCGAATAAATAATTTTTTCGTCATTTCCTGCCATCTTATATTTCTCCAAGATTTTATATTAATAATTTATTATTTAAAGACATCTATTAAAGGAATAACAGCTTGATAATAGAAACCTAAATCCTCAGAAGAATCTAAGCTATAAGCATTACCAAATTTATTTTCGATATAAATTCCCAAAATTCTTGTTACAATCTTAGCTTCGTAGCCATAAGTTTTCATTTCTAGGGACTCATCGTTTAAACCTGTAATAGAAGCATAATCCAAAAATCCTCCAATACCAAAATAGCCAAATTGCAAGAAATTTGGGAGAATTTTAAAAGAATTTAAAAAATTTGAACTTATTTTAAAATATAGTTCCAAATTATTTGTAAAGAGCTTCTTTCCAAAAATAAGTTTATCATTACCTCTAATGAATACTTGATTTTGAATTAAATCTTCAATATAGATATTTTCATAAGTATCTGTTCCCGGATAATTTTGCATAGGTGCTGAACCATCCAGATAAGAGAAAAAACTCTTATTACTGATTGCAATTTTATCATTTATACCGTCAACCAAACCATAAAAAGGAGCTATTCCAAATTTAGCATATAAATTATGCTTCAAAAAATCATAATTAGCTCCATAAGCATCATCAGAAAATTCAGCTTGATATCCAAAACTCATTTTTCTAATTGGATGATAATGGCTATTCTTATAAGGTAAATTGTAAGATAATCCTAAGTCAAATAAGAAGCTCACATTTTCTTGATCTTCATAAATAATATCAGCTTTAGGATCTTCTTTTTCTGTTATCGAATATTTAACACCAAGACCGTAATTAAAATTCCAAAAGGAAGCCTTGATCAAATCATTTGGAAAATGAGCCATCAACTGATAATCTTGAAAATTATAGTAATAAAAATCCTCATCAATAATTTGAGCAATCCAAACTAATTTATTGGCATCAAAACTAAGGATAGGATAAAACATTTTATTGGTATAGTTAAAGAAATAATACGAATCGTCAAAATCAAAATTATAAGGAATAAAAGCACTAGCAGTAATAGTATGCAGACTTAAAGGATCTTGAGCGTAAGTTAAAAATCCAAAATCTTCAGTACTAATAACCGGAGCAGCCATCAAGAAGGATAAATTCGTAAAAGAATTATAAGCTCCCTCTTTGATAATTTTCGCCTCTTTGGGATTCTTAGAAATCTGATTTTTATACTCGGTATTAATCCATTTTGAATAAAAATTAACCTTAAAAGGTTCATTTTTAATTGTATTTGTATTTGTTTTATTTTTTACAGATAATTTAAGAGTTCCAAAAGGATTATCCTTTCTTTTAAGAAATCCTTGGACTAGAAATTCATTAGTTTGACCATCAATAAAAGCTACCGGACTAATGTTAAAAAATGGTGTTTGATACTCTTTTTGTTCTTGATTTTGAGGATCGTAAGAAAATAACCTCTTCCGAGAATCTGTGCTAGACTCCACAGTGAAGAAAAATTTATTATCACTAAAAATAATATCCTTAGGGGTATAAGCCAAATTAATTGAACTTAACTCAGAATTTTTAATTAAATCATAGATTTCAAAACCAAACTGATTATTTTCATCAAATTTCGCATATCCAAGATACCTTCCATCGGCTGAAATTGTAATTCCCGCAATTTGGCAGGCAGGATTAAATGAAATTATCTCCTTATAAAATTTTGAATCCGTAGCTTTTTTTTGAACAATGCAACTCTTATCTCTATTAAATTCATGGAAATAAATATTTCCTTCATTATCAACTACCGGATAATCCCCTTTTCCAACAAAATCTTTATTTTCTGTTTTAGGATCAATTAGATAAACAGCTTTTCTTAAAGATCCATATTCCATTCTTTGGAACTTACTGTAAACAACAAATTTGCCATTTGGAGAAAAATCTATGTTCTTAAAATAACTTTCTTTTATCAAATATTTGCTATCAGTCAAAGATAATTTAGATTTTGCAATTGAATCACGGCTAAATTTTCCTATGATTAAATCCAAATAACCTTGATCTTTATCCTTTTTACCAACCAATAAGATTTGATCATTCTTTAGCTTTAACTTATTTATCTTCGCAAAATCATAAGCTAGCTTATTAAGCCCATTTATAGAATAAGAACTGCTACTATCTACTGCTTTAATCAGTTCTTTATCTTCATACATTTTCCCATAGTAATAAGTATAAATATATCTTCGCCATTCTTCCTTAAAATCTTCAAAAGATTTATGATAAACTTTCTTAAAAGCTTTTTCAAAATCGTAGATCCCTAGTTCATCTTTGAATTTAACCAGCTCAATTAATTTTTCTTCACCATAATGAGCAGCTAAGTATCTAACCATCGAAAAGCCGGTAGCATAAAAATATCCGGCCGTAAACTCCTCATTTAAATTATTGGCAAACACACCCTTTTTTAAGGCTTCGTCTTCCCTGCCTTGACCCCATTTTTCACCACTAAAAAACATAGCATAGCCTTCACTAAAAGAACGAGGAAAAGTAATTGCCGAATAAGGGAAAAAATTATCAAGCCAAGATCTCACGCTATTATACATAAAGTAATGCCCCATTTCATGACTGATTACTTTTCTGAGCCATTTTTCATCACCTGTAAAATGCTCAAGAAAATCATTTTGATCTACCCAAAGCACAATATGATCATTAGACATGCAGTAGCCATTCATAATATCGTCTTGGTTTGAAATAAAAATTCTAACCTTATGCTTTGGCTTATCATTGTAGGTTTTAGCTAGTTGCTTATAGGTTTCTTCGGCTAGAGAAGCAGCTTGCTTGGCTTCTTTTAAGAGAGGATTATGATAAACAATTATAATATGCTCTGTTTCTATTTCTTTCCAGTCAAGCTCATTATGATTCCTGCCATTCATCATGGTATAGCTAAAAAGATTACAAAACAAACTTAAAAGAACTATTAGTATTATTTTTTTTTTCATGATTTTCCCTTTCGATTGATAAAATTGTTTATAATTTACAAAACTGATCGCAGAAAGAACTGTTTTTGATTCATTTTATATTTCAGCTTATTTCAGTAAGACCATCTTTTTAATTAAGGATCTATCCTCTGTTTCAAGTTTATAATAATAAACCCCTGAATTAAGATGAGTCGCATCAAAACTAATAGCTTTAAATCCCTGCTCCAATTCACAATTAAGAAGATTCGCCACTTCTTCTCCTTTAAGATTATAAATACTAAGTTTTACTCTCCTTAGAGCTGAATTATAGAATTTAATAGTAGTCTCGGGATTAAATGGATTTGGATAATTTTGATAAAGAGTAGTCTCAATTGGAGTATTTTCAGTAATTGCCAAACTTACCTCTACCTTCCAAGTATGACTCGTTTGGCTTTCGGCATCAGCAACAACTACTTCCACCTCATAAGAACCGCTATTAGTAAAAGTCATTTCAAAGGAATTACTATTTTCTTCGTTTTGAATAATTCCCCCAACAAGCCACTTGTAATTAAGTTGATCACCATCAGCATCAGTAGCCACCACAGAGAAATTGATAGTATTATTTTCCTCTATCGTAAGATCATCACTCATAGGACTATAATCAATGATTTCAGGAGCCTGATTTTCAAGAGGATCGTAAGCAACAACCACTCCTCTATCTTCCAAAATAGGAATTAAATTAACAATCGAATTTACACTGAGAGGATTCGCTTTTAAATCAAGCTGATCACCACTAGCAAGTCCATTATTAGCAACTAAAGGCTCAATATCTACTATTTGATTATTGTTAAGAGTAAGTATTTCTATCTTATTCAAATTCGCTAAAGCAGTAATATCAGCTAGTTGATTATTATTGAGATCAAGAGTTACAAGAGAAGTTAAATTATTTAAGAATGAAATATCCGTTAATTGGTTTACTCCAAGATAAAGAATCTCTAAATTAGTCAAATTCGTTAAGGCTGAAAGATCACTTAATTGATTATTTTCAAGATAGAGCTGTTTTAAATTAGTCAAAGTTGCCAAAGCGGAAAGATCAGTTAATTGATTATTATAAAGTCCAAGGAGCTCCAGCTCAACCAAATTGCTTAAAGGGTTTACAGAGGCTATTTGATTATTATTAAGATAAAGCTCTCTTAGAGAAGTTAAATTAGCTAAAGAAGAAATTTCTGCTAATTTATTTTTCCCTAGATCAAGAACTTCTAACTTGGTCAAATTTGCCAAAAAAAATATCTCCGTTAGCTGATTATTATAAAGTTCCAAAACTTCTAAATTAGTCAAATTAGTCAAGGCTGAAAGATCAACCAATCCGTTATTATAAAGGTCTAACCTTCTCAACTTGGTTAAATTAGCCAAAGGACTAATATCTGAAAGTTGATTACTTCCAAGTTCAAGCAATTCTAAATTAGTCAAGCTAGTTAAAGAAGTAAGATCTGCTAATTGATTTTTATCAAGATATAGTTCTTTAAGAGCTGTAAAATATTCTAAACCTGTTAGATCTAAAATATTCTTATCAGTAAAAGCACAAGAAAGCAAGGTATCAACATCGGTATCGTAAATATCTCCGGTAGGCTTATCAATTCTTTCTCTTACTGCAGACTCTAAATTGGGATCAGGAAAATTGATAACGAGACTCTCTCTCTCTAAAGAAAAATTTCTCTCTTGAATATTGCTTGCACTAGCTGAATTTAAATTGATAGTTATTATCAAAGAAATTAAGACTAAAATCAGTTTCCTTCTTTTCACTATTCTTCCCTTTCATCGTATATAAAGCAAATTTTTTAAAAATAACATAAAATTTTAAATCAATTTTGTTCCTAAAAAGTTAATAGTTGCTAGAACTAGTTAAAATATTAAACTTACTCCTAGGTAGTATCTAGGCTTGTAAATCATTAAATTTATACTCCTTTACACTCCTCAACTTAAAATTTAAAATTAAACAAAACCAACTCAATTATTTTGCGTTTAGAGAGCGAGAAGTCGCTATCGCTCCAATGCAAAATGCAGAAACGCAGTTCGGCGTAAGCCCATGCAAAATGCAAAATTACGCTTCCAAAGGAAGCGACTCTTTTTTCTTTCTTTTGGAGCCAAAAGAAACCTTTTTCAAAACATGGCTTTCAATCTTCAAATATTTTTGCGTTTAGAGAGTGATTAGTTTCTAGGATTGCTTGAAATTTTGTGACTGAGCCTACAGACAAGTAGGTGATTGAACAAAATTTTAAGTTTGACGAAGAAAATGATCACTCTATGAATGTAAAAATTAAAATTTTGTGACTGAGCCTACAAACAAGTAGGTAATTGAACAAAATTTTAAGTTTGACGCAGGAAATGATTACTCTATGAATGCAAAATTTTGGATTCTTTTGATTGAAGCTCCTAATTTATTAACCCTCTGATCAATCGCCTCATAACCTCGATCAATTTGTCTAACATTATGGATAATAGATTGCCCCTCAGCCGCTAAACTTGCAATTAAAAGACTCATTCCGGCTCTAATATCAGGAGAAGACATTTCTATTCCTCTTAGTTGATTAGGACCGGTAACTACTACCCGATGAGGATCACAGAGCACAATCTTAGCCCCCATTCTAATTAAAGAATCAGTAAAAAATAGTCTTGCCTCAAACATCTTTTCATGAATAATAACAGTTCCTTTAGAAAAAATGGCTGCAACAACCATAAGACTGGTTAAATCCGCAGGAAAGCAGGGCCATGGTTGATCTGAAATAATAGGAATTTTTCCCCCAAGATCATCCTCAATTATAGCTTCTTTAGTCCCATCAACAATAATATCATTTCCCATAATTTGATAGGATGCCCCTATTTTTTTAAAATGAGGCAAAATAATATCCAAATGCTGATTATAACAATTTTCTAACTGTAATTTACTCCTAGTTGCCATGGCAAGACCTATTAAAGAGCCGGTTTCAATATGATCGGGAAGCACCCTATGAGTAGTTCCATTAAGCTTTTCAACTCCCTCAATAATCAAATAATTACTACCTATTCCTGAAATCTTAGCTCCCATTGCAATTAACATTTTACAAAGATTTTGGACATGAGGTTCACAGGCGGCATTATAGATAGTAGTTCTTCCTTTGGCTAAAACAGCCATCATAATTGCATTTTCAGTAGCCATCACGCTGGCTTCATCTAAAATAAGATCACTCCCTATTGCCCTCTCAAGAGAGATAATAACATCAGCGGCAATTTCAAGCTTTGCTCCAAATTTCTTAAAGGCTAAAATATGAGTATCAACTCTTCTCCTGCCAATTTTATCTCCACCGGAACTTGGCATCTTAGCAAAACCTTTACGAGCCAACATAGGAGCTAAGAAAAGAAGTGAAGATCTTATTTTGGAAGTTAATTTATTATCGAGGCAATCTCCAATTTCTTTCGCTAGAATACTATAAGAACCCTTAGCTAGTTGTTTAACTTCTGCTCCTAAAGATTCCAAAATTTCAAGCATAATCTTAGTATCAAGAATTTCCGGAATATTTTCCAAAATAACCTTTTCATCTGTTAGCATAGCAGCTGCAATTACAGCTAAAGCTTCATTTTTATTTCCGGACGGAGTTATCTTTCCCTTAAGCTTTCTTCCTCCTTCAACTATAAAAGTTCCCATTTTCAGCTCCTTTATTTATTAAAAATGCTCGAATAATGCCTATTTCTGAGCTTAATTCTCTTTTTTAAAGAAGAATGAAGTTTATCTTTTAAGTCTTTTCTATTTTTGAATTTATTCTTACAAATCTCTTTACTAATCCTATTGAACATTACAATTTTGTTATAATCATAAACAAATTTCTCTAATTTTTCGCAATAAGGAATAATTCTCTTTATTTTCTGATATTGTTTCTTGTAGTAAAGAACCTTTATAATAGTAAGATACATCTCAAAAACCTGATCTTTGGAATAATGACCGGTATTCTTACTAATAGAATAAAGTAAATTTTCTAATTTTTCATTTAAATTAGTCTTAGATTTAGCAATTAAAGCTATTTCTAAAAAGATTTTGCTCAAATTATTATATTTATAAAATTTATAAATATTCTTACTCAATTTTAAATTCTTCTCAGCTTCCTCTAAATCATCAAAGAAAAGATAATAAATTCCTAAATTGAGATAGGAATAGAAAATATGCTTCTTATCCTTAGCCTCTTTTGAAGCTAATAAACATTCTTGATAAGCCTTTAAACTGAGTTCTTTTTCATCATAATACTGGTATATTTGACCAAGCCTAAAATAAGCTTTCATCAGCATTTCAGAATTTGAATCAAAAGCAAATTGACTAATAGCATAATTAGTTAAATTAATTGCCCTTAGAAACATATTTTGATAGCTATAAACTTGACCTAAAATCAACTCATACTCTGTTCTTTTACCATAAAAGCCATAACCATCGCAAAGATTTAAGAGATTTTTAACAATTATTTCAGCATTTTCATAATTTCTATTAAAAATAGCGAGTTTAATCATATTGCCATAGGTTTTATAGGTCCCGCCAATATTCATAATTGATTTATAATAATTCAAAAGATTTTGATTATTTTCATAAGCAGCTAAATAATTAGCTTTTTTATAATTATAAAAACCCATGCTCTTTTGATAATTTTCTAAATTAGCTAAATCAACTTCTAAAGCTTGATAAATATTTCTAGCAAGATTTAAATTCATATCAGCTTGATCTAATTTATTATTGCTAATTAAATAATAAGAGTAAAAAGATCTAAATTCAGCCTCATCGCTAACCATGTTAGTCTCTGTAGCGATTACAATTGATTCTTCACAAATTCTCACAAAATTAGAATAATTTTTTTCCTTTAGATAAAGTCTTGCTAAATAAAAATTAACCTTTAAAAGCCTTTCTTTTATTTTTAATTGATCGGCAAAAATAACAGCCTTAGAAAGAAGATTATAATCGTCCTTAATATCGCCAAGAAGTCCGGATTCAAATCTAAAAACCACAAGATCTATCCATAATTTAATTTTTCGATGCTTCTCTAACTGTTTCAGATTAATTTCTTCCGAAATTTCCTTAATATCTTGGTCAATATTTTCTTCTCTTGCTTTGAACTGGTTGAGTTGTGATTTTTTAATCAGTTTTAATTCTCTGACCGGAGCAGGAGCTGATTTTGGAGTAGCTTCAGCTTCCTCTTTGGAATCTTCCGGTTTGGACTCAAGCTCAGGTTTTGTTTCAGAATCAGAATTTAAAAAACCATTCTTAGCTTGCTCTACTTGTTCAGTTTGCTTACCGTCTAAATTATTTTCAGAATTAACAGGCTGCTCTTCAGAATTAAAATCTTCGTGGTATTCTGATTTTATTGCTTCTTTTTCTTTGGTTAGCAGCTGGATTTTTTCCTCTAACTCATTAATATTTTGGTCTAGTTCCTTAATGTCTAAGTAGAAAATTTTACTACCAATCTGGCAAATATTTCTGAGAGCGTTCAGATTTAATTCTTCCTTAGAAATCTTAGCCAATGAAAAAAGCTTCTCTTCTAACATTTCTAGATTGTTAGCTCTGTGATAATGATAAAAGATTTTAAAAGCATGATTATCATAGGTTTTCTTGCTATAAATATTGGCAATTAGATTATGAATTAATATCCTATTCTCCATTGGAATTTGTTCGTAAATACTCTTTAAGAAAACAGGTTCTGTTATTTCAAAAAAACTATCTTTTGACTCAATAAAACCACTTTGTTCCAATTGATTTAAAGCTTCAACATCATCATCATTATAGTTTAGAGATTGTAAAAGACTGCTCAGATCTCCATAATTAAAGGAATCTCCCAAGATAGAAATTAATTGCAGAATATTCTTGGCATTATCGTCAAGCAGATTCATTTTTTCTAAGAAAAGCTCCGTTAGATCCCCAGGAGTCTCTTCACCTGCAATTTTTCTTAATTTGAGCATTGTTTTAGTACGATAAATTAAACTCTTACTCAATAAATAATTCAAATACTCTTTTAAGCAATAAAGATTCCCCTCCGTAATCTCATAGAGATATTCTAAAAGAGTTTTGGTGATCTTCTTTTTAGGAAAAGCATGTTCTAAATATTTTTCCGTTTCCTTTTTATCTAAATTATCTATTTTGAGAAAAGTAGCAGAGTAACTAGCATGATATTTATGAGGTTTTTCTCTATAGATGAAAATAATTTTCAATAACTCATGATTCAAAGAAGCATATAAAATATCTTTAGTATTCTTGCTTAAAAGATCACCATCATCTATTATTAAACAAATTCTTTTCTGAAAATTATCAAAATATAATTTTAAAAGATCTTGGAAGGCAAATCTCAGTCTGGCAACATG
>PDWI01007772.1_pt1 | contig 12845 bp, 9 predicted proteins | sample 1430891 | NCBI WGS metagenome assembly PDWI01 (sample SAMN01162508, study PRJNA174530) | Oral metagenome, whole genome shotgun sequencing project. | biome: Marine environment; feature: Marine mammal; material: Swab sample of the gingival sulcus; isolation source: swab sample of gingival sulcus... | reverse complement strand
TTCTTTATAATATTCTGTTTCGAGCAGCGCTCTTTCAATGGAAATTGATGGCTGAGTTTCAAAACTTCTTTTTCTCAAACGTTCAATTCTTTCGTTCATACTATCCTCCAATTTGGACGGTTAACCCCATGCGGGCTAATATATTCGAACATGCTCTGATTGTTTTTTTGTGTATCTGTTGAAACGCAACTGCGGGGTATGCGCGATTCATTTTTCTGTATTTTGATTCAGCAATATTATGATAGGGCAGGAGGTCAACTTCCGGTGGTTGGGGGAGGCCTGTGAGAAAGGCAGCACTGGCATGCATGTTCTCTTTATCACTATTGACACCTTCTATCAGAGGGATTCGAATCCGTATCTGTTTTCCTTTTTCAGAAAGAGTCCTTATATTGCTTAAAATCAACTCGTTTGGAACTCCGGTATAAAGCCGGTGTTTCTCACTGTTCATATGTTTTAAATCAATCAGAAACATATCACAGTTTTCTGCAACCTCTAACACTGTTTTTTTTTCTGCATAGACTGTTGTGTCAACAGCACGATTGATGCCAAGCTTACCGCATTCCCGCAGAATATCGAGGAGGAACCCAGGTTGCATCAGAGGCTCTCCGCCGGAGATCGTAATGCCTCCATTGGACTCATCATAGAATGCAGTGTCTTTTTCGATTGCTGAAATAATATCTGCTACAGAGGATTCCCAGCCTATTGCCTCATGGGCCAGAGCCGGACATACTCCAACGCATGACCTGCACTGTCTGCATGTTGTTGCATCCCTAATTATTTCGTTATCCACCCGACTGAGACTCAGAGTTGGACATACGTTCAGGCATTTTTTGCAACCAATACATTTACTTTTAATCCAGATCGTAGAAAGCTCTTTTTCTATCCCTTCGGGATTATGACACCACCAGCATCGTAAAGGGCATCCCTTTAGAAATACTGTCGTTCGTATATTTGGGCCATCATGGATGGCATATTTTTTAATCGCGAATACTCTTCCCATGAGATTACAGTATATCTAATAATAATTATTATTGCTGTAACTTTTCATTAATTTTGTTGATATTGGCTGACAGTCTCCCCTTTTATATGGAATGGATTTTAGTCAAAAATGCTTTGTGTTACCCGAATTACATGGAAAAAATGTTATTTTCTGCTTTCAAGAAAAGTTTTTAAAATACCACTGGCCAGAATGAGACAACATCCGGTAATTTGTATGGGAGAGAGAGTTTCCTGGAATATAGTCCAGGAAAACAGGACTACGGCAACGGGTTCCATATAGGCAATGGTTCCAAACACGGCAACAGGGAGCCTGCTAAGTGCCGTTATAGCAAACAGAAGGGCCAGAACGCCAGGGAAAAAACCTACAGCAAGAAGCCATGGTATATGGTTCGCGTGCACTGTAGAAATAGAGAAAATAACAAAGGGAATCATTACCACGCTGCCTGCGAGAAGCTGCCAGAATGTCCTTGTATAAAAATGAATTTGTGGTTGTATCAATCGGTTTATCACGATAAATCCTGCATATGATATAAGCGCTGCGATGCCATAGCATATACCGATGAATTCCTTCCTGTTTCCTGTCAGATCAATTTGAAATTCCATCATCATAAAACCGATCAGGGCAAAACAGATCAGAGCAAGAGCCAGCGGGGTTAATCTTTCCCCAAGAAAAAAATGTGCGGCAACAGAAGCGGCCAGGGGAGCAAGATAGAGAAGCATGATGGCGTTGGCCATGGAAGTGTAATTCATTGCCTGAACATAAAACATGATAAAGCCTGCCAGGAGTGCTCCATTGACAATAACAGGCAAGGAAGGAAATGTTGTAATTTTATCCAGTTTCCTGATAATCGAGAGATAAGTTACCAGAAATAGTGCTCCGAGAAAAAGCCTGAAAAAGGTTATGATTTCAGCAGGAAGCCCTGTAATCTTTGAAAAAACACCGATCGTCCCCATAAGGATTGCTGAGAGGAATGCCAGTAGTATTGCTGATGTATCCATTATGGTTCCTCGAAATATTAACAAATCGTATAACTATGCAAGGATGTTCAAAACAGGTCTTCCTGTAAATGTAATTGGTTGCAAGGTGAGACAGGTGTGAGTTTTGTTACAACCTGGTGAGAGGAAGATACTGCCCGCTTAAAAAAATTAAAGAATATACAAATGTGGCAACGAATATGTATGTTCTTTGAAAACCGGCTCCTCTTTTGACTGGAAGCAGGCGTTTTTTATTTTGTAGCAGAATAGTTCCTGTTTTTAACCGTCACAGTTTGTTCCTACTTTCTGTTGTTCTCAATGAACTGTTGTACCATCAGCTCCCCCAGCTCTTTGGATCGTTCGGTTGCAGTCTCCACAGCATTGATGAGGGTAGTCCTGAGTCCACCCTGTTCCAGGGTATGAATACCTGCAATGGTGGTTCCGCCAGGTGATGCAACTCTGTCTTTGAGCTGTCCTGGATGTTCTCCTGAGTCCAGTAATAGTTTTGCAGAGCCAAGGACAGTCTGGGTGGATAACAGCAGTGAGTGTTTTCTTGAAAGACCCATCTTGACGCCGGCATCCGCAAGAGAGTCAATAATTGTGAATATGAAGGCAGGACCACTTCCACTGAGACCTGTAACCGCATCCATGAGCAGGTTTTCCTTGATGAACACCGTTTTGCCAACAGAATTAAAAATCTCTGTAGCAAGTGAAATATCATCTTCAGTAGCGTATTCACCAGCAGCTATGGCTGTGGCACTTTCCTTTACAAAGGCGCATATATTGGGCATCACACGTATCAATCGCAGCTCTTTGTCAAGGCCTGAAGCTATTGCTGCCAGGGGAACACCCGCTGCCATGGAGATGATGAGTTTTGATGTATTCAGAGCCTGGGCAGTCTCCTTGAGTACCTCTGCAAGAATCTGCGGTTTGGTGGCATATATTATTACTTCCGACTTTTCTACCACTTCTGTATTGTTCAGGGTTGTCTTGACGTGATATTTTTCTCTGACTTTTGAAATTGTTTCGTTGGTTACATCGGAGCTGATGATATTTTCAGGATCTGTGGAGTTTGACAGTATCAGCCCGCTGATCAAGGCTCGGGCCATATTCCCACTTCCGACAAATCCTATCTTTTTATTCCGTAACATTATGGTAGTACTCCTGATTAATCAAATATATTCCAGTGCAGGTTACAAAGGATCAATGTATTATTTGTAGTTTGCGGGGAGTAAGGACTTTGATTATTGGAAAAATCCCGCCCCGAAGACTCAGCAGAATGTAGCAAGACCGCAAGGTTTTTGCAATATGCTTACCTGTACTTTGTTGTTGGTGAAATATATAAAAATCGAAAATACATCGTTTTAGTTGGATTTTCTGTGGTGTGCTCACTTTTTCTAGGGGCAAATAACAGCACAGGCGAATTGATGCGGAGATGATAAATTATTCTTATTTGAATTTTTATTCAATACTGTATAATGGGGGGGGAGTGATACGAGGGAGGAAAATGCCAGACGGGAGGGCAAATGAATATCCACGAGGAAATACACCAGAAAAAGGAGAGTTTCTTGTTTGATTCTCCAATGCACAGTTTAGCACTGGCAAAAAAAGCTGCTGAGTTAGCAAGAAACTGTGTGATTGTTGTTGATTCGACAGGTAGGGTTGTGGTGGCAGATGGTTTGGCTGATGAGATGCTGGCTGTTACCGCTGGCAGCTCGTTGGGAAAACTTTTTCCGGATTTACTTTCGATGTTAACAAAGGTGAGTGTGGAGCAGAAAGAGTGTCATCTGCAATCATTACAATATGGTTTCAAGGAATTCAGGGTAACTGCCACCCCGATATGTTTGGAGGGAAAACAGCCAGGAGGTATCTTTCTCTTTGAGGAGAGTTCAGGATTACAGCGGATAGCCTGGGAGAACAGTTACTTGAAACATTTTACCCGGGAGTTGGAGACAATCATCAATTCCTCATCAGACGGGTTGTTTGTCTGTGATTCCGAGGCAAATGTTATTCGGGTAAATCCCGCTTCAGAGCGGATTCACAGAATGGCGGCCAGTGAACTCATCGGTAAGAATATGGAGGATCTCATTGCCCAGGGTTTCATAGACCGTTCTGCTGCATTGGAAGCTATCAGGAGAAGGGGACCTGTCAGTCTTTTGCAGGAAAAAGATGATCGAAAAATGATCTCGATTGCAACCCCGGTATTTGATGAGAGTGAGCATCTCATCAGTGTGGTGGTAAGTGAACGGGATATTACGGAAATTGATACTTTGCACAGGGAACTGGAAGAACAGGGGTCTCTTAAGGATCAACTCCAGTTTCAGCTGTTGGAGATGCAGTTGGCCGAGTTAACAGCCACCCAGATTATTGCTCGTTCAACTGTAATGATCAGAGTGTTGGAAAAAGCACTGAAGGTGAGCACTGCGAACTCCACGGTATTGATCACTGGTGAATCAGGTGTGGGGAAGGGACTTATCACCAATCTTATCCACTCTAATTCAAGCAGAGCTGGAAAGCCGTTGATCAGGATTAATTGTGGGGCGATACCTGAGTCACTGGTGGAGTCTGAGTTGTTTGGTTATGAGGCCGGGGCATTTACAGGGGCAAAGGAGGGTGGAAAGCCAGGATCACTTGAGCTTGCCGATGGTGGCAGTCTTTTCCTTGATGAAATTGGTGAACTACCAATGGCTGCCCAGGTGAAGTTGCTTCGCTTTCTGGAAAATGGCAGAATTACTCGGGTGGGCGGTTCCAAGGTTATATCTATCGATGCCCGTATCCTGGTGGCAACCCATCGGAATCTCCAGGAGATGGTGACCGAAGGCACCTTTCGGCAGGATCTTTACTACCGCCTCAGTGTGATCCCTTTAAGAATTCCGCCGCTGCGAGAGCGAAAGGAGTGTATTTTTTCGCTGATTCAGCACTTTGTCGAACATTTTTCCGAGATAAGTAAAACCAGGAAACGGGTAAGTAGAGAGGCTCTGGACGTGCTGTTATCGTATCCCTACCCAGGTAATGTTCGTGAACTTATGAATATTTGTGAGCATGCTATTGTAATGTCTGAAACAGAGGTGATCAATACATCTGATTTGCCCCGGGATGTTCGTGAGTTTGTTCGTGCAAACAGATCAAGGGCGACTGTCTGGTTTAAAGGTATGTCTTTGAAACAGATTCTTGGAAATGTCGAGAGGGAGGTAATGCAGGAGGCCATGACTATTTACAAGAGCCAGGCTGCTGCGGCAAAGGCCCTCGGGGTAAGTCAGCCCACCATTGCCCGCAGGTTGAAAAAATTTAAAAAAGAAGAAGTATGAGATGCATTCTTCTATTTCATAATTTATTCAATCTTGAATAAAAGCAGCCCTTCATTTTAATGTTTCAAGATAATGATAGTAATTTTACAACAGCAGTTGGTGTAAACGTTGTCTTTATTTTTTACCATCTACCATTATTTTTGATGTTTTCTTTCATCTATTCTGATTAGGGAGGGGTTTCTTATTAACCATCTGTAATTAAGAAGTAAAATTGCTGTTAAGAGCTGGTTTATCCGCTGATCCATGTTGTGTCCTGTATGCCAAAACAACTCTTTTCTCAATCAGTCATTTTTTGTTTTGGCACTTAATTTGCTAATGTATTTCAAAAATAATGAGGAACATTGCAGGGTCAGATACCTTTCCTGAAAATGGTTTTACTGCAGGGACTATAACGATCAGGTTATTCCACATTTCTTACGAGTATCGATTGCTCTAACAGTGTAACGAAAGACATGAAATCATAAAACCCTGTTGTCAATGTCTGGTAGTGAAACTGCTGGGGTACAATCTGCTCACGCTGACTTGTTGATTTGAAACGAGGCCGGTATTGCGTGCACTTTCTGATACTATCATTGCAGAGATCAGATAGTTGTATGTAAAAACAAAGCGATTCATGAGAGGCTTGGGCGAAAAGTAAAAAAAGAGGAATACTATGCTGAATAAATTGATTTCGAACATACTTCCCTATATGCCTAAATCACTGGTTTGGCATTTTTCCAAGGAGTATATTGCCGGTGAAACTATTGACGATGCTATTCAGGCAGCCTTGAAACTGAACAGCCAGGGTATTCTTACCACTTTGGATATCCTGGGTGAGTTCATCAAGAATCTGGATGAGGCTGAAGCCAATAAAGAGGAGTATCTTGAGGTCATTGAAGCTGCTGAGAAGGCTGGGGTAAAGGGAAATTATAGTGTGAAGCCAACATTTTTTGGACTGCTCATCGATAAAGAGGTTGCATACACCCTTATCAGGGAAATTGTTGCCAAGGCGGCAAGCTATGGAAATTTCGTTCGCATTGATATGGAAGATTCACCCTGCACTGATCTTTCCATTGAACTCTTACGCAGGCTGAAGAAAGAGTTCCCGGAGAACGTCGGCCTTGTATTACAGGCGTATTTGAAGCGAACAAATGATGATATTCGAAAGATGGAGGATCTTAACGAACCGGATATACCTCTCAATTTCCGTATCTGCAAGGGTATTTATGTTGAACCCCGCTCTATTGCCTACAAGGAGTATGATGAGATTAACCGTCATTTCCTTGAAGATGTTGAGCTGATGATGGAGAAAAATATGTACCCCTCCATTGCCACCCATGATAAACCACTGGTTGAAGGTGCTTATAAACTCTTGGAGAAGCATAACTATCCCAGAGACAGGTATGAGTTCCAGATGTTGTATGGCGTTACGCCTGCTCTGAGAAAGTCCATTGTAGATAAAGGACATAAAGTCCGCGTCTATGTACCCTTTGGTAAGCAGTGGTTTGGCTACAGTACCAGACGGCTTAAGGAAAACCCTGCGATTGCGGGTGTAATCCTGAAAGCTCTGTTTAAAAAGGGTTAGCTTTTTGAAGTAAAAATAAAAAATTAGATAATTTGGGAGTAAGAAGAATGAATTTAGTCAATAATGGTGTAATCATTCCACCAAAAGCACAGAATCTGCCTATTCTTGGGTATCTTCCAGGCAGTCCTGAAAAGGCCAGATTAAAGAAAGCGTTAGAGGAAATGGCGGGTAAGAAAATTGAAATTCCTGTCATCATCGGCGGTAAAGAGGTGCGCACCGGGAATCTGGGGAAAGTAGTTATGCCGCATGATCATCAACATGAGCTGGCAACCTACCATAAGGCGGGCCCTGAAGAGGTGCGTCTGGCTATCGATACAGCAGTCGCTGCCCAGAAAATGTGGCGCTCTTTTCGCTGGGAAGAGCGGGCTGCAATCTTTTTGAAGGCTGCTGAGCTGATCTCGGGGAAATACCGTGCCCTGATGAATGCCGGGGCAATGCTGGTCGGCGGGAAAAATGTGTTTCAGGCTGAGATTGATGCTGCCTGTGAATTTGTTGATTTTCTCAATTTTAATGTCCAGTATGCTCACGAGATCTATAAGAAACAGCCTGAGTCATCTTCAGGGATATGGAATTATGTTCAGCAAAGGCCACTCGAAGGTTTTGTTTTTGCGGTAACTCCGTTTAATTTTACTGCCATTGCCGGTAATCTTCCCACAGCTCCAGCCATTATGGGAAATACAGTTGTTTGGAAGCCAGCTTCTTCCCTGGTGTATACACCATATCTGATTATGCAGATCCTGGAGGAGGCTGGGTTGCCACCAGGAGTCATTAATTTTGTGCCAGGGACGGGCAGTGATGTGGGTGATATTTGTTTGAAAGATCCTAACCTCGCTGGTGTACATTTCACAGGTTCCACTAAGGTCTTTCAACATATGTGGAAGACAATTGGTGAAAATATCTCCAACTATAAATCCTATCCCCGTATTGTTGGAGAGACCGGTGGCAAGGATTTTGTCTTTGCCCATGCCAGTTGTGATACAGATGTGCTTGTTGCAGGTCTTGTACGGGGTGCCTTTGAGTATCAGGGACAGAAATGTTCTGCTGCCAGCCGTGCCTATATTCCTCGCTCTATCTGGCCAGAGGTGGAAGGAAAGTTGAAAGAAGAAATTGGTCGTATCAAAATGGGTTCTCCGGTGGATTTTACTAATTTCTTTGGAGCGGTAATTGACAAGGCGGCATTTGATACCATCTCAAGCTATCTTGATTATACCCGGGAAAATGATGGTGGTGAGATCATTATCGGTGGTAACTGTGATGACAGTGTTGGCTATTTCATTGAGCCAACCGTGATTTTAGCAAGTGACCCCAAATTTAGGACCATGGTGGAAGAGATTTTTGGTCCCGTCCTTACCATCTATGTCTACGAGGATGAGAAGTTCAGTGAAACACTTGAATTGTGCGATACCTCTTCCATGTATGCCCTGACCGGTTCCATCTTCAGCAGGGAGCGGCGGCCTATCAGCGAGGCCATGGCTGTTTTGGAGAATAGTGCTGGTAATTTCTATATCAATGATAAACCAACGGGTGCTGTGGTTGGCCAGCAGCCCTTTGGTGGCGGGCGTGCATCCGGGACCAATGACAAGGCGGGGTCCGCGGCTAATCTCATGCGTTGGGTTTCCACAAGGACGGTCAAGGAAACCTTTGATCCTCCTGTGAAATTTGATTATCCCTTTATGGAAGAAGAATAAAAAACACTGCGGGTATGTTCGAGCATTTATCGGAATATTATGCAGAAATGACCCTGGTGATTGTAAAAGAAAAACGAAAAGTCAATAAGAAGAAATGGCTGGCAAATGCAGTTGGTTTGAGGTAGTAATACTTCTGTTATCGTTTTGATTTCAGTCGGCTACAGATAAATACTCAACTTTAAGGGGGAGTAATAAATGAATGTAAATGTTAGATTTCTTGTTTCTATTGCCGCAGTTTCCATGGTAATTGCATTGAGCGGCAGCTCAGCTTTTGCGAAACCTGAAATGGTTCTTAAGTTTGCTGGCCAAAGTGCGGTCGATCATCCTGCAACCAAACAGATGAATGCCATTGCGGAGGAAATTAAAGCGAAAACCGATGGTCGTATCGAGGTGAAGGTATATCCTGCCAGTCAGCTTGGCGACTATACTCTCGTTTACGAAGAGCAGATTCGTGGTACCATTGATATGTCCTGTATTTCAGTTCCAAGTCAGTTTGATCCACGGATGGAGCTCATCTATATAAACGGATTTGTAAGTGACTATGAAGACGCAAAAAAAGTATTCGCGCCTTCGGGATTCATCTTTAAGAAGATGAACGAGTATAATGAACGCCTTGGTGTCAAGCTTCTCGGTTTCTATGTTGAAGGAATGATTGGTATCGGGTCGACTAAACCTGTTAAGGCTCCTCTGGATCCGAATGTTGACAAGGGCGTAATGGTACGTATTCCTGGAATGGACGTATACAAGCTCGGCGCTGAAGCAATGGGATACAGAACCGCTTCCATCCCTTATGCTGAAACCTACCAGGCAATTCAGACCGGTGCGGCAGATGGTGTTGACGGATATCCTGTCGCTGCCGCATACACCATACTTGGTGATGTCATTAAATACTGGTACATGACCAACTATTCGGTTGAAGTACTGAATTTCATGATTTCCCAGAAAACCTGGGCAAAAATCAAGCCTGCCGATCAGAAGGTTATCTCTGATATTATGGCTGCTGCAACTACCAGAAGCGTTGAGGCTGCCGAGGCGGTTGACAAGAGTTATATGGACATGATGAAAAAGAAAGGTATCGAAGTGCATACCTATACCAAGGAAGAGCTTGTTCCTCTGATGAAAGCAATTGCTCAAACCTGGCCGAAGCTTGAAAGGAATATGGGTAAGGAGCTTATGGACGAGTTCAGAGCAGCGCTTGCTCCTGAATAACTGTTGTAAATAATCAGGTAATTCTACGTGAAGGTGTCGTTAAAGTTTGCATACGACACCTTTTTTATGTGTATTCATCTACGAAAGGATCAGGGTATTTTCATTTGCCGATAGTATCTGATGTAGTTTGCTCTATCTTTTGTAATATCGCTTGTACAAAGGAGTCTGTTTGTGTCAGAAAAATGTAGTGACAATAAATGCAGCATTAGCAGCAGTAGTACTGAAATTCTCGATGTCTTTGCACCTAAAAACAACTGGATTGATAAAATAGTCGTTAACAGTCTGTCCTTCATCTGTCTGGTTACCTCAATCATATTGACCCTTGTGATGTGTGCGGTAACGTTCTTTCGTTATGTTGTTCAAGGCGATTTGTACGGTTTTGAAGAATGGGTGAAGCTCTTTGCCTTCTGGCTGTACTTTGCAGGAGCAGCCCTTGGGGCTTATAACCGTACCCATGTTTCAGCGGATCTGGTGAATGCCTACCTGAAGGAAGGAAAGTTAAGACAATCCCTCACTTTTTTGAGGAATTTATTAACTGTTGGTGCCTGTGGTATCTTCGTTTATTACGGTTGGGAGTTTTTCTATTTTGGGTTTATGGGGCCTTTGGGAACAGGGATTGCGATACCAAAGACATCTGCCTGGAGAATTCCACTCTGGACGGGGTATATCTCTGTGTTCATGGGGCTGGCGTTAATGCTTTACTATTTTATACGGGATTTGATTGTAAGTGGTATGGTGTTGTTTGGGAGGGGAAATAAATGATTTTTATAGCTATAATAGTACTCTTGTTTTTCCTCATTATCGGAGTACCGGTTCCGGTCAGTTTTATGGCGTCTGCTGCGGTGTTGATTTTCTTTGGTGGACCCGATGGCAGTGGCTATCAGGCTTCCCAGCTTCTACCCTACGGATATGCCCAAATGAATTCGGTAACCCTTATTGCCATTGCTCTTTTTATCGCTGCTGGCGGTATTATGGAAAAGGGGAAAATTGGTGAGAAGCTTATCGATTTTGTTGATGTCTTTGTTGGTCATGTAAGGGGCGGTCTGGGGGTGGTTGGTGTTATTTCCTGTGCCATTGTTGGCTCAATCTGTGGTGCTGCATGTGCGACTCTCTCATGTGTTGGCTCCATAATGTATCCGCGTTTCAGAAAAGAGAAGTATCCCAGGGGACTTGCAGCAGCTTTGATGGCGAATGCTTCTCTGCTTGGCCTGCTCATTCCTCCCAATGCAACCCTGATTATTTTTGCCTGGATTAGTGGTCAGTCGGTTCTTGCCTGTTTTCTGGCGACAGTGCTTCCGGGATTTATTACAATTGCTCTGCTTTGTATGGTGAACATTTGGCTTCTCAGGCATAATACAGATGTTGTTTCAGAAGAAAAGCAGGGACGAACCATGGCTACCAGGGTAAAGCTGCTGCAAGATCGCGGCAAGAAGGCGATGCCTGCCCTTATGTTACCGTTTCTGGTTCTTGGGGGAATCTATGGCGGTATTATGACCACCACCGAGGCTTCTGCCATGGCTGTTTTCTATGCTGTTCCCGTTGGCATGTTTGTCTATAAGGGACTTAATCTTAAAAATACCTCTCAGGTACTGGTGGAGACGGCCATTACCACCGGTGTGATAATGGTTATGCTTTACTGTGTATCCATGCTGAGTAGATTATATATTCTGGAAGATCTTCCAGGGGTTCTTCTTAGCCTGTTTAACTCGGTTTCCGAGGATCCTATGGTGATCATGTTCATGATCAATATCTTTTTGGTGATTATGGGCATGCTTATGGATGATATCAGCGTAGTTGTTTTGACTACGCCGATTCTTATGCCAATTATCATGGAGCTTGGCTTTAATCCCATACATTATGCAGCAATTGTTGGTGTGAATACAGGTCTAGGCTGTATTACCCCTCCAGCCGCTCCTGTCTTGTATCTTTCCGGACGTTTAGGTGGGGCACCTATTGATGAGATGATGAAACCGTGTCTATGGTTTATTCTGCTCTGCTGGGTTCCCGTACTGTTTGTTACCGTCTTTTTTCCAAAGATTTCACTATTTCTGCCCCATCTCATAATGGGCACTCCATGGTAGGAAATATGAAATTTTACAGGAATATTTTTGCAGTAGCATGTTTTGCGTTTTTCCTGGCAGGGATTAGTACAGGGTATCCGTTTGCCTATCTTGCAGCAATGGTATGTGCCATGATTTCCAGAACTGCGGAAAAAAAGGGGTGGCCTGACCCCTTTTAAGTATAGCAACAGCCGGATTTGACACCATTGATGATTCTTGCTTGTTTCTGTGTATAGTTGAGAAGTAAGGGTTGTTAGCTAACTGTTGATTTAACTGTGGAAAATATAAAAATAGATGTAATCTGCTGAACTGCTTTTATCAGAAAGGTAAAGATGTTTTAATTTACTTTCTGCAAAGGAGGTAGTAGTCTACCTGCAACAGGTGCTTTAGACTTTGATCCATAAATACGAAGAGCGTAAAGGGCGACGTAACCCCAAAGGTAAAATAATGAAAGACTGGAATATAGAAACAAAAGCAGTGCAGTGTGGTTATTCTCCTAAAAATGGTGATCCGCGGGTAACTCCAATTGTACAGAGCACAACCTATAAGTATGACAGTTGTCAGGCTATTGCTGACCTTTTTGATTTAAAGGCTGCAGGGCATATGTACTCAAGGATCAGCAATCCTACCGTCGAGGTTTTTGAAAATAAGATGGCAGCCCTGGAGGGTGGTGTGGGAGCACTTGCTCTTTCTGCCGGACAGACAGCTTCTACCATCGCTATACTGAACATCTGTGAAGCAGGTGATCATCTTGTAGCCTTGTCAGTATTGTATGGCGGTACCTTCAATCTCTTTAAACACACGTTGAAAAAGCTGGGTATCGAAGTAACCTTTGTAACGCCCGATGCAGAGATCGACGAAATTCGGGCAGCATTCAAAGCAAATACCAAGCTGTTTTTTGCCGAGAGTCTGTCAAATCCTGGAACAGACGTGCTCGATTTTGCAAAGTTTTCAGCCGTTACAAAGGAGATGGGTGTTCCCTTTATCGTTGATAACACCTTTCCAACCCCGTATCTCTGTAATCCATTGCAGCATGGAGCCG
>PDWI01008798.1_pt1 | contig 12846 bp, 9 predicted proteins | sample 1430891 | NCBI WGS metagenome assembly PDWI01 (sample SAMN01162508, study PRJNA174530) | Oral metagenome, whole genome shotgun sequencing project. | biome: Marine environment; feature: Marine mammal; material: Swab sample of the gingival sulcus; isolation source: swab sample of gingival sulcus... | reverse complement strand
AAATGGCAAATGGCTTTTGCAATCATCGGAAAATAACTTGTTTTTGAGCGATATTTATCTGGTGAATGCCGAAAAATTGCAAACGCCAATAGATTTAAGTCAAAGCGGATACAACGACACTAAACCCAAATGGGGAATGAACGGCGAAATGATAATATGGACGAGCGACAAATATTCCATGCACAAACATGCCGTTTGGTGGGGCGCACGAACTCATGTTTTTACTATGTTTTTTGACAAAAAGGCTTACGATGTTTTCAAATTATCGAAAAAAGATTACGAAACTGCCGATAAAAAGCAAATTTCTTATCAATTTGATGAAAAAAATATTGATTACACAAACAGACGACAGCAAACAGTGAAATTAACCGACGAAGATTTTGTAATAACCGACCTTTTTGTTTCTAAAAATGGTGAAAATTTGTTCTATCTTGTAAGCAAACGCAAACGCCACGAGTTGCGAGTAAATAATTTGCGCAGCCATAAGGACAGTTGCATTGTTCGTTTTCCGAAAAGTGGCAATCGCTCTGCGCTTTGGAAAAATAAGGGCGACAACACGTATTTGAAAACCGATAAAGCGGGGAATATTTTTGCATTTATAAAAGGTTATATTTATAAAGTAAATGCCGACAATTTTAAATTGCAAAAAATTGATTACAACATAGATATGAATATCGACTTGGCAAAAGAACGAGCATATCTTTTTGAGCACGCTTGGCGACAAGTTGGCAAGACTATGATTTTGCCGAAATGTTGAGCGAAATGTTGGGCGAATTAAACGCTTCGCACACCGGTTGCCGATATTACCACAAAGCTGAAAATGCCGATACTACGGCGCGATTAGCCTTATTTTTGGATTATGATTATCCGAATGATGGCATAAAAGTTCAAGAAGTAATAGCCGGCGGCGTGTTTGACAAAGCCGACAGCAAAGTTCGAAAAGGCACGATAATAGTTGCAATAGACGGCAATAAATTGGGTAAAAATCACAACGATTTTGAGTTTTTAAACAAAAAAGTGGGCAAAAAAGTAGATATTGAGTTTTACGATGCCGAAAAAAAACAGAAAGCCGATAAGTATTTCGCAAGAGCGAGAGCTGCTTTATCAGCGTTGGATTAAGCAAAAACGTGAAATGACTGAAAGAAAATCGGGTGGAAAAATTGGCTATGTACATGTTAGGGACATGGACGATGCGAGTTTGCGCGAAACCTACGCTGATGTTTTGGGTTTGAACAAAAATAAGGAAGCCATAGTGATAGACACTCGCCACAACGGCGGCGGTTGGCTACACGATAATTTGGCGGATTTGTTCAACGGCAATGTTTATTTAGATTTTAATATTCGCGGCGTGCCATTTGGCAACGAGCCTATGAATAAATGGAGTAAAAAATCTATTGTTTTGATGTCGGAGGATAATTATTCTGATGCAAATGGTTTTCCGTATGCTTACAAAACGCTGAAATTGGGCAAGATAGTGGGTAAACCCGTTGCCGGCACAATGACTGCCGTGTGGTGGGAACGCCAGATGAACAACGAGTTTGTTTTTGGTATTCCACAAGTTGGCACAGTGAATTTACAGGGCAAATATATTGAAAATATCACATTATTTCCCGATTACGATGTTAATAATGATTACGACAAAGTTTTGCAAGGTATTGACACTCAATTGGAAGAGGCTATTAAAAAATTGGAAGATAAATAAAGCTTAATAACACTTCGTTCAATTAACAATTAGTAATGAGCAATTAGCAATTATGTTACTGATAATCAATAACATTGCACAACAAAAAGTTTATTTTCACAAAATACTAATTGTCAGCCGATTACAAAGGCGCATTCTGAAATACCATCAATAAAAAATCCGAGTTTTTAGCTCGGATTTTTTTATTATTAATTAGCATATTTTATGAATGCGCCTTGCTAACTAAACTAAGTGTTGATGTAAAGGTTAAGTGAAAATAACCAATATGACATGCAAATCAATAAATTATTCAATATGCTGGGTTAAAATTCAGATTAAAAAGTATTAACAATACCCATAAAATCATCAACTTTTAGAGCAGCTCCACCAATTAATCCGCCATCAACATCGGGTTGCTCGAATAATTCCTTAGCATTAGATGGTTTGCAACTTCCACCGTATAAGATAGTTGTATCGTTGGCTATTTCTTCGCCATATTTTTCGGCAACTAATTTTCTAATGTAAGCATGAATTTCTTGCGCCTGAGCTGAACTTGCAGTTACACCTGTGCCTATTGCCCAAACAGGTTCGTAAGCTATTATTACATTTTTAAACTCATCGGCACTTAAAGTGAATAAAACGCTTGATATTTGCTCTTTAACCACGTCAAAATGCTTGCCTGCTTCTCGTTGCTCCAATACTTCGCCAATACAAAATATTGGTTTCATATTGTTTTTTAATACTAAATTTATTTTTTTCAATAACGTTTCGTTGGTTTCGCCGTAGTAAGTTCTGCGCTCCGAATGTCCTAAAATTACAGCCTTCACTCCTACCGATTTTAACATTCCGACAGAAACCTCGCCTGTGTAAGCTCCTTTTTCTTCGGTTGCGCAATCTTGTGCTGCCAAACAAACAGTATCGTGATTAATTTGCTCGCTAACAGCATATAAATGTGTGAAAGGAGGAGCAACAATAACACCGGTTGCAGTATTATTAATACCCATAGTTACTTCGCGGCTAACGCCTTTTGCAAGCTCAACACCCTCTTGAACAGTTGTGTTCATTTTCCAGTTGCCTGCTACTATATTCTTTCTCATAATGTATTTATTATTAATTTATTTATTTTGTACTATTTTTTCAAATTCGCCAATTGACGGTATATCGTTATAGTTCCATTTACCTATTATTTTACCTTCTTTAATTAATAATACGCCCGGATTAGACCTTACCACAGTTTTCAGCGTAATAGGGTCGGAATTGTAAAATTTCACAGGAAATTTAATTTCAGACTTATATTTGTTCAAATTTTCGCTCGTAGATGTTAATAAATCTGCCTTAATTTTGTGTTCATAAGCATAATTCATAAGGTCGGATATTTTATCAAAACCTTTCATATCTGCCAATGCTAAATCATAAGAAATAATTAAAAAACTATAATTTTTGTCTGCTAAAATATTGTCCATCATATCTTCCGACGACACCGAACTTGTTTCATCTACAATCACAGGATAAGCTCTAAAATTGTATATTGGCGGTCTGTAACCTTTTTTTACCAATGTAGGCTTACTTGTTTTTGTTATTTTCCAAAGCGTATCTTTCCATAATTCTTTTTCGATATAAGTATTGTCATCAACTTTTTTTGTTTCGCCGCTTGTTTTGTGTTGAATTGTGTAGAAAATGGCAAACGAATCGGCTTTTTCGCCTTCCGGTATTATCATTTGCGATGGAATATGAACTCCCACTTTATACGGACGAAAATCCATCATTGGCAAATGTTCTAAGGTGAAAAATTGAAGTCCAAGAGACGCCATAAACACCAATATAGCTATTCCCCAATCTACTTTATTGTTATAAGTTGTTCGGTCTTGCCTACTGGCAAAAAACAAGAAAATAGCCATTAACAATAGAACTACATTTTTGTAAAATGTTTCCCAATTAGTGATTACTAAGGCATCGCCAAAACAGCCGCAATCTGTTACCGGATTGGCAATGGCAATATACAAGGTAAGTGGCGTAAACACTACCATAAACAATAGTGATGCCAATGACGACAAACGAGGTTTCACATTGATTATCAATGCAATACCTACGGTAAACTCGATAGCACTAAGAAAAAATGCTAATGCCAAAGAAATTACCGATAATTGAGGAATGCCAAAAGCATCGGTAAAATAATCGGTAAATTTGTAGGTTGAACCCAGCGGGTCGATAGCTTTTACAAAACCTGAAAAGGTAAAAACAATACCTAACAGTAATCTTACAATTAATTTCAATATTTTCATTTCTCTTTTATTTTTAATATTTATACAATGTTTCTATTTTGAATAATCTCTTGTATCCCACAATTCCGCTTGCGCTGCATTGTGGACTATTTATTATGTCGCCAATATATCCCACAATTCCGCTTGCGCTGCATTGTGGGCTATTATTGTGTCGTCCCTAACGGGACTTAGGCTTGCGCAAGCCTAATTGTTCATTGCTAATTGCTAATTGTTCATTAAGCAAAAGCAATTTATTTTAGAGCGCGAAATTATAAAATAAATTCAAAAAACATTTTATTTTGTATAAAATCAAATCGAAAAAAACGTGTTTTTTAAAAAGCCGACGGCTCACAGCCAAAAGCTAACATCTTAAATAACATTATATTATACCAATACTTGACAAGAATACAAGTAAAATAGCAAAAGGAACAATATATTTTATTAAAAATCTATAAACACCATAAATTTTTATTTTATACATATTATCGCTACTAATTTCGGCTTTTATTTCTTTTGTATCCATAAACCAACCCACAAAAATAGCTATTGAAAAACCGCCTATTGGCAAAATAATATTAGATGCAAGAAAATCGGCAGCATCAAAAATTGTGTGTCCGAAAATGGTAAAATCTTTTAAAGGTCCGAAAGATAGGGTGCAAAATACTCCGAGTATTGATATAACTACAACTGCAATTATCGTAGAAAATTTACGTTCTATTTTTAACTCTTCTTTAAAATAGGCAACTATCACTTCAAGCAAACTGATGGAAGATGTGAGCGCAGCCACCGTGAGCGACAAGAAAAAGGCAATGGCAAAAAATTCGCCTCCCTGTATTTGTGCAAACACATTTGGTAGGGTTACGAAAACTAATCCGGGTCCGGCTCCGGGCGAAATTCCAAAGGCAAAAACTGCCGGAAAAATTACAATTCCCGCAAGTATGGCGATAAAAGTATCGGCTCCGGCAACTATAAATGAGGTTTTTACAATATTATCGTCTTTTGCCACATACGAGGCGTAGGTAATTAATGTTCCCATGCCTAAACTCAACGAGAAAAACGACTGTCCGAGTGCTTCAAGCACCGATTTATAGGTGAAATGACTAAAATCAGGATAAAATAAAAACTCTAAACCTTTGTATGCGCCATCTAAGGTTAGTGCTTTTATGCCTAAACCTATTAGCAATACCAACAATAAGGGCATCATTATTTTAGCCGATTTTTCTATGCCGTTTTTTACGCCTACAAGAACTATTAAACCTGTTAAAATCATAAAAAATATTTGCCAAATTACCGGTCGATACGGATTTTTAATAAATTCGTCAAACATGCTTGTATATTCTTCGGCTGAATGTCCCGTTAGGTTATTTGCGAGCGATTGATAAAGATATTCAACCGTCCAACCTGCCACTGTGCCATAAAATGCAAGAATGATAAACGCCACAAATACGCCTAACATTCCCACCAAACCCCATACTTTCTGATTGGGTTTAATGGCTCTAAATGCGCCGAATACGTTTTTTTGAGCATTGCGCCCTATAATAAACTCCGAGAGCATAACGGGCAAACCTATTAAAACCACAAATAAAATATATACAATAATAAATGCACTGCCGCCATTTGCTCCTGCCTCGTATGGAAATTTCCAAATATTACCCAAACCAACTGCCGAACCTGCCGCAGCTGCAATTATTCCAAATTTTCCGCTAAATCCGTCCCTTTTCGTATTGCTTTTTTTTGTAATCATACTTTTTTAATGTGTTAATATTTTATTTAATTGTTATTGTGTCGTTAATATATTGTCGTCCATTTACCCACAATTCCGCGTTGCTGCATTGTGGGCTATTGTTGTGTCGTCCATTTTTCCCACAATTCCGTTGCACTGCATTGTGATCTATTGTTATGCCGTCCCTTTTTCCCACAATTCCGTTGCACTGCATTGTGGTCTATTGTTATGCCGTCCCTGAAGGGACTTGGGCGTGCGCAAGCATAATTGTTAATTGCTCATTGTTAATTGATTATTTAGTTGTTCCTCGCAAGATTAAATCGGTTTGTAAAACTGTTTGTTCTTTTGATGTTTTTGCGTTGTCCTTATTGTTTATTCTATCAAGCAGAATTTGCACAGCTATTTGTCCCATTTTAAAACCATATTGCTCCACTGTGGACAGCTTTGGGTCGCTCACTGATGAGATTAAACCGTTAGAAAATCCGATAATCGACACTTGTTCGGGCACTTTTATACCGTTTTTCTTCAATGCAGCCAATGCGCCGAGTGCCGACATATCGTTTACCGCAAAAATGGCATCGGGAATTGCATTCGATTTTATCAAATTATCGGTAATTGCAACAGCCTGCTCATAATTATCGCACTCAAAAATTAGATTGTCATCAATTGCTATCCCATTTTTAAACAAAGCGTGTAGATAACCGTTTTGTCTATTTCGTCCGATTAGCAAACGATGAGTGGTGGCAAAATGTACAATTTTACGACAGCCGGTTTTTATCAAATGAGTAACCGCCCGATAAGCTCCGTCAAAATCATCAACAACAACCTTGTCGGCATTAATATCCTCGCAAACTCTATCGAAAAACACCACCGGTATTCCGCTGTTGATAACCGTTTGAAAATGCCCAACATCGGTAGTTGTTTTCGACATGGAAACCAACAAACCGGCAACTCGCCCCGACATCATTGCCTGCACGGAGTATATTTCTTTATTAAAATCCTCGTTGCTTTGCGCCATCATCACACTATATTGGTTTTTGTATGCCAAATCATCAATGCCGCTTATCACTGATGAAAAAAAATAGTGTACCACTTCCGGAACTATCACACCAATAATTTTGCTCTTGTTATGTTTTAGGCTCAATGCAATTTCATTTGGTTTATAATTCAACTTATTAGCCAATTCTTTAACAGATTTTTTTGTTGCATCGCTTATATCAGGATGATTTTTTAAAGCCCGCGAAACTGTTGATGGTGAAATCCCCAGTTCTCTGGCAATGTCTTTTATGGTAACTTGTTTTTCCATGATATAATTATTAAAGATATTTAAAACTCTAATCTATAAGTAAATACAGGAATTATACCCGATTGTAGGTAAGTTTGCAATGTATTTAAGTTAGGGTCGAAATAGCGTTTTGCCATATTGCGACGATTGGTTATATTTTGAACATTTACAGCAAAAAAATGTGAGAATTTTGCATAATTCAACTGATAATTTAAACCGACATCAATTCTAAAATAGTCGCTATATTGAAGTGTATTTCTCGCCCGTTCATTATAAATTGTATGCCCTAAATCAACCGACGATTTTAATATTATGGGTGTGTCTCTTTTGCCACCCGTCCAATTGATACGACAGTTAGTACCAATTATTTTATTTTTGTTTTTTCCAAACCTAAATTCTTTGCCGCCAACAATGTTGTGAACATATCCTAAATCGTATATTGTGCTATACCACACATTGTTAAGTGCCTTATATTCAGACTTAAATAACGAAGATGTTACAAGATAATAATAATTATTGGTAAAATATCTTTCCACTGTTAATTCGGCTCCGTAGTTTCTTCCAATGCCATCGTTGCACAAAGGCACCGAAAAATCTAAATAATTATTGTTTGACGAAAAAGTATAGGCAGGGTCAGACGCCACATAATAGTTTTTTATTCCTTGATAATAGGCTTCTATTTTAAGATATAAATTTTGCTTCAACCTATTGGCATACGACAAAATAAAATGGTTGGCTTTTGGTAATTTCGATATAAAATCCAGCTGAATTTGATAATTATCATTAACCAAATATCGTTTAAAATAAATTGCCGGTAATTCGTGGCGTGTGTGCATTCCGTATCCGAAACTAATATTTTGGTGCTCCGACAAGTCAAATCTAAGACCAAAACGCGGCTCAAACGATTTATGTTTCAATAAACTGTAATACATAAAATTAAGTCCCAAATTTAAGGAAAAAAAGTTGCTAATTTTACATTTTATTTGCATAAAAGTATTCATTAACAACGATTTACCCTGAGCCTCCATATTATTTAAAAATGGATTATAATTTGAAGAAATATCAACTATATAGTTATAAATTGAGCGTTTCATATTGGTTCCCATTTTAAAATTTAAGAACCTGTTTAACTTGTTGTTGTATATCAATGAATAGTTGAAAGATGTGTTAAATAGTTTTTTTCGAGCAATATTGTCGAAACGTTCATTATAAAGTAAAGTGTCTAAAAACGCAGTAGAACCATATTTGGTCATAGCCAAAGTTGATTTAACATAGGAATGCGAATTGGGAGCAATAACATGGCTTACTCCGGTTGCCAACATGTAATCTGTCCACCTTCGGCGATAGGTAATAATATCAGGACTCCAATCGGTAGAGTCGGTAACGCCATCATTGTCATAGTATGAAATGCCGCCAACTCCCCAAACCGAAAACTTTCCATATTTTTTAGTAGGAAAATTCAGTTTAAACGAAAGGTCTTGATAATCAGGAATATTATCTTTGATAAACGACAAACTTAATTTATTAAAAAGTCTCAATGTTGAATATCGGTAGTTTATCAAATACGAACTGTTGGACACTTTATTAAACGGTCCTTCGACAGATGCTTCTACGCCCAAACTACCAATTTGTGTTCCAATTTCTTGTTTTTCGTTGTTTCCTTTTCTTAAAAAAATATCAAAAACACCCGAAATTGCATTGCCATAATCGGCGGGAAATGCGCCTGTTAAAAAATCTGAACGTCCCACAACATTTGAGCTTAAAATACTCACTCCGCCACCATAAATTCCTCCCGAAGTAAAATGATTGGGGCTTGGCACTTCTATTCCCTCAATTCGCCAAAGCAGGTATTGAGGCGAGTTGCCGCGCACAATTATTTCGTTTCGATAATCATCGTTGGTAGAAACTCCGGCATAGCACAAAGCCATGCGCGCAGGGTCGCCAAAGCTGGCAGCATATCGCTTGGTTTCTTCCACTCGAAACGAACGAGCACTTACCAACGCCATATTATTTAATGGTCGTTCCTTGTCGGTTTCTATTAAAACTTGGGTTATTTCTTCAGCAAATTCTTCAAGTTCTATATTTAAAAATACTTCCTTTGCCGAATGTAGAGTTACTTCAGGTAAAATTACCTCTTTATACCCTATATAACTGATTTTCAACTCGTATCTTCCCAGAGGAACATCTTTTATTTTAAAAATTCCATCTTTTTTACTACTTGTTCCTTTCAGCGGAGTGCTTCCCAACACTATAATTGTTGCACCTTCCAGTGGTTTTTTCGACTGAATATCCCTAACTACGCCTTTTATATTTTGTGTTAATAATTCCGATTTATTTATGGCAGTTATTAAACTAACAATAATTTTATTGTCAATTATTTCATATTGCAAATTTGTATTTGAAAGTGAAAAATTTAAAACTCGTTCAACACTTACATCATGGGCATTAATAAAAATTTCTTGTCGTTTTGCAATCGAATCGCATCTTATTTCATATTTCATTCCGGTTTTATTGGCAATGACATCAAGCAATTCCTCAATATCTACACCTATCAGTTTGATGTCAATTTTTTGTTCTTGTGCCGAAATATTAACATCAATTAAAATTATCAAAATAAACAACAATATTTTATTCTGATTCGTCATATAAAAATTATAAGTGATGAATTCAATTAGCCATTAGGAATGGGCAATTAACAATTAAAAAACGTTACATTTAAAACACTACGGCATGATTACTAGGCGGCAAACTTAACCGCAAATTGACCACTCCACCCTTTGAGCACCCTCATTTGGAGGAGAATTAGCGAACTTTGCGGTAAAAAAAGCATAGAACCTAAAATTTACAATACATTTATTTATATCAATTTACCCCATTCTTAATTTTTAACTCTTAATTTTAAAGGAACGGATTATATTTTTTTTCCTTGTCAATGCTGGTGGAAGTTCCGTGTCCGGGATATACTTCGATATTTTTATTTAGTGTAAATATTTTTTCTTTAATTCCTGTTGCCAATAAATCGTAGTCGCCGCCGGGCAAATCGGTTCGCCCGATGCTGTCGTTAAACAACACGTCGCCGCCAATTAATATTTTCTCTTCTTCGTTGTAGAACACAATGCTTCCCGGCGAATGTCCCGGAACATGCAAAATGTGTAAAGTGGAATTTCCAAATTCTACCGTGTCGCCTTCGTTTAGGTATTTATCAATCAAAGGCGGCTCTTCCTGCATAATAATACCAAAATTTGCACCATAGTTTTTTGCATCTGACAACAAAAACTCATCGTCAACATGAGCCTCCAAATGCAAATTATACTTCTTTTTTATAAAATAATTACCCAAAATATGGTCGATATGCCCATGCGTGTTTAATAGTTTCACCGGCACTAATTCATTCTCCTCAATAAATGAAACCAACATGTTTTCTTCGTCCGCATTGTTGCAGCCCGGGTCTATTATCACGGCTTCTTTGGTTTCGTCGTATAATATATATGTATTTTCCTGAAAAGGATTAAATACTAATTGTTTTATTTGTATCATAATTTCTAATTTTATTAATAATGTAAATTTGTCCAAATATGTATTAACTGCCCTTAGCATTTATATTGACTTTTCAATATAATACGCATATTTTTTGTGGTATGATTTTTAAATATCCCAAAAGTTTATTCGTTCAGGCTTGTTGTTTTTTTCAAAATCATATTCTGGTGAATTTGCATATTGGCTTTGGCAAAATCTGCCATTTCCTTAGCCTTATTTTTATGCTCGCTAAAATAGTTGTGCTTATCGTGGTTGCGATATTTGTATAATTCTAACTTCTTTCCATTGTCTTTCATTATACATAAAAAGGTAGTGTCTAATATACCTATTTTGTCGTCGTCATTTATCACCGCATACTTTCTGTTCTCGCTTAATAAATCAATACCCAAAGTGTTGTTTATGTAATTCTGCTTTATTAATCCCATAATTGTAGGGAATATATCTATCTGACTACCAATTTGTTTATACGATTTATGATTTGTAAGCAGTTTGGGTGCATAAATAATTAGCGGTACATGGAAATAGTTTAGTGCAATATCGTATTTGGCAAATAATGGTGCTCCGTGGTCGGCAACAAACATAAAAATTGTATTATCGAACCACGCTTGTTTTGAAGCAAGTTTTATGAATTGCCGCAACGACCAATCGGCATATTCTACTATTTGTAAATTCACATCTTCGTTGTGTGGCTTAAAATAAGATGGAATATAAAATGGTCCGTGGTCGCTTGCCGTCATCATTGCCACAAAAAATGGTTTCTGTTGCTTAGCCAAGTCGTTTATAACCGGAATAGAGTAGCGAAACATGTAATCATCAGGCACTCCCAACGTAGTTTTTACCTCCGACATAGGATAATCTTTTTGGCTTATTATATTTTTAAAATTATTTGCTCGCAGAAAGCCCTCCACATTGTCAAACTGACTATCGTGTGTGGTAAAATAAGTTGTAGAGTAGCCGTTTTTCAGTAAAGTTTCGCCTATTCCATCATATTGTCTTATAACTTTCATTGTATGTTGCCTATAAAGCGCAGGAAATGAAAACAAAGTGGAGAAAATACCGTTGAAAGTATGTTTACCGGCTGAATATACATTTTCAAAATATAGAGAATTATACGAAATACTATCAAGAAATGGTGTTAGATTGTGAGTATTGCCATGCCGAGTCATCTTGGCGGCAGTCATACTTTCCATAATGATAAACACAATGTTGGGTTTGTTTTGTAATGTTGTGTCGTATTTCACGTCTCTTGCAATAGCAGATTTATATTTTGCTGTTTTTATGTTTAGTTGGGCTTTTATTTTGCTTTCCGCAATGTCCTTTTCCATTAGGTTTACTACTGCATTTTCTGATTTTGTACTGTCTAAAAAGCTGCGCATAAGAGTAAACACCGGATTTAAACCCAATTTATTTAAGAACGGAACATCGCAAAAATACGCTGTGCCCACTCTTATTGGCGACTTCTTTTCTATTCGTCCGCGAACCCCAAGGAACATTAAACCTAAAAACAATACCGACACTACTATATTAAATGCAATATTTACACTGCCGGTTTCTTTTTTATTTTTAAAAATACGTTTTAAAATTATAAAAAATATAATATCTAACACAAAGAACGGAATTGTAAACAGCACATATTGAGGTTCTTGTACTATCATTGACACTACAAAGCCAAAATTCTCTATCCACTCGAAAGCTCCAATTGAAAAACGGTCGTAGAACTGATGAAAGTATGGCACATCGGCGGCGGCTATCATAAATGCTACGCTGAAAAGTATGAATATCCAATAAAATATTACATTCATTACTACACTATTCTTTTTTCGTGCAATTTCCATTATAAAAAGTACCAATGCCGGCAGCAACATTATGTAGCCGGTAATTACGGTGTCGAACCTAACGCCCATTAGAAAGGCTTGCATAATAGTAGAAATTTCTACTGCGCCGAAATCTAATCTGTTTAGCTCGTTTACAAATAAAATTATTCTAAAAATAGAAAAAATGCTTAATACAAGTATGTAAATTTTAATTATAAATGTAATGCTTTTATTTATCTTCATTCTTTTTTGTTTTGTTCGTTTTATTATATCTGTGTAGAGATTAACTTTTGTGATTATGTGTTTTTAATGTTAGAACTTCTTTTACTCTATGAGTGATACCAAGTGTTAAAATAATAATTATGAATGTTTAACAATAATACTAAAAAATATATTAATACGAAAACTACCGAAACGTCCGCCCATCTTCATCAATACTCCACTCCTTTCCATTCCATTTGGCAATAGCCTCGTAGCCCGATTTCGTTACTTGAATTTCAATCTTATAATTAGGAGTATTTTTATAGCCAAAATTTGAAAGTTCT
>PDWI01008139.1_pt1 | contig 12847 bp, 10 predicted proteins | sample 1430891 | NCBI WGS metagenome assembly PDWI01 (sample SAMN01162508, study PRJNA174530) | Oral metagenome, whole genome shotgun sequencing project. | biome: Marine environment; feature: Marine mammal; material: Swab sample of the gingival sulcus; isolation source: swab sample of gingival sulcus... | reverse complement strand
GTCGGGAACCTCTTTCAAGAGGTTCCTGACCCGTCGGAGACGCCTCACCGGCGAGGTGGCCCCCGGCAGGGCCGTCGGAGACGCCTCACCGGCGAGGTGATCCCCGGCAGGGTCGTCGGAGACGCCCCACCAGGGGGGGCGTCTATCGGGCTAGTAAAATTTCAACCGAATCAGGCTTCGATTTTGTTGACGGCCATTTGTAGGCGCGATACGCGCCGTTTGGCTTGGGAGGCGTGGATAACCTTTTTTTGAGCGGCCTTGTCCAAGACAGAAGTGGCTATTTTAAGTGCTTCTGTGGCCTTTGTGACATCCTTTTCCGCAATGGCGAGACGAACAGCCTTAACGGTGTTCTTGATGCGGGTTTTGGAGATACGATTACGGGCGCGACGTTTCAAGCTCTGGCGGTGCCTTTTCAGGGCGGATTTGTGATTAGCCAAGGTACATTCTCCTGATCAGATTATCATGGTAAAAAACGATTTGGTTAGTTTCTTCCCGAAGGGGAGAGCCTTTTATATGGACTCTTCCTTTGATGTCAAGCATTTTCTAGACTTGCAACGCGTTGAAGTCCGCGAGACGGCCCAATCTGTCAACCAATGCTTTGAGCATATTCAAACGATTGCGGCGGACTTCAACGTCATCGCACATGACCATGACATTGTCGAAGAAGCCATCTACGGATGGACGCAACTCTCTGAGTAACCCCATAAGCCCGGCAAAATCATCCTCTTTCCATAATGCATCAAATCGGGGAGCCATCTCTTCCAATTGGGAACCGAAAGCATGCTCGGCCTCCCCTTCAAACAATTGGGGAGCGTAGGCACCGGTCAACTCCTGGTTGGCCGTATCGCCTTGCTTCCTGATAATATTGGCAGCGCGTTTGAAGGTTAATACCGCCTGCTCAAAATCGCCCTCTTTTGTGAAGTCGGACAGTGCTTCGAGCCGCGCCTTGAGGGTACGGATATCGTTGAATCCTGCGCTCAATGCCGCATCAACGGCCCGAGTATCAAAACCCATCCCGATAAAGTAGGCACGCAGTCGTTGGCCGAAGAATTCCATCAGATTAATCAACGACGCATCTTTTCCAACCTTCCACTTAATATCCGCACCGTACGCATCCTGGGCCGACCTGATGAACGCTTCCAGGTCCACCTGTAGTTGATGCTCCATGATTATACGTGCAATGCCAAGGGCACAGCGACGAAGCGCGTATGGATCATTGGCTCCAGTGGGCTTTTTGTCGAGTCCGAAACACCCTACCAGGGTGTCGATCTTGTCAGCCATAGAGACCAGGGCGCCAGACAGGCTGGAAGGAACCGGAGAATCCGGGCCAGCAGGCAGGTATTGCTCATAAATCCCTTGGGATACGATCTCGCCCTTATCGGCGCGTTCGGCATATATTCCCCCCATCTTTCCCTGAAGACTGTCGAATTCGATCACCATTTCAGAAACGAGATCAGCCTTGGCAAGACGACCGGCCTGTGCATATTTTTCAATTTCACCCGGTAAGATGGACTTGGACGCGCCTAAGGATGTTGCCAATCCGGCACACAGTTTCTCAATACGACGGGACTTGTCGCCCACAGACCCCAAGGGGCCGAGAAAAACAACGTTTTCCAGTTTATCAAGCCATGTGGCAAAGTCCGTTGCGCAATCTCCTTCCCAAAAGAAACGGGCATCTTCCAAACGGGCTTTCAATACGCGCTCCCACCCTTTTTTGACCAAAGCCATATCATCCGGTTCCAGATTCAACGTGGTCAGAAAATGCGCCATCAACGAGCCGTCGGGGCCTTGCACGCCAAAGGATTTCTGGTGAGACTGCATGGAGGTCAGCAAGACCTCACGAGGCAACGATAAATAGCGATCATCAATATCGCCGATCAACGGTTGGGGATACTCAACAAGATTGGCAACCTCTTCAAGCAACCCCTCATTCCATACGATCTCCCCGCCGAGTTCCTTGGCCAAGCGATTACCCTCTTCGACAATGCCCTGTTGACGAACAGCCGGGTCGATGACCACCTTGCCTTCCTTTTCGATAACGGAAAAATATTGCGCGGCAGAGTCGACAACATGCGGCCCAGGGCCCATCACCCGATGGCCTCGCGTGCGACGTCCAGCGGTCATGTTTTCAATGGAAAATTCGACAATATCACTGTCAAGGAGAGCCAAAATCCACCGGATCGGCCGACCAAAAGCATAGTCATATCCGCCCCACCGCATTTTTTTCGGGAAAGAAAGTTTGTTGATCGCTTTCAGACAAAGCTCGGGCAAGATGCCCATGGTCTTCCCGCCGCCAACAACCTTCCTGGCCGCAAGATATTCCCCTTTGCCGGTATCCATTGTGAAGAGGTCGGCTTTATCAACGCCTTGGGTTTTGGCAAAACCGGCACCAGCTTTGGTCAAACTGCCGTCGTCATTATAGGCGATACGGGCAGGAGGCCCGGTTACGGTCTCCTCTTCCTGACGCTGAGTCTCGGCAAGGGAAACGACATGCGCAATGATTCGACGCGGAGTGGCATAGGTAGCAACTCCTCCGTATTCGAGCATGTTTTCCTCAAGCAATCGAGAAAAGCTCTTCTTCAATTCCGCTGCCAGCTTCGGTACGAAACGAGCCGGCATTTCCTCGGTTCCGATTTCCAATATGAATTCGGCCATTGTGCTACTCTTTTATTATAAATTCTTATTTGTAATACTATTTTGCCAACATGGGATAACCCATCTCTTTCCGTTGATCTGCGTACAGACGGGCAATTTTTGATGCCAGATTACGAACACGCCCAATATAGGTGGCACGTTCAGTAATGGAAATAGCCCCACGTGCGTCCAGCATATTAAAGGAATGGGAGCATTTCAGGCAACAATCATAGGCAGGCCAAGGCAATCCCTCGTCGCACAAATGAAGGCACTCTGCTTCAAATTTATTAAACAAATCAAGCAACATATCAACATTCGACAAGGCAAAATTGTATTTGGACATTTCCACTTCATTTTGGTGAAACACATGCCCGTAGGTTATCCTGTCATTCCACTTGAGGTCATATACGGACTCTTTTTCCTGCAAGTACATGGAAATACGTTCCAACCCATAGGTGATTTCAACGGAAACCGGCTTGAGGTCAATCCCGCCAACCTGTTGGAAATAGGTGAATTGCGTCACTTCCATCCCGTTTAACCAAACTTCCCATCCAAGCCCCCAGGCTCCCAGCGTGGGAGATTCCCAATCGTCTTCGACAAAACGAATGTCATGCGCCTTGGCGTCAATACCGAGAGCGGCAAGACTCTCAAGGTACAATTCCTGAATATTATCTGGAGACGGTTTGAGAATGACCTGAAATTGATAATAGTGTTGCAGACGATTCGGATTTTCGCCATATCGCCCATCGGTGGGACGACGAGACGGTTCCACATAGGCCGTCTTCCATGGTTCGGGACCGATAACACGAAAAAAAGTGGATGGATTAAATGTTCCCGCACCACATTCAATATCCATGGGTTGCACGACCGCACACCCGTAATCAGCCCAAAAGCCCTGAAGTTTTAAGATAACATCCTGAAAATTCATTCGTTTCTCCAACTCATACCTTTTTATACATACCATTATTCCAGGACAAGCCCAGATGATAGGCAACGAACAATTCAACCAACTGACTGGTCTGCCGACGGACTTCACTGTCCATCACCATTGTCCCCCAATCCCGAGGTTCGCACTGTTGAATCCAGTCCAGGGCACGGAGGGCTCCCGTGGAAATTGGTCGAGCAAGTCCGTCTACCGGTTTCCTGGTCGAAAGACAAGCCGGACAGACAACTTGTCCCTTTTCAATTACCAGTTGGTAGCCGACTTCGATTCCGACCCCTTGCCCACAAAGGCCACAGGTTAAAAAATCAGGCAAATAGCCCATTACAAAGGCTAGCTTGGCCCGAAAAAAATACGGGACAAAATCCAAACCACCACTCCCAACTTCCAACATATGCAATGTTTGCAATAACAACTGATAGGCAGGCTCACTGTCGCCCTGATCAATTTCTATAGCTTCAACAAATTGAATACAATTAACCGCAATGCCGGTCCGAACGGAATCCTTTCTGATTTCGGGAAAGTTATGGAGTAAAGAACCTTCTTCAAGGACGGTATAGTTCCCCCGTTTGCTGGAGCCGATAGTAAAAAGGACATGGCTTAACGGATCAAGACAACCGACAAACCGTCGACGACTACGGCTTCCTCCAAAAGCAAAGGCATTGAAAATTCCACGAGTCGGCGTCAACAAGCGAACCCAGACATCAGCCTCACGAAATCGCCCGACCTTCAGAACAAGGGCTTTTTCCGTGGTGTTCATGTCCTGATTCTCCTACAACGGACGTCGGTTACTCCATGCCGAAACGAAGCGTCTGGGTATTATTTTTGACATCTGTCAACGGGTACGGCTCGCCATTGTACGTCACGGTTACCCCGGCAACATTACCTATACGTATACGTCGCGGACTATTGAACATCAAGCGAAGCGGCTCTCCCTTCCCAAGCATGAACTCACGAGTCGGTTTTTCCTCATTATCTTTCCAAACCCCAACCCAACAGCCTGTTTCCGTTGTCGCCCGAATCAGCAGTATATGATCGTAGTTCTGTTTTTCCGGTTCCCCTGCTACACGTTGCTCATCGGTATCCTCTTCAACCTGTGCAACCGGCCTGGATTCAGTGTCCGTTTCCGCTCCGACTGCCGGCGAAGAAGGCTCTTCAAAATCCTCTGTCTCATTCTGGTCACCGTCAGACTGTATGGTCGCAGACGAAACAGCAGAGCCTTGTGGCTCATCACTCCCTTCAACAGACGGCACAGCACTGCCCGCAACAGGTTCCGTTTCGGTCGGTGCTGTTTCATGGTCTACTGCGTTTTCTGTAACATCAGGAACGACCAAAGGTTTCGGTGCAATAGCGGGAACCGACTGTTCCGATGGCAAAGCGTTGTCTTGGGAAACAGCTTCCGGCCTGTCTTTTTTCCCTTCAAAACGAATAAACAGAAAAAGAGCAACAACGACAGCCAAAAGGATCAATAGCAGGAAAGGCCACATTGAAAATTTTTTCGTTTCGGAAAACTCACCCTTTTCCTGAAACGCTCTTTCCGTTGCGGGTGAAACCTCATACATGAGATTTTCCGGCCCATCAGCTTCATTCTGATACTCTTGATCCACCACCATGGCCAACTCATCGGCATCCAATCCCAGATACCGCGCATAGCTCTTTACAAATCCCTTGGTATATACAGGATGCGGCAATGTGGCATAATCGCCTTTTTCTATGGCAACAAGATTGGTACGACTGATCTTTGTTGATTCCATCACAAGTTCGATGGTCAGTCCCTTTTTTTCCCGTTCACCCCTGAGAACTTCTCCAAGCTCTTGAAAATTCATCTCACTTTCCCCTTGAGACATAACTAGTCCACATAGACAATAACGGAACGTTGCTTGAGCTTTTCAAAATAGTCGTCAAAAATCTGATCACGTTTCTTTTGTATCAATTCCTGAAAGAGGCTCTCCTTTACCTCCTCAAAGGGAACCACTCTATCTTCCTCTATTTTAACAGGCGATAGCAACGCCTCCTTCCCCTGTATCATAATCGGCGTGGAAATGCCTCCCGCAGGCACTCCTGTAATCGAAGCTTTCCAGTCATCAGCCAAATCATTCCATTGGACGTCACCGATGGAGCCGCCATGGTCCTTTTCGGGGCCAACACTGTACTTGGCCGCTGCCTCAGCAAAGGTCAATTCTCCATCTTCAATGCGTTTTTTCACTTCAAGAGCAGCCGTATCCGGCGGTAGTATGATGACGGCAAGAGAAACCAGTTTTTCGAGGACATAGTCGTCACGGCGGGCCTTGTACTCGGCTTCGAGTTCCGTATCCGTAACCAGCACCTTGCTGTGGACCATGTAGCCAAGTAATTCCTGCTTTTGGAGAATTTCCTTTAGGTTGTCACGAAAACCGGACAGGGTCATCCCGTCCTTCTTCAACATGGCTTCCAGTTCGGCGTCATCAAAACCACGCTCTTTCTTGATGGCTTCAACTTCCTTATCAATGGCTTCATCTGAAATCTTAATGCCATATTTCTCAATCTCCTGAGCCAGCAAAGCATCACTGATCATCCTTTCCAGCATTTGCTTTTTGAGCCCTTCAACCTGCACTTTTTCCTGTGCAGACAACAGCCTGTTGCCAAGCTGTTCGTACACGGGCTTCATCTTTTTTTCCAGATCGTATTGCGTTATGATAGCATCATTTATTTTAACAATGATTTTATCAAACACAACCTCGTTCGCAACAGAAACAGATGGCAAAAGCAAAAAAATCGCCCAAAAAGAAATGGTTGCAATTCGGAACACGCATAACTCCTTAAATCCCATAAAAGGAAACTTCATTCTCAAATCCAGCATCCGACGTTAGTCTGTTTGAATCAACTATGCAACGCGCAAGACAGACTATCCTTGCGTGCCGTTCTCTGAAATACTTTGGTCCACATTTTCCTGAAGCGTATCGGGATCCCCCTCTGCCGAATCTTTTTGCCGCACTAAATGGCTACTGACGGAAATATGAGCAGAAGCCACGCTCCCGGCAAGCCAACGGTCAAAAGCGTTGCGCAATTTGCTCTCCAGCAAGGCCTTCTCAACCAATGGATATGCCTGCGCAGGAGCCAACACCTTGGCCGGACTTTTTTCAAGAAGAATCAGAGCCTCAAAACCGAACCGGTCGGTCAAGATTCCACTGGCCTGACCGGATTGCAAGCCGTTAATGGCATTTTTCCATGCGGCGGAAAGACTCCCTTCACGAACAACGACCTCACGGGTTTCCACCTCACCAAAGGCCGTTGCAAGGGCAACGGAATCCTGTTCTTGCAAATATTTTTCCACAGCCTTTTGGACCAATTTACGACTAGGACCGCGAACAACGAGAATACGCAGGCTCTTGGGTAAATAAAAATCGGAAATATTGTCACGGTAATACTGTTGTGCTTCCTTGTAATCAATCTTGATCTGCGGCCGCAGCACCTGTTGGAAAAATTTCTTCATGGCAAGATGATTCATCAACTGCTTACGCCACGCCTTCAAGTCGATATATTCTTCAACAAGCATTTGCTCAAAGGCACCTTCCGGGTAATCAGCACGAACCACCTCTTCCGCCTTGAGCAGTTCCTGTTTCGTGACTGCCAAATCCTGTCTGGCCAATTCCTGCAACACAAGCTCCTGCACGATAAGATCCGTCAATATCTCACCGTACTCACCACGCAGTTTGTCGACATTCGGGACATACGTACCAGAAGTGTCGGCTTGAAACTGATCATGTTGAAATTCCAACTGCGCCAGATAAATGGGGTCACCGTTGACACGGGCGATAACGCCCATATCATCACCGTCATTGGAGCACCCGACCATAAAAATAATTGCTAAAAACAATATCACCTTGCGCAACATACACACTCTCTGATTATGATTCCCGACCACTTGTCACACCAGGATCAAGCAATCCTTCCAATTCAATGGCCGTTTCTTCCAGGGCTCGCCGCACTGATTCAGATGCCAAATATCGCAATTCGAGCTTTGCGGGAGGCACTATTTTTGCCCGTTCAGTCCGTTCACCAACCCAGGCAATTAAACGGTGCGGATCAGCGGCTATGGCATTGTCACTCCAGGATATGACCGCACGCCCCGGATAGAGTTCTGCCCTGTCAACCTGCAATCGCGACAAAACCTGCTTTATGCGCAACACACCGAGAAACGTTTCCAGTTCTTCGGGCAAATGTCCGAAACGATCCCTGATTTCGGCCTCCAACTCCTTGATATCCATTTCAGTTTTGGCAGAAGAAAGAGCTTTGTAATACCGCAATCGTTCTTTTGCATCAGGGATGTAGCCTCCTGGTATATGCGCCTCAAAAACAAAATTGAGTTCTGGTTCCGAAGCCCGCAAACTCGCTTCACCCCGAACACGCCGAACCTCTTCTTCAAGCATCTCCAAAAAGAGATCAAGTCCTATCTTGGCTATCTGGCCGGACTGTGCTTCACCAAGGATATTGCCTGCACCACGCAACCGCAAATCCTCCATGGCGATCTTGAACCCAGCACCCAGATAATCCATGTCGAGAATGATACGCAAGCGTTTGCGAACAATTTCTGAAATATCGTCTATATGGGGAACAACAAAATAGGCATACGCCTGCTTGTTGCTTCGCCCAACCCGTCCACGCAACTGATAGAGTTGCCCAAGCCCGAACAACTGGGCTTGATCGACAATCAACGTATTCGCGTTGGGAAAATCCAGACCGGATTCAACGATGGCCGTGCATACCAGCACATCGATCTCGCCATGCCAAAAGCCGCGCATGGCTTCTTCCAACCCTTTTTCCGTCATCTTGCCATGGGCCATACCCACTTTGGCGTCTGGCGCAAGCCTTTGCACATATTCTGCCACTCGTTCCAAACCATTGACACGATTATGTACCCAATAAACCTGTCCACCACGATCCAACTCACGCCGCAATATCCCTTTTAGTTCATGATCGTCCCGCTCGGCAATGGCGGTCTCAACAGGTTTGCGATCCTCTGGCGGGGTTTCAATCACCGACAGGCCGCGAATACCGGAAAGAGAAAGTTGCAAGGTTCTTGGAATAGGGGTTGCGGTCAGGGTCAACACATCAATATTCTTCCTGAACTGCTTGAGCTTTTCCTTGTGTTTCACCCCAAACCGCTGTTCTTCATCCAGAATCAACAGTCCGAGATTGGGCAACTCGACATCCTTGGACAAGATACGATGGGTTCCGATCAAAATATCAATTTCACCACGAGCGGCGGCTTCCAAAACCGTTTTTTGCCGCTTACGAGGGACAAATCGACTGAGCAACCCGATACGCACAGGAAATCTTTCCATGCGCTTGGTAAATGTCTGATAATGCTGTTCTGCCAAGACTGTAGTGGGACACAATAGTGCCGTCTGTAAACCTTCCAACGCCGCACGAAAAGCAGCCCGAAGTGCCACCTCTGTTTTACCGAACCCGACATCGCCACAAACCAGTCTGTCCATGGGTTCCGGCTTTTCCATGTCGCGGAAAACGTCCCTGACCGCCCTGTCCTGATCCGGTGTCTCCTCAAAACCGAATGTTGCCTCAAACTCGGAATAGATATCGTCCAACGGCCCGTATGAAAAACCCTTGGTCACTCTTCTGAATGCATACATTTCGACAAGTTCATGGGCAATTTTTTCAATAGCCTTGCGAACCCGAGCGGTTGTCTTGGCCCATCGAGTGCCGCCCAACCTGTCAAGGGTCGGCATCCGCGCCCCTTCCGGCCCTTTGAATCGCTGAACAAGATTCAAACGATCAACAGGCAAAAAGAGCTTATCATCCCCTGAAAAATACAGCAGAAGGTAATCGTTGGCCGCATCACCGATTGACATTTGATGCAGGCCACCAAATTGAGCCAGACCATAATCCCGGTGAACAAGAAGGTCGCCTTCGTTCAAATCCTCATAGTTATCAAGCCCCGTAAACGTCTTGTCACGACCACCATGCACTTTGTGCTTTTCCGGTTGAAGAACCTCTTCCCCCAGAATACGGGTCTGATTCCAGGTCAACTCCATTCCTTTTCGAAGGGGCGATACAACAGCGAAAAGACCAGGAACCTTTGGAGAATACTCAAGGGACAGGGGAAGTTGTTCCTGTTCCGCTAAAGAAAGAAATTTCTTCCTTGAACGCTCGGTACGAAAACTGAGAATGGTCTGAAAGGCTGACCTCCTCCACTCTTTCAACCCGGCCATGAGAGCAGCCCAAGGCCGCCGAGAGGATTCCGGCTTCCAGAAGATATCCGTAAAATCGCTATACGGCAATTCGGTCATATCGATGCCATTTTTCTCCCGACCAATGGTCAACTCTTCAAAGACCACCTGCGGACGATCACGCCAGACTTGTCGGGCACCGTCAAACGAGCGGCAGAAAAAACGAAGCGGCCAACGTAGCCCGCCTTGACGGACTTGTTCATCGACAAAATCCCGCCACCCCTGATCCTGATCTTCCAACCGCGCACGCAGGGAACTCCCGGATGAGAGCAAAAACGACGTTTCCGATGGGAAGTATGATTCCAGCCCAACAGGATTGGGATAATACAGCCCAGGCCAGACAAAGCCGTCGTCGGCATCCAGCCTGTCCAACAAGGCCTGTTCTTCCGTAGCAGAAATTTCACCTGTCTTTCGCAACTTTTTCCAAACCTGACGGGCATCATCTGCATACGTGTCCGTAGTAATGCCCGGTGAGACAGGCAATAAAACCGCTTCTTCAAGATCAACTTTTGATCGCTGTGTTCCTGAATCAAAAAGCCGAATTTCCTCCAATATATCGCCGAAAAATTCAAAACGAAGAGGATGAGGGTATCCCGGAGCATACACATCAAGGATATCACCGCGCATAGCCATATCTCCTGGCCCGGAAACGATCTTGCGCCGGACATACCCCCACGAAACAAGTTGTTCCAAAAGGATGTCCGAAGACATTTCCTCCCCTTTGTTCAGAGCAACCCAATTCTCCCGTAGCACACTGGCGTCAGGCCAATGAGGCAAAAGGTTATCAACGGTCAAAAGGATACCGATGGGCTTCCTGCCATAGGACAGTGCGTAGAGCGCTGCCCACCTGTCGCTCCATGACTGTGCATCAGGTCTGTGAGGGTTGTATGGCGGGAGAGTTATCCAGTCGTGTTCCCAGACAGGCCGCAAGGCATTGCTCTCCTGGCTGGAAAACAACCGCAAAAGAGCCCGCATCTGTTTGTATTCGGCCGCACCGGGAACTACGATAACCGAACTTCGACCATGGGCGAGCAGTGAGCTCCCCACAAAAGCCTGCGTTGCGGGACCGCTTTTAAAAACGCGAACAGACTCGGTTTTACCCTGAATAAAGTCGTTGATGGCTCCGGGAAAAATAGAGGACATGTTCAATTATATAAATGTGTCTGCTTGGTTACCGTTAATAAAAAAGCCGCCCTTTCCCTAACGGGTGGAGGACGGCTTGTCACCAATAATTTATACCAACTAAACGCCAGTCAACGCCTCAACTTCTTCATTGTCAAGAAGGGAATCCAAATCAAGCATAATCAACAAACGATCATCAAGTTTGCCGACACCGTCAATGTACTCGGAATCCATACCGGCCACAACTGGCGGCGGCGGTTGTACGGAATTGCTGGGAATACGCAAAACCTCCGAGACAGAATCCACAACAAAACCGACAACGATCATATCGATTTCAATAACAATGATACGCGTATACTTGTCATGTTCCTTCGATTCCAGACCGAATCGGCTACGCATGTCCACAATCGGAATGACCTTTCCGCGTAAATTGATAACACCTTCTACAAATTCAGGAGCACGGGGAACATTGGTAATCTCCATGGTACGAATGATTTCCTGTACCTGAAGTATGTTAACTCCGAACTCCTCTTCCCCAATGCTGAATGTGACAAGTTGAATAAGCTCCTGATCGGTTTCGGCTTCCTCAACATCGACAACATCTTCCATTTCATCGTTCATATTCACCTCGTAAAAAGGTCGTTTGCAAACATAAATGAATAGTTTTATCGTTGTAAAGATGTCAATGCTCACCATTTTTGTCAATTAAAATCTCTCACCACAAAAACGAATGAGATACGGCTCATCCTCAACAAATCACTCTTTAAAATTCATTTCATAGACGAGAGTCAGACACCCTCGGCAAAGCCGGGGGCTTGAGTTTGAGAGCCACTCAAAGTGGCTTTAAGAAACGCCTAAAGGCGGAAAAGTCTGTCCTTCGACAGCACCCTATGGGCCTTTACATGTTGCCATCGCCAACTATTTTCCGGCCCGAAAATCACAAGCAACACTTCATAAAACCGGACAAGTGTTTGTTGAGAGGCTTACGCCAAGAATGATTCCCGCATAAGTAAAACTCTGACGGTCCCCCGGCAGAACTGGGGGGGGGCATTGGATTAATGAATAATTTTAAACAGTTAAAACAGTCTCCGCTCCCCAATCAAAGTCGGTATTGACGTTCATGAAATAAAAATTTAACGTAGATAAAATTTCAACTTCACTCATTTGAAAACATTGAATTTTTATTATAAGGACAAATCAAGACCAATGGGTCAATATGCCACCTTTACGAACAGCGTATCGCTTCAGGAACAAGTTAAACACCTTGCTGATGGGGAGCTTCTTGATTTCTGGGAAGAGACCCAACAACTTGCCAAGATGCTGAGTGAACAGGAAGAGACCGACATTGAATACGATCCTGAATACGAACAGGTTATTTTACGGGAACTTCAATTGCGAAGCATTACAACATCCCTTTCTTCTCTCCAAAACCGTAACGTTTGGGCCCGACCACGCAAGGCTTGGAAAAGTGGTGTCTCCTTCCTTGACCAGATCAGGCTTAGGGGGGGCGTAGCCACAAGAAAACGGTCCCGTTTTAATCACAAGCGTAGTAGCACTCCGGCGAAGACTAAAACAGGGCCGACACTGAAGCCCCTCCCTATCGCAAACCCATGCCCCGACTGCGGGCAAATTGTCATCTATTGCGTTGTTTCACAAAAGATCAACCCCTCGTTTGCTACGCGAGAGGCTGTTTTTTTCCCAAGCCTTACCGCCAACAATTTCGGCTCATCCGTTTGAGGATACTTTCCTATCAGATCCCGCGCCGACAGGCGCATCCTTATGCCGCGTGTCAGCCGGGAGCAAAGCGGACGGCTGACGCGGAGCAAGCGCGGCTTGGCCCTTCCGCGATTCTTGGCAGATCAAACGCGTGAACACGCTTTTGCTTTGGCAACCTCACCACACGCGCTCTCATGGAGAAAAGGAC
>PDWI01007770.1_pt1 | contig 12847 bp, 10 predicted proteins | sample 1430891 | NCBI WGS metagenome assembly PDWI01 (sample SAMN01162508, study PRJNA174530) | Oral metagenome, whole genome shotgun sequencing project. | biome: Marine environment; feature: Marine mammal; material: Swab sample of the gingival sulcus; isolation source: swab sample of gingival sulcus... | reverse complement strand
ATCTGCGGATGGCTGGCCACCTTGCGGAGTTTCTCGTCCGACAGCCCGCCCTCGGGGTCGCGCACGCCGTATTTGGCGGTGCCGATCTGGTAGACGATATCCGCGCCCCCCTGAAGATGAAACGGCGAAACCCCGCCCTCGCCGGTGTTCATCCAGACGCCGGCCTGTTTCGCGCCCCGGCTGAGCGCCAGCACCGCCGGCCGCGACAGCGCGCCGTAGCTCATGCCCGAGATGTTGAAGAACGACGGCGCCAAATAGGGCTCGCGCGCACCGGCACCGATCATCAGCGGTTCGGTTCTGGTGAATTCCGACCCAAGCGGCGGAAAGGCCGCGTTCATGAAGATCGTCGTCCCCGGCACGGTGATGGAGCGGGTGGAGCCGAAGGCGACGGTGTTGTCATGGCCCTCGGCGGCGCGGTAGATCCATTCGCGCTGCGCCCGGTTGAACGGCATCTCCTCGCGGTCCATGGCGAAGAAATACTGCCGGAAGAATTCGCCGAGCGAGGTGAACAGGGCACGGAACCGGCCGATCACCGGATAGTTGCGCCGCACCGCATCCGCGGTCTGCATCCTGTCGATCACATAGAGCACCATGGCCAGCATGATCGCCAGCCCGATCGCGGTCACGAACCCCAGCGCCAGCCATTTCAGCCACAACATCATGTCCATCGAACCCTCCTCCGGCTTTCGGGGTTCATACTAGCCGATTTGCCGAAAATCGCAGCATGGATCGGAAGGGTTTTTCGCGTCGGCGGGAAAAGGACCGCCGGGCTTGTGGCGCGGTTTCGGCACCGGTTTGCCGAAACAGGGGGTGCCGGCCGGACAGGCTCCGCCGGTCGGATCACCCCCCTCTTGCAGCGGCAGGAACCCGCCCGGCGGGCGCCGCGAAACCCGCGGGTCCATGCCCATTTTGGCGCATTCTTCCCGCACCGGTGCAGCCCGGGCGCAAAGCGGGCCTAATGGCTGTGCGCAACGACGCAAACACACCCAACAAAGGAGAGGATCCATGAAAACCATCAAACTCGCGCCCGTCGCTCTCGCCCTGCTGCTGGCCGCCCCGGCCCTTGCCGAAACCGCGAACCCGGATACCGATGGCGACGGCGTGCTGTCGATGGAGGAATTCGCGGCCGCCTGGCCCGATCTCGCCGACGACAGCTTTGCCCTCGTCGACAGCAACAGCGACGGTGTGCTCGACGGCGACGAGGTCGCTGCCGCGACCGAAGCCGGGCTGCTGCCCGCGCTCGAGATCTGAGCCTCCGCCCCGCCGGGCAAACCGGCGGGGCCACCCACCACCGGAGGGGCCTTGCAGGCGGGCTCCGGGCGCCTTTGTTTTCGTCCCCCTACCTTGAACGAAGCGCAACCCCGCCTGCACCTCCCCCCGTTCCCCAGTCTCAGGCACAGGACAACACCGATGAAAAACACCATCACCACCGCCGCCCTGATCTTCGCCGGCACCACCGCCGGGTTCACCACCGCCTTCGCGCAGGACGTGCTGGACGGCGATACCGACGGCGACGGGCTGGTTTCGCTCGCCGAGTTGCAAGCGCTCTATACCGACATGCCGGAGGAAACCCTCGCCGCCGGTTTTGCCGAGGTCGATATCGATCAGGACGGGCTGCTCAACGATCACGAGATCGCCCTCGCCCGGGAATCGGGCATCTTCCCGCCGCACGGCTGACGCCGGATGCGGTTCGGGCGCAGGGCCGCCGCTTTGGGCGGGGGCCTGCGCCGCTTTTGTATTGCCGTTGTGGCCTCAGGCGCGCCGGCGCCCGCCTCAGCCCCCGGAAACCGCCGGCGCCTCGAACCCGGCCTCGGCCATCAGCCGGTCGGAGCCGGCCTCAACCACCTGTTCCAGCCGCCCCATGAAATCCGCCATCTCGAGCCCCGGTTCGATGGCGGGCAGAAACTCCACCACCGCCGTGCCCGGCCAGCGCATGATCCCGTGGCGTTTCCAGAACACCCCCACATTGGTGCCCGCCGGGATCACCGTCTGTCCGGTCTCGCGGTAAAGCACCCCGGTGCCGATCTTGTAGGGCCGCAATGCCCCGGCCGCGACCCGTGTGCCCTGCGGAAAGATGATCAGCTGCCCCGGCCGCGCCCGTCCGGCCTTCACCGCCGCCACCATCTGTTTGACCGCCGCGCCGCGCTTGCCCCGGTCGACCGGGATGCAGCCGATCCTGCGGGCGAAGAACCCGACGATCGGCACATGCACCAGTTGCTTTTTCATGATGAATTTCGGCCGCGGCACCGCGGAGACGATCATGATGATGTCGAAGAAGCTCTGATGTTTCGACGCGATGATGACTTCGCCGGTGGGCACCTCGCCGCGGATCTCGGACTTCAGCCCCACCAGCACCCGCGCCAGCCAGCGCACGAAGCGGCAATAGGAATGCACCGCCCGGAAGGCGCCGTCTTCGGTCAGCAGGGTGGCGGGCAGCCAGGCAATCGCCATCACCACCATCGCGAGATACATCGTGATGATGAAGACCAGCGAGCGGAGGCCCTGGACAGCGGTTTTCATGGACGTTCCCTCAGGGTTGCAAAGGCCGCGCGGCGGGTGGCGGCAAAGGCGACAATGGCCGCGAGCAGCGGGATCAGCAGCGGCAGGCCCCAGTCCGGCCCGGCAAAGCCGAGCCCGGTGAGAAAGCCTTCCGAGCCATCGGAGGGCATCGCGAACACCCCGGCCATGCCGGCGAGCGTGCCCCCGGTGGCGCCGAAAAACGCCCGCAGGGTGTAGCGGCGCACGAAGGCGCGGGCGATATAGCTGTCGCGCGCGCCGACGAGACGCAACACTTCGATCACCTGGGCATTGGCCGAAAGCGCCGCGGAGGCGGCGAGGGTGATGATCGCCGCGGTGGTGGCCGCGATCAACCCGAGCGAGACGAAGCCGAAGGCGCGCATCCGGCTTGCGGCCCGGGCCAGCGGCGCGCGCCAGCGGCCATGGTCGTCGAGCACCGCGCCGGGGGCCTCGCCCGCGAGCCGCGCCCCCAGCCCCGCCGCGTCATAGCCACCGGGGCTCTCGGTGATCGCCACCAGCCGCGGCACCGGCAGGGTGTCGAGCGGCAGATCCGGGCCGAACCACGGGGCGAGCAGGGCGCGCTGCTCATCGTCCGACAGCACCCGCGCCGCAGCCACACCCGGGGTGCTGTCGAGCACCTCGAGCACCCGTGCCAGCTGCGCCTCGACCTGCCCCGACGGCGCCGAGACCCGCACCGTCGAGCTTTGCGCCAGCGCCGCCTCCCAGTCGGCGGCGATCCGCCCCGCCGCCAGCGACAGCGCCAGCGCGAACACCGCCAGAAACGCCATCGCCCCCGCGGCAAACACCGTCAGCCGGGCGGTGAACCCGGTCGGCGGCACCACCCGGTCGGCCTGCTTGTCACCGGCGACAAGCGCCAGCCCATTCCCCAGCCAGCTCACAGGTCCGCCCCCGCAAGCTGCAACCGACGGTTCGAGATCCGCAGCACCCGCGCATGCACCTGCGCCTTGGCCGAGCGGATCAGGTTGAGGTCATGGGTGGCGATGATGATGGTCTTGCCCATGCGGTTGAGCTCGACCATCAGCATCAACAGCCGGAGCGACATCTCCCAGTCCACATTGCCGGTGGGTTCGTCGGCGACGATCACCTCGGGGCTCATGATGATGGCGCGGGCCAGCGCCGCCCGCTGCCGCTCGCCGCCCGACAGCTCCGGGGGGTGCGCGTCCTTCTGGGTCGCCAGCCCGACCCAGGCGAGCAGATCGTCGACCTCGCCCATATCCACCGGCCGGTTCGACACCGTGAGCGGCAGGGCGATGTTCTCCAGCAGCGTCAGATGGTCGAGAAACCGCTGGTCCTGATGCACCACCCCGACCCGGCGCCGGGTCATCGCCATGTCGTCGCGGCTCATGTCGCGCACATCGGCGCCGAAGATCCGCACCCGCCCCTGCCGCGCGGTGAGTGCGCCGTAGCACAACTTCAGCAGCGTGGTCTTGCCGGCACCCGACGGCCCGGTAAGAAAGTGAAACGACCCCGGGGTGAGCTCCAGCGAAACCTCGCCGAGAAGCGTGGTGCCGCCGTAACCGTAGGTGACGTCTTCCAACTCGATCACGCGCCGTTCCCTGCTTGTCCTGTGCCTGTTTTCGCGCTTTCCCGCTGTGTTTTGCACGGGTTCTGGCCTTGTCCCGGCGGCGAACGGTGCTCGCGGCCCGGTTTGGTCGCGACCGTTTTGCCCCAGGGTGCGTTTTGTTGCAATCGGAGGATTGCAAAGGTTTGATTTTGGGTGTTTCCCTGCACATAATCACCCGGGAAAACAGCGGCAGGTCTCGGAGGGAGGCAAGTGCCGTAGGAGCGAGGTCTGGATGCGTCTGGTTTGTCCGAATTGTGGGTCGCACTACGAAGTCGACGATCGCGTCATTCCCGATGCGGGCCGGGATGTGCAATGTTCGTCTTGTGGCCACACCTGGTACCAGCTGCCGGCCCATATGGAAGCGGAAATGGCCGAGGCAGAGGCCGCGGGGGCCGCGGCGGCCGGACCGGAAGCCGACGACGAAGCGGAGGTGGAGGGCGACGCAGAGGTCGAGGGCGACGCGGACACCGCGCCGGATGCCGGGCCCGAGCCGGACCCTGAAGCCCTGCTCCCAGCCACCCAGCCACGGCGCGGTCTCGACGAAAGCCTGCGCGCGATCCTCAAGGAGGAAGCGGCCCGCGAGATGGGTGCCCGCGCCGCCGAGAACGATCCCTCCGCTTCCCGGTCAGAACCGGATCCGGAAAAGGCCCCGAAACCAGCCCCGTCAGCCGAACCCAGGAAGGTCGGACTCTCCAGACCGCTCAGACGTGCACGCCGCCCGGAACGCACCGGCGAGCCCGAGGCGAAGGCCGACCCGGAAGCCGCCGATACCGCAAAAACCGCGCGGCGGGATCTGTTCCCGGATATCGACGAGATCAACTCGACCCTCGACAGCCGCGGCCCCCTCAGCATCGACGAGGACGAAGACATCCCGGAAGGCCGCAGCGGCTTCACGCGCGGTTTCTTTGCGGTGGTTTTTCTCGCGGCGCTGATGCTGGCGCTCTATCTTGCCGCCCCGCAACTGGCCGGTGCGGTCCCGGCCCTCGAACCCGCGCTCACGGCCTATGTCGCCGCGGTCAACGAGGCGCGTGCCACATTCGAGGGGCTCGTTGGCAGCATCACCGATCTGATCGAAAGCGGTCAATAGAGCATTGTGCGGCGGGTCCGGTTTCCGCCCGCGTCAGAACAGATCCAGAAGCCGCTTGAGATAGTCGCGTTCCAGTTCCGGCCGGTCGGTCTCGCCCGAACGCTGGCGCAATTCGTTCATCAATTCCTGAGCGCGGCGGTAAACGTCGTCGCGATCGGCCAGCGGGCCGTCGCCGTCGAGCGAACCACTGTCGCCGGGAGGACGTCCGAGCGGATCGGCGTGGCGATTGCCCGCTGACGGGCCGGTCTGCTCCGCCTCCGACGGCTGGCCGTTCTGCGCCTGCCGCCGCATGCCCTCTTCGATGCGGCGCATGCCCTCGCGCAAGGCTTCCATCGCCTCGGCCTGACGGTCGAGCGCGCCGGTGGTGTCGCCCTCATCGAGCGCATCGGCGGCCTCTTCCATCGCGCGTCCTGCCCGGTCGAGCGCCTCGCCTGCGGCCTCGCCTTCGGGCGTTGCCGCCCCCGGAAGCCCCTGTTGCTGGCGGCGCAGCTGGTCTTCGAGGGCGCGCTGGCGGCCGGCGAGGTTTCCTGCTTCGGCCGCGTCGCCGCCCTGCTCGCCGTTCTCGCCGTTCTCGCCCGGACGGCCCGGCTCTGGTCCGCTCTGTTCTGGCCCGCTCTGGCCCGGTCCGCTCTGTTCCGGCCGACCCTGCTGTTGCCCGCTCTGCCCCATCTGGCCGCGGCGTCGGTTCTGGAGGTCGCGAAACGCCTCGTCGGAAAGCCCCTGCTGTTCGCGCAGGGTCTCGCCAAGCTCCTCGAGCGCGCGCTGGCCGGGCATCTGACCCTGCTGGCCATTGCCTTCGGTGAGCTTCATGTTCTCCATCATCTGCTGTAGCAGATCGAGCAATTGCTGCGCCTCGGCCATCCGGCCCTGCTGCATCAGCTCGTCGATCCGGTCCATCAGCGCCTGAAGATCGGCCTGGCTCAGCTCGGTGCTGTCGCCGCGGTCGGGCTCGTCGGTCAGGTTTTCCGGGTTGCGGCGGGCAAGCTCGTCGAGATAGTCGCGCATCGCCTGCCGGTATTCGTCCATGAGCTCCTGCAACTCTTCCGGGCTCGCCCCCTGACGCATCGCCTCCGCAAGCCGTTCGCGCGCCCGGCGCAGGGCTTCAAGCGCATCGGCGAGCGACCCGTCCTCGATCTCGATCGCCAGCGCCCAGAGCGCCTCGGCCAGATCGTCGCGCGCCTCGGCACCGAAATCCTCGGCCTCCAGCCCGGCAATCACCGCGCGCAGGGCGAGATATTGCCCGGTGTCGGCAAACAGCTCCGCCGGCCGGTTGGAGATCGCCCGCAGCAGCCGCGCGGCACGCGGGGCGTTGGCCTGCGCCCACAGGATGTCGCGCCGCTGCTCGACGATGGCGCGGGCCAGCGGATGCAGGAACCGGCGCCCGGGCAGGGTGATGTCCAGGGGCGCGCTGGCACCGTTCTGGCCGATGGCGTCCACCGCGGTAAAGGTAACCTCCACCGGCAGCCCGGCCCAGGGGTGTTCGGCGAGGTTTTCAATCAGAACTTCCTCGACCGTCGCCCTGTCGCCCCGGAACGGCATCGGCAGATCGACCACCACCGGGGTGCGGGGCTCCGGCGTGGCGGTGAGCCCGTGGCGGCGCTCGACCCGCGCAAGGTCGAGCGTGATCTCGGCACTGCCGGAGGCGACGCCGTAATCGTCCTCGGCCCCGAAGGGCAGGCGCATCTCGCCGTCGAGCCTGCGGCTCAGCTCGCCCGCGGCCCAGGCCCGGGGCGCGGCATCGGCGATGGCGGCGATCTCCCAGCGGTCGGGGCCGATGACAAGGCTGCCGTCGCCGTCGATCCTGAACCGGCGCGTCGGCACCGGCTCCGTGGGCGCTTCCGCGCTGAAGCTCTCCGCGATCTCGAGTCCGTCGAAGCCTCCGTAGACGCGGAGCGTCACCTCGGCGCCGAGCGGCACCTCAAGGGCCCCGGGCGGCAGGTCGGGAAGATAGAGCGTCGGCTTGCCGGTATAGGCGGGCGGCTCGATCCAGCCTTCCCACGCGGTCCCGGCGATGGCCGCCTCGGCACTGCCGGGCACCAGCCGGGCAAGGTCGCCGCGCTCGGTGCCGGGGCCGAACAGCAGCGCGGCGGCCAGCGCGGTGGCGGCGATCAGCCGCAGCGCATAGGGGTCAGCCGCCGCCAGCTTCGGCCGGGGCGGCACCGCGCGGACGGCCCCGAGCGCCGCCTCGGCACGAGCGCGATGCGCCGCCCAGACCGCGCGCGAGGCGGGGTCGTCGCGGCCGATCGCCTGAATGTCACCCAGCGCCGCGATCGGACGGCCTTCAAGGCGCGCGTCGAGCCGGGCCAGCGCGGCCTGACGGCTGGTCGGCCGGTAGCGCCGCAGCCCGAGCACAAGGCCCGCGAGCGCGGCCAGCCCCAGCCCCGCCAGCGTGCCCAGCGCCAGCCAATCCGGCCAGAGCGCCAGCGCGCCCGACATCAGCACCGCGCCAAGCGCCATCGCCGCGGTGGCAAAGGGCCAACAGGCCTCGGCCAGATGCTCCAGCGCCAGCCCGGCCCGGGTGAGGCGCAAGGGCCATTTCAGGCGCGTCTGCGCCATGGGAGAGAGCTCGGGACCGGTCATGTCGCCCGCGACCCTAGCGCCCCGGCGCGCCGCTGCCAACGCCTGCGGCCCGAAGCGGCGAACAAGCGCGCCCCGCCGGGGGCTCAGGCAAAGGCCCCATGGCAGAACCAGCCCGCAGGCATGGCGGCACCATGGGCATAACAGAGCCAGAGCCGTTCGCCATATCCGGTGGTCACCCGCCAGTAATCGCGCGGACCGCTGCGCCACGCGGGATCGTCCAGCCACCATTCCGGGGCGATCCGCTCCGGCCCCTCCGCCGCCACCACCCGGTGGTCGCGCCCGCGCCAGCGGAAGCTTTCGGGGCAGCGGGGGACGGCCTCCGCCGCCACCGGTTCCGGCGGCCAGAGGCGGATCGGACGGGTCGGATAGGTCGGCTGGGCCGGACCGGCGGGCCAGCCCATCTCGGGGGCCGAAAACCCCGCCGCCATCACCACCGCCGCCTTCTCGGGAATATGGCTTTCGCCCGGATGCAGCCGGGTGAGTGCCTCAAACCCGAGACGCGCACCGAGCCGTCCCATGAGGTCGTCGAGGAGATCATCAAGCGCCCGGCCCTCCTCCCGCCGCGCCCCCCCGTCCAGCGCCCCACACGACTGCACCGCCTGCACCGGCTCATGCACCGGCACGGTGAGGCGCAGAAGGTCGATGCCGAACCCCGCGTCGATGCCGCCAAGCTTCAGCGCCAGCAACGGCCGGATCCGGTCCGGATCGGCGGTGGGCCGGGCCAGCCCGACCTCGATCGCCTCAAGCCTGTGGTCGGTGCGGCTGAACTCCGCCCGCACCCGGCGTGCCCCCCGCCCCGCCCGCGCAAGCCGCGCGCCAAGCTCCGGCAACAGCCGGTCGAGCGCCGCCATGAGATCGCTTTCGAGCCCGATCGGCTCCGGCAAGCCCATCCGCACTGCAAAGCGCAGCGGCGGCCGGGCCGGCGAGACCGGTTCCGGCTCCAGCCCCAGAGCCTGATCGAGCCGCCTCACCAACCCGGGGCCGAACCGACGTGCCAGCCCCGCGCGCGGGGTGCCGAGAATGTCGCCGATGCGCCGCAACCCCAGCTGCGCGAGCCCCTCCACCACCTCAGGCCCGACCCGGAGCGCGGCGAGCGGCAGCGGCGCCAGCGCCGCGCGCGCCCCGCCCACGGGGGCGATCCGCAGCGCGTCCCCGGCAGGAGCAGACGCGGCAGGGCGTGGCACCTGCCCGCCGCGCGTCCAATGCCGCCTGGCCGCGCGCGACCGGGTGGCCCGCGCCTCTTGCTCGATGGCATCGCCCGCCGGCCCCCGCCCCGGCAACCCCCCCGCATAGCGCGCCAGCGCCCAGGCGGCCCCGAGTGTATCGGCAATGCCAAAGCGCACCGTCAGCCCCAGCCCGGCCAGATCCCGCTCCAGCACCTCCACCATCCCCGACTCGCCGCCGAACAGATGCGCACAGCCGGTGATGTCGAGCACCAGCCCCTCCGGCGGCGCCTCCGCCACCCAGGGGGTAAACTTCCCCGCCCAGCGCCGGAGCCGCCCGAGAAACGCCGCCTCAGCCATCGGACATTGCGGCCGCGAGACCAGACGCGGACAGATCGCCCGTGCATCGCGCAAGCTCTGCCCCGGCCAAAGCCCCAGGGCGCTCGCCTCCGCATCAAGCGAAACCAGCACCTGCGCCCCGCGCCGGTCGCCCACCACCGCCAAAGGCCCCGACACCGCCCCCCGCTCAAGCCGCACCACCCGCTCGGCCGCGAGCCGGGGAAACCACAGGCTGAGGATACGTTTCTGAGACATGATTCACGGCACGATGTTCGCTATATGTTCGCATCTCGTCACAAAGGAGTCGACCCCCCAACGCTGCTTCAGAACCCACCGGCTTCGCTCCCATGCCACATCGCCGCAGCCCCGCGCTGCGCCTGCGAGATTCACCTTGCCGAGACTTCGGCAACTATCTATCCCTCAAGGCAACACCTGCGTAACAAACTTTCACATCCAGCCCCGGAGGTCCCATGTCGTTCCGCCCGCAACCCCCCGCTCCCGCCCGTCCGAACCGCTGCCAGCTCTTCGGCCCGGGTTCGCGCCCGCAGATCTTCGAGAAAATGGCCGCCTCCGCCGCCGATGTGATCAACCTCGACCTCGAAGACAGCGTCGCCCCGGACGACAAGGAAACCGCGCGCAAGAACATCGTCGCAGCCACCCATGACATCGACTGGGGCAGCAAATATCTCTCCATCCGCATCAACGGGCTGGACACGCCGTGGTGGTATAAAGACGTGATCGAGCTGCTCGAAAACGGCTCCGACCGGATCGACCAGATCATGATCCCGATGGTCGGCAATGCGCAGGACATTTACGCCGTCGACGCGCTGGTCACCGCGGTCGAGCGCGCCAGGGGGCGCACCAAACCGATCAGCTTCGAGGTCATCATCGAGACCGCCGCGGGCATTGCCCATGTGGAGGAGATCGCCGCCGCCAGCCCGCGGATGCAGGGCATGAGCCTCGGCTATGCCGATTTCGCCGCCTCGATGGGCATGGCGACCACCGGTATCGGCGGGACGCAGGCGAACTACTTCATGACCCATGAGGGCCAGACCGACTATGCCGACCCGTGGCACTACGCGGTTTCGGCCATCGTTGCCGCTTGCCGCACCCATGGCGTGCTGCCGATCGACGGGCCGTTTGGCGATTTCTCCGCCGACGACGCCTATGTGGCGCATTCCAAGCGCGTGGCGACCCTCGGCATGGTCGGCAAATGGGCGATCCATCCCAAACAGGTGGCGCTCGCCAACGAGGTCTTCACCCCCTCGGCGGAGGCGGTGGCCGAAGCCCGCGAGATCCTCGCCGCGATGGAAGAGGCCAAGGCCAACGGCCTCGGCGCCACCACCTACAAGGGCAAGCTCATCGACATCGCCTCGATGAAACAGGCCGAGGTGATCGTGCGCATGGCTGAGTTGATCGAGGGCTGAGGGGACTTAAGGGGGCTGCGAGCGGGAAACGCATCACGGCCCCAAAAGACTGCTCTCCAAACCCCCCCAAAAAACCGCCCCGGTGGGGGGGAACCGGGGCGGAAGGGTGCACCTTGTGAACGGGGCCGGGTGGATGCTTTGCCGGTCCGGCCCTGTCCGGTTTTTCGGAGTGCTCCTGGCCGGTCACTCCGTGGGTTTGATAACCGGTTCGGCCATAACCGGATCCAGCACAGGCCGGAATTCGCCTTGCGTGACCATCGTCGCGGGCGTCCATGGCATCTTTTCGAGACGGGCAATGGTCGCGCGGTAGCTGTCGAGATGCAGCTTCGAGCGGCTGACCTCAAACGCGGTGGTATAGGCGAGCACGTCACGTTCGCCGACGGTCGCCTCAGCGGCGGTACGCGCCCGCTTCGGCATGCAGAACGCCGGGCAGGGCACGGAATTCTTGTCGTTGCCGATCAGATAGGCGCTGTCTGCCGCAGCCAGCACCTCTGCGGCCCGGAAATCCGCAATCCGTCCCGACTGGCCGGGCGCGGTTTGCGCGGTTTCGGCGAAACTCTCGGCAAAACTCGTTGAAAATGAAAGTAGTACTGCCCCAAAGGCGCAGATTCCAAGCCGTATCATCAGCCAGTCCCCTGTACCCTGCCTGCTCGACAGGTGGTTGCCATTTGCCCCGTGGTTTGATCCCGGGTCGTTCACTTGCATACCATCTAGCCGATCCGGGGTGATCCGGTCAACATCGAGGCTTGACCTTGGTGAAATTTTGACTACCGGGCCGGGGGTGAGTCGCGCGGCGCGGGCGGCGAAGGCCGGGTTTGACCCCTCAGCCGTTGTCGCGCAGCACGCGGCCGGCCAGATAAAGCGACCCGCAGATCACGATCCGGGCGCAGGGATCGCGCGCCACGATGGCGGAAATGGCCGTGGCGGGATCCGGCGCAGTGGTGGCGTCATGCCCGGTTTCGGCCGCGATTTCAGCGGTTTCAGCGGCGGGCAGCGTTGCCGCCTCGCCGGGGATCGACACCGCGGTGAGGCTTGCCGCATGGGGCGCGAGTGGGCGGAGAAAGCCCGCGACGTCCTTGGTGGAGAGCATGCCGCAGACGAGATGCGTTGGCCGGGGCGGAAGCGTCGCGAGCAGGTCCGCCAGCGCCTGACCCGCCGCCGGATTATGGCCGCCGTCGAGCCAGAGTTCTGCTTGGTTTGATGGCCGGTTTGCTGCCCCACCCGCCGCCGCCCCCGCCGCGTCAACCAGCGGCCCGTGGCGCAGACGCTGCATCCGGGCGGGCCAGCGCACATCGCGCATCGCCGCCTCACAGGCCGCTTCGCCGAAGCCGAGATGGCGCAGCGCCGCCAGCGCGGCGCCGGCGTTCTGCACCTGATGCGCCCCCCGGAGCGCTGGCAGCGGCAGATCGAGCAGCCCGGTCTCGTCCTGAAACACCAGCCGCCCGCGCTCCTCGCTCACATGCCAGTGCTGCCCGTGCACCAGCATCGGCGCGCCGAGCCGCGCGGCCCGCGCCTCGATCACCTCAAGCGCCGCTTCGGGCTGCGGCCCGACCACAACCGGCACGCCGCGCTTGAGGATCCCGGCCTTTTCACCGGCGATCTCTGCGAGCGTATTCCCGAGAAACCGGGTGTGGTCGATGGAGACCGGGGTGATCACGGTCAGCGCCGGGCGGTCGATCACATTGGTGGCGTCGAGCCTGCCGCCGAGGCCGACTTCCAGCAGGGTCCAGTCGGCGCGGGTCTCGGCAAAGGCCAGCAGCGCGGCAACGGTGGTGATCTCGAAATAGGTGATGCTTTCGCCCGCATTGGCGCGGTCGCAACGGTCGAGCACTTCGGTGAGGTGATCCTCGGTGATCAAATCGCCCGCGAGGCGGATACGTTCGTGGAACCGCGCCAGATGCGGCGAGGTATAGGCATGAACCCTCTGCCCGGCTCCTTCGAGGCCGGCGCGGATCATCGCCTGGGTCGAGCCCTTGCCGTTGGTTCCGGCGATATGGATCACCGGCGGCAGGCGGCGTTCGGGGTGGTCGAGGGCGGCGAGCAGACGCCGGACACGGTCGAGGGTGAGGTCGATCACCTTCGGGTGCAGCGTCATCATCCGTTCGAGGATGGCGTCCGAGCCTTGGGTGCTCACGCCCCGGGGGCCTCT
>PDWI01009954.1_pt1 | contig 12851 bp, 24 predicted proteins | sample 1430891 | NCBI WGS metagenome assembly PDWI01 (sample SAMN01162508, study PRJNA174530) | Oral metagenome, whole genome shotgun sequencing project. | biome: Marine environment; feature: Marine mammal; material: Swab sample of the gingival sulcus; isolation source: swab sample of gingival sulcus... | reverse complement strand
TCTAAACAGCAAAGCCAACCCGGAACTACTAAAAGAAATTAGCAAAACAGAGGGAGCTTTACCAACTTTTACCGAAGTCATTAACGAGTTTGAAAAAGCCGTTACCGAATGGAATAATAGAGGAGAAAAACGTAATAAATACGGTCGTTTTGTTGGCGATTCTAAGGTGTATCGATACAAAAATATTAAGCACGAAAAGCGTGTAAAACTAAATTACTTTGACAAGCTAAGTCTATTCAATATTACATTGAAAAGACCTTATAAATACACGACTGAAGGCATCAAGATTGAAGTAATGGGGCAAAAACATAAGTTCATTGTTCCCGACCCCGACAGTGTTGGCGATTTCATTTTTGCGAATGAGCATTTAGGCGAAAAATTTGACGTTAAAATCAATCTTGAGAATCCTCAAGTATGCTCATTGTATCAAAACGATAAGCTGATAGCACAGGCTTATGAAAAAGAACAGTACGCGGCTTGTATTGCCGATATGAAAAAAGGAGACGGTGCAAAAGTTATCCTATTCAAGCAAAAGCGTGAAGAATGGGGTGCAGAATATGCACATCGTGAATTAGAACGACAAATGTTGCTCCTTGAAGAATATAAAGCCACCGGAACAGATGGCTTTGGTTGGTGGGACAGAACCAAAACAGCCACCAACAACATCAACAACCAACAGGAAGATGTCCGTAACGGAATGGCTGACGGTTACACAGACTTGGAACGTAAACTTTTAAATATAGGACAATGAGTTTGAATAAGAAGATAGAATTTTCAATAAAATTAATACAATCAATAAACAAGCCTTTGCACCTTGCTTTTTCGGGAGGTAAAGATAGTGTTGTTTTATTCGATTTGGCAATAAAAAGTGGTGTTGATTTTAAAGCATTTTATGCAAACACAACCATTGACCCTAAAGGAACAATGGGTTTTATTCGCAAAAACTATCCTAATGTTCAAATTTTACAACCTAAAAAAAACTTTTATCAATTAGTAGAACAAAAAGGTTTACCAACAAGACTTTCACGTTACTGTTGCGAACTATTAAAAGAGTATGGTTCTGTAGGAAAATATTGCTTAGAAGGTGTAAGAAGTGCTGAAAGTAAAGGGCGTAAAGGAAGAGATTACATCCAATGTGATAACCGAAAATGGCAACAAGGGGCAAAACATATTTATCCAATTTACGACTGGACTGATGCTGAGGTTTGGCTATACATAAAAGAAAATGAGTTATCTGTTGCTCCGTGCTATTATAATGGATTTGAAAGGTTAGGGTGTGTTGGCTGTCCTTTAGTTAGCAAAAAAGGAGTTAGAGAGTATGAGTTTGAGAAAGAACCTAACAAACTTAGAGCAATAAAAAGAGCTATTGAAAAGAGAATGAAGAATAATCCTCAATGGAAATTAACAAAACTGACCAAAGGAGAGCCTACCAAAGCCATAGAATGGTGGTTAAGTGGCAAAACTATGAAAGAATATTTTAACAATAAACAATCACAACAATGAGACAACAAGAAACAAATGAACAGCCCCAAAAGGGAGCTAAAGTATTAATCGCACCCGATGCTCCTTGCTATGGTTTAGTATCGGAAAAAGTTGGAAGAAATGAGCCTTGTCGCTGTGGAAGTGGCAAAAAAGCTAAAAAGTGTTGTGGAACTACCACTTTATACAAGAATAGAGAGATGAAGTAAAACCAAGCCCCATACACCAAACAGTGTACAGGGCTCAAAAATCAATACAAAGATATGAGTAATTACACAATTCAGCAAAAAAAGAGCCTACGAGATAGAATCGTAGCAGCTCAAGAGGCAAGCGGTTTAAGTGCCAATAAGTTTGCCACCGAGCGTTTAAAGTTTAAGAATGGCAGTAAATTCAGCCATATTCGTAAGAGTTGGGATAAAGACGGCATGGTCGGCAACGACACTTGGGAAGTGGTAGAAAAGTACCTAAACGCAAGCGAAGAATATAAAGGTGTTCCTACCGAAAACTTAAAAAAAGTATGGAAATCTTGCCAACGTGCTTATACACTCAAAAAAGCCATTGCTGTAGTTGGCGAGGGTGGTTTAGGTAAAACCTTTGCTTTAGAGGCTTACAAAAAACATATAGAAGCTCAAAAGAGTTTTAAGGTAGTCTATTTTGATGTGTCGATGATACGCACCAATAAACAGTTTATAGCCGGATTAATGCAGGCTTTAGATTGCCATAAGGCAGGAACTATCAGCACACAAATCGCTTTGATGCGTGAATATGTTCGCAAACAAGATATTCTCATTTTGTTGGACGAAGTAAGCAGTTTGCAAGGGCATAACATTACTATTATCAAAGATATAATGACTGCTTTTAAAGACTTATGCGGTATAGTTTTGGCAGGAACGCCATATTTCACAAATAACTTAATCAAAGGAGCAAGACGAGACCGACATTTATTCAGCGAAACTAAAGACCGCATCTTTATATTGCCGGAACGCTTGAACAAACCCACCGAACAAGAAGCGGAACAGGTATTCACTGCTAATGGTATTACAGGCGAAGCTCTTAATATCGTAATGGGCAGAAACAAAAAGCTAATTAGCCATTCGTGGCTTGGTAAACAAACTTACAGAGGCATACGCGATTGCATTGATATGCTTAGAATGGCAGAAATGCCCGAAATAGATTTTAATAACATTCAATTATAAACAGATATGATTAAAAAAGAAGATGTTAGCACTTTGAGCATCAAAGAAGCTCAAGAAAGAAGGCAATACTACGAAAACAGAGGTTTAAACGTAGGCTTTAAAGTATTAGACAACAAAGTATATATCGTTGAGTATAAACAATTAAAATCACTATAAAAATGAGTACAAAAGTAGATTTAAGTCAATTATCAGCTGAAGATAAAGCTAAATTGATGGAACAGTTAGAACAGGAACAGAGACAAAAACAACAACGCATTGATAACGAGCGTGAGCAATACAAAGAATTGGTTTTCGATGCTGTAATCAAAAACTTTGGAATTTTAAAATCGTTGAGCGATACCATTCAGCACGTCAAACGCACTGTTTTTGCTGATTTTGATGCAATTATCGCAATGAAAGAAGAGTTGTTCGGAATAAAAGAGGGGCAACGTTCACACACTTTTAGTAGCGAAGATGGTAATATTTCTATCAAGTTGGGATACAGAGCCAAAGACGTTTACGATGACACTGTAAGCATCGGCGTTGCTAAAGTTAAGCAATACATCGCAACCTTGGCAAAAGATGAAGAAAGTGCTGAGCTTGTGGACGCTCTTAACGATATGTTAAAAGCAGACAAAAAAGGCAACTTAAAGCCAAGTCGAGTATTAGAGTTAAGAAAGTGGGCGAACAAAAATAAGAACGAAACCCTTTTAGACGGTGTTAAAATCATCGAAAACGCTTACAAACCATCCATCTCTTGTCAATTTATTGAGGTTCGATTTAAAGACGAAAAAGGACGAGAACATTCATTACCATTATCTATTTCTGCATTTGATATTGAGGTAGATAAAAAAGACGACAAGGAGACAGTATGAATATTCATCAAATAACCATATTGGTAAAAACGCCTCAAGGGTATAAAAATAATACTCACAAAGGCATTGTGGCAAGTAAAAAGAGAACACCTATAAAGCTAATTCAAAAAAGGGCTTTAGAACGTATAAAGGAAGCATACTCAAATGAAAACTTACCTGGTTTACAATTTGAGATTAAAGAAACGAAGAAATTAAAATCTGAGTTTATAATTAATGTTGAACAATCCTAATCCTATAATGGTTCATTGGGGCGGTTCGATTCCGCCCATAGGAACAACAATTTTAATCATTTAAATGGTATTTAAACAATGGAAACCACAGCACAAAAACGCCAACGCTTTCATCAATTACTGTTACGAACAGGCGAAGTGGAATATAAAGCTGAGATAATTAACAGCTTTTTTCCGGGAATAACGAGTACTAAAAACCTCAACGATTTTCAAATGAGTGTTCTTTTGGCAGATGCCGAACAAAGAGCCGGAATTAGACAAAAGAAAGCCCAAAGGAAACCACAAAAGCCCGAAAGTGCAGGTATTCGCAGAATGCGTAACAAGGTATTATTGGTATTGGCAGAACGAGGCATTAAAGCCACGCCCAAAGACTGGAGCAAAGTAAACCAAGAACTATCAGCCAAGCGTTACCAATGGATTTTAACCGATGAGCAACGCCAAAAAGGATTAATAAACCAAAAAGGTTTACTGGCATTTAACACCGTAGAGGACTTACAAAAGCTATTTAAACAGCTTTGTAGAATTAGAGATTTAGAGACATTAAAAAAGTAAACCATATGCAAACTAAAAAACAAAGCCTAATAGAATCTATAACCAACACTTTAGTTGGATTTTGCATATCCTTGGGAGCGAGCTTTATCATCTTTCCAATGGTAGGCATTGAAAGTACAGGAAGCAAAAACATAATTATAGTCCTATTTTTTACAGTTATTTCAATCGTGCGAGGATATGTGATTAGAAGAGTGTTTAATTATAAGCAAAAAAAAGCATGATGTATCCAACACAAGAAGAATTGACAAAGCAATTTCAACGAGACTTCAATAAAGGTTTAGAAGACTACCTTAAAAAGAACCTTTCACACTTAGGATATACATTTGATGATGATAATGATTTTCTTGAATTTGTAAAAAAAAACATTATAAGAGTGAGATATCCTCAAAATCCGTTTTATTATGAGCTTTATCTTAATTTAACATCCCCACCGACATTAACAGGAATGTATCACGAAGTTTCAGAAATTACTATTGAACAGAACAAAGTAACAGCACTTTTGGGCAACAGAACTTTAAACCTTAAACCTTTAACTTATAAACAATGAAAAGACATGATTTAAAAATTAGACCTCAATATTTTACAGATATTTTAGTAGGCAAAAAAGAGTTTGAAATACGCTACAATGATAGGAACTATAAGGTTGGCGATGAACTTGAATTACGAGAATATGACGGTGTAAAATATACCGGGAAACACATTCGTGTGCTTGTAACTTACATTTATGATGATACCATAGGCTTAAAAACAAACTATATCATTATGGGTATCAAATTAATCAAAGTGAATGGAAAAAGAAAACCTACTTAATTATAGAAATAACCTCAAATTGTTCTTTATAGAAAAGTTTGATGCATTATCCCCGGTCAATAGAATTAAGATTTGTGAAGAAATAGACCGTATTGATAAATTACTAAACACATATAATGTCTATACCCTAAGACTAAAATAATCAAAGCCTTGCAAAAACGCAGGGCTTTTTTTAGTTTTGCATCATACAATATGGATTTAGTTGAAATAGAAATATTAAAAGGCAATGCTTTAGCTAAAGCAAGTATAGAAGAATTAAAACACCAAACCCTAACTAATATAACAGCTAGTGAAAACTCCATTATCTTTACTTGTTTAGATGGTCGTAAATATAAAATGTACCACATTCAAGAATGTAGTGAGAGGGTCACTATAGAGGATATTAATGGAGATTTAGAAGATTTAGTAGGAGTACCTATTCTTGTATCTGAAGAAATTACCAAAGAAGATGATGACTGCGATTTTTATACGACATATACTTTCTACAAAATGGCAACAATCAAAGGATATGTTACAATCAGATGGATAGGTGAAAGCAATGGATACTATTCCGAAAAGGTTGATTTTGTTAGAATAAAATAAAAAGCAATGAAAAAACTGTTATTTATAGTCCTTGTTATTATCGCACAAAGCGTTAATGCACAGTTACATTTTCAAACCAAAGATGTAAAAGAAGTCCGACAATTAGCCGATAGTATTGCCTTAAATGCTAAAACGCCTTATATTTTCAGCAAAGAGGGTGTATCCAAACGCAATAGTAACTATTATGTAATCATATACAACAACTCCAACGATGATTACGACCGTTTAGGCATTGCTTTTCATATTGAATATATTGACAGAAATTTAGACCTTGACATAGAAGGCACACTTGTTTATACTTTCGATTTTGTACAGGGCAACTTTTTAGACTTATTTCCCTTTTGGCAACGCCACATTAACCCCAATGCCGATGCAGTTAAGATAACCAAAGGAACTCAAAAAGACCAAGCCAAAACACAAGGCTTATTGTATATCTTGCAAGCTACCGGAGGCACTTGGGAAATTCGCCACCGAGCAGAATAAAAGCACTCTACAAAAACGATTGCAGATCTTCTATGAGTGTATTTACCTCGTCATTACGAACAATAAAATCAAGAGCTTCGTCAATATCAGATAAATCCTCAATGTTTCTCAAAATAGTGCTACGTAAAGGGGCTATCTGTTGTGCTTTTTGCTTAAATTCATTAGGTAAGTTCTCAGGATTAATGCCTAAAGGGTCGTATATATTCTTGACCCGGATAATCACATCTGAGACTTCCTGTGTTATTAACTTTAACTCTCCTCTTAATCGTTCTTTGATATCGTCTAAATTATGATTAACATCAACCAACTCGTAAACAAATTGCTCCTTTACATCATCGAATACAAGTTCTCCTAAACGTTGCCTTTTAGGGTCATAATTCGGTTCTACAATAGGGTAGAAACCAAATTCTTTATGCACGTCATCCGATTGTTTATGGAAGTTGCCTGCGTAGTTTTTATAGTATTTTGGCAAGCCTATAATTATTTGACCGTTTTTGTCTCTTCTTGCTTTCATATTATTTAAAAATCTGTATAAGTTAAACCATTACCATTGTTGTATAACCGTGTTATTTCCTCTTCTGATAAAGCTCTGTTCCAAATATAGAGCTCATCAAAATTAGCATTAATAGGATGCTGTTGTGTAATGTTGTTTCCCAACCGAAGCTTTTGATTACTACTAAATTCGATGTAGCCTAAATCACATACTAATGATGAATCTAAAAAGATTTTAAACATGCCATTTTTTGATGTTATAACAATATTATAAAATTTAGTAAAATTTATGTCTTCCCCTTTTATAATAACATCCGCAGATGCAATACCGGAAGCGTTCCATATGCCAAATCTCAAATCTGTTGAGTTATATTGAATTATCTGTAAAACGTTATTTGCCGCAGCTCCCCAAGCCTCTCGAAATGTAAAATACCACCCGGCAGACTTATTTACATTTATTTTTAGCCAAAACGATATTGAGAAATTTTCGCTCAACAAAATGTCATCTTGACTTACAACTGAATTGACTTTTTGTGATAAAAAACGAATTGATTTACCAACTACACCCTCTTGATTAAAAAGAACGTTATTTGCTGGAATTATTAGATTATTACCGGAGACAATATCATTTAATACACTACCTTGCGTTTCGTCAAATGTGTAACCGTGTTGCAAACCTTTCTTTAAGCTTTTGTTATGAGTTAAATGTTGTGGCTGTATCATAATTACACCTCCTTTTTTATTATCGAATAAATACCCTCTTCTTTATCGGCATCTAAACAGGTGACTTGGTAGTATGTTTTATCAGAGCTTCGCTCTCCTCCGCCATAATCAAAGCCATTGGGAAAAGTGATGGAAAAATCACCTTCAACGACGAGGAAATAAGTGCCGATGCGTAAATTCTCAAAAGAAAGCACTAAATCTCCCGAAGCGGTTATTTTCCCGACGCCATATTTCCAATCAATAACATTATTATTTATCGAAGGGGCTTTTTGATTTTGAATCAGCAAGCTGTTTAAGCTTGTTTTATCCGTCTTTGCCATAAGTCCATCTGAATTGGGAGTAGCGTTGGTAGGCTTATTTCCCAAATCTTCCCAATTACCACTAAAAAAAGTTGGCTTACCCTCAATATCATTCCAATGAGGTGGATTAAATGCCTTTTTTAAATCAAAAGAATCATTATCGAACACCCACAGCTCAATCGTTGAGTCAAGTAGCTGCTTAAACACGATATCACCCTCTTTTGGCTTATCTATTAGTGGAGCAACGCCCTGTTCGTTGTTATCAACCTCAACAAATGACACCTTTGCATTTTTTGACACTTCGTAAAAGGAATTAATCACGTCTTCTAAACCATATACACTATCATAAGGAATAGTATCATCCTTGTGCCAAAAGCTATCAAACCAATTGTAAAATTGCTCCTGTGTAGGAAAGTCTCCTATCTCAAACCACTCTCTAAGTGTATTTCTATCTACTTTCATTTTTGTACTTTTTTGATTACCACCAAGCTATAAAACGAAACCCATTTGCAATTGGGTCGGTTCTTTGGATGTCTATTTCCCCATTATATATATTTACCGAATAACCGGGACTGATTAGAAACAATGCATCATCAGGAACCACGCCTTCAGAAACACTGTTTATATGCAAATACCCACTTGATGGACTACTACTTGTTTCATTTATACTTAGCGTTCCTTTATGACCAGAAATGTGCATATTTGCATCTACTTTAAAGTGTAGCTTAGGCACAGCCTCTTCCAAAAAGCTTACTCTATCAACTTTAGATTTATGATAATTGGAAAAGTTATTCTGTGAAAGCCCCCAACCTGTTATTTTATCAACTTTGTTTGTTATTTGTGAAACTTTTGATTTATCAGCGTTGGTATAATCGTTACTCGACAAGCCTTTACCTACCTCTTTATCAACCTTGTCGGCTATTTTATCAACTTCTGACTTATCATCATCTGTATAATCATTTTTAGAAAGCCCTTTACCCTGCTCCTTGTCTACTTTATTGGTGGATAAATCATTTAACTCTAATACAACTTCTGCTAAGTTTTTAACTCTTATTAATTCAGACAATGGAGTACCAACGGGGCTGATGGAAGCATATCTTTTTTTACGAAAAGGCACCATATTCCCAGTTTCCAAAGTGATATAGTCTATATCCTCTTTTACTCGTACATTAATATCTCCACTCAACGGTAACACACCTCCGGAAAAAGGTAATAGCTCCCCATTAAGTACAATGATACCATCACTTAATGTATTTAAACCTCCGCCACTCGAAAACTCCACACCCGACAAGATTACGTTATCTCCAAAGCCTTTAGCAAGTAAAGCTAAAACATTCCAAGCTTCTTGCATTTTTTTCAAAGTTTCTGTACTGAACGGAAACCCTCCAGCGTAACCAAATATTAGTTTATCCATTTTGAATCGTATATTTTTTTGTTATTAACTTATACCTATCTATCAAACCTCGCATTTTATAAGTGTTGTATGCCAACTCTAAAGGCACCACTACCACAAAATCGAACTCATTTTCATATTCTGCACTCGTGTATATGTATTTTGTTTCTCCACCCTCACCGTTAAGATATAGAGGATGATTCTCAACAGGTGTGTATATGTAAAGCCTTTCGTATTCGTCCGCATCCATTATTTCGATGCGTCTTAATTCGTTATCAAAATGGTCATTTAATACCTTTCTAAGAGAAAACACCTGACCGTTGTGATTCAACCTATACCAGTCCTTTTTTTGTTGCTCTCGAAATTCTTGGTACATTTCCTTTATGGGGGTAACCAAAACTGTTGCAAAAGCCACCAACTTACTTTTACGCAGAAAAGTTGTCAAAAGCAGTAGCACGAGCTTATCGAAGTTTATGCTGTAATATTTCTTATTCTGCAATTTCATAAACGGGGTCTATTTCTTCTTTAAACCATCCACTTTTTGGGACTACACTCATATTAATTACCTCGTAAGGCTCATAGGATGTTCCGTTTATCCAAGCCGTTAGTGCGTTGGTTAGCTTTAAATCTTCTACTCCTTCAACCTCTTGTATAGCATCTATCATCTTCATTAAAGAAAGTTCGCCATCAAAGGGCAATTGCTTTAGGTACGACTTAATCGCATCTTTTACAGGTTCTTTGCCTGTTCTTAAACAAACGCCATTCTCGTCAAGCAACAAGGGGTTGTATCGTATGGTAAGACCAATTTTTAATTTATCAGGCAATAGAGAAATGACATCTAATCTAACACCGGCATCTTTTACATCTTGCAAATAGGTATTAAGGTTGGTCAGTTCTTGCGGCTCTAAAGCCTCAAACTCGTTATCTACTTCTTTGGCAACCTTAACAATCAGACGACCATCGTCCGACTCATTAACGGAACATTGCTTGATGATTTTGCTGTCTTGTATAGCTTCGTCTGTGGCATCTCCATTGTCGAACTTATCACTGTCCGGCAACAAATCAAAGCCATATTGAAATAATAAGGCTTTGGTTCTGTACCAAGCCAAAGTGTGCGGAACTAAGGTATTTATCTTGTTGGTTACTTCGGATTGGTTTTGGCGAAAGAAACGCAGCACTATAAAGATAACCCCTGCCAAAATATCAAACAAAATGTTTTCAAAACTTACAACTGAAAACTGTTCGTTAAAGGTTTTGTTTTCATCTAAACCGTAAGCCTGTTTTATGTAATCATTGTTACAGAAAGCAGTTGTAATCTTATCTTTTACCTCCTTAATTGTCTTCATCTTTACTTTATAACTTTCAACTTTACCAACTTTTAACTAACTACAAAGTCAACCCCAATAGCCCAATAGCCAATGCCCTGTGGTTGCTCTTGAACTTCCGGCTCTTCGGTTAGAGCTGTGGCAGGCTTAATATTTCTTGTTTTGTAATATTATTGGCAATAGCCAAATCCACAAGTGAAGCAATACCGCCACATTCTTGCACCGCTATATCCGCTAAGGACTGCCCACTAATAACCTTTACTTTTTCCATATCTTTAGTATAGTTTGTAGGAAACTCCTAAATACAAAGCTTTATTTTTCAAAAAATAACCGCCTGTATATTGCCACCTTTTTGTTTGATAACTAAGATTTATACTTACATCTGTTTTATCGCCTATAAACAGACCACCACCTATTAATAGATGATTAGACTTTGTGATTTCCGTAATATTCGTAATGCTTATTGGCTGTCTGTTTTGATAAATTGATTTTCTTATCTCTTTTAATCGATTACCTTGTAAAGTGTAATCAAAAGAAATAAAAGCGATTGAATCATCTTTAAGGATATGATTTCCATAAACTTCCGATAAATAATCTTTAATTATAGCTTGAGTATCTGTAAGGGAATAAAATGTATCGACTCTTCCCGGAAGCACTTTGTCAATATAAACAATACTATCCGGTTTTTGGATGATTTGTTTAACCGTATCTACATAAACAGTATCATTATATACAATCTCTTTTTCAACAACAAGCTCTTGCCCACTCTCATTGAACCAAAGCAAGAAAAAGACAATAGAAACAATCGTTAATATAAAGCAAATAAAATTCTTCATTAGAAAATCCCTCCCTCTGTTGTAATAATTAATTTAGCTTCCGTAAAACCACTTAACACTTCATGAAACAAGTTCATAGCAGCTTTGCTTTTCACTACGTCCGCATAATTATTTAAGCTGATTCCAATAATTTGCCGAATGAAACTTAGCCTCCGAACGATTTGGTACATTTTTCAATTCCCAAAGCTCCTTTTTAAACCTTGGGCTATATTCCAATATTAAGGGGTACTCACCTGCCGGAACACAACTAACGTTACTTTCGTTATTTCGCCAACCTCTTTCCAACGATACCGCTGAAAAAACAGGTTTGTTATCTACAAATACGGTAACAATACCCGATGTTTGATTGTTGTCTTGCCAATATCTATGCAAGTGTACTGTCGCTGTTTTCATCATCTTTTACGTTTAATTTATTTTCAAAATTTTTGTTAATTACTTTTAAGGCAACCTTGGCAAACCGAAAGCCTAAACAGTCAAGGTTTTCAAGAACAGAAACCCAAAGTTGCCATATTATAATGCTTATCATAACCCAATAGAGCCAAAGGAATGGATTGAAGCTCTCCATAAATGAGTATTTAAAATCAATTTTGGTCATCTGATTAAGCAAGGCTATTAGCAAGGAGTATATAAATACCTTTAGCAGCATCCTACCCAGTTTTCTACTTTCGTGCTTTTCTGAGCGATGCAGTGATGCCCATACTCCTGTTGCCCATTCCAGTATGATTAATCCAACATAAGCCAAAAAGAACACCCATTTAACCCCAAACAGAATCAATGATAATTCTGCTGTAAATATTGATGTAACACTTCCTATAACAAGAGCTTTGTTGGTAACAAAACCAAAAGTGCTTTTACTTAAATCTTGTAAACTCACAAAGCCAAAGGCTTGTAGTAAAAAAGTTAATGTCTTCATTTTGTTTTCATCATTGTTTTAAAATCATCGTAATCCAATCCCGCCCTTGTAAAATGCACACGGATACGAGCCTCTATTTGTGAGTGGTCTAACTTGCCACGCATATATTTTGTTAAGCCTACACCAATTAATGGGTCAGCTTTTAAATTCCCTTGATGCAATTTTAAGGTCATAATCCCATTTTGCACAGTCGTGTTACTGACGACCAAACCGGACACTATTTTGCCCTGTTCATCTTTTACCGGACGTACAGCCAAATCAAAATCATCAGTTAATAATATGCCTTTATGTTGCTTCATCAGTGCGTTATTTTAGTATCTTCTATTTCCGAAAAATCTCCGAGCGATTTACCTGTTATTGCTGTCTTTAATGTTGCTTGAAGGGCACTCGCTGAACCATTGCCCGGCTCAGTAATCGGAGCATCCATATTTATAACATCCACAATAGCTTGTAAAACTTGATTGTTCTTGTTTAGTTCTTCAACTAATTTGGGTGTAATAGTTAAGCCACCATTTTCACCGCCATTGTGTTCTATTAACTCAACATTTTCCGCATTAATTAAAAACGCAATGGTATCTTGCCCCTCCAATAAGCCAACAATACACAAACTGTCTTGTTGTGGTTTAACATAAACAGAACCTAAACCCAAAGAAACGTTAAACAATTCCAAGCCCTCATTATCGA
>PDWI01007767.1_pt1 | contig 12852 bp, 10 predicted proteins | sample 1430891 | NCBI WGS metagenome assembly PDWI01 (sample SAMN01162508, study PRJNA174530) | Oral metagenome, whole genome shotgun sequencing project. | biome: Marine environment; feature: Marine mammal; material: Swab sample of the gingival sulcus; isolation source: swab sample of gingival sulcus... | reverse complement strand
AAAATAATCACCTAAATAATCATATTAAACTAGTTTGCTAATGGTTATGATCCAATAATATCAAATACTTCCTTCCACAATGAAATAACAGTATCTCTTGCATTTTCAAGATCAGGTGTATATTCAACACGAGATTCTTTGTTGCCTAACAGACGGGATTTATGTTGTAAACTCCTATAATTAGCATATATTTGAGCGACTGATTTTGATTTTTCAGAATCAATGAGTTTATATTTACCTGCCATCTCAAGAAGATTAATGTTACCTAAATTATCCGTTAATTGAGGGAAATGTTTGCTATGCAGCAGCACTAAATATTGTGTCATAAACTCAATATCAATCATGCCACCCGGATCATGTTTTATATCAAATAAATTAGTACGATTAAAGTGTGATTGATAAATTTTTTGTCGCATGGCCAATATTTCTTTTCTAAGTATATATTGTGACCTATCTTGCATTAATATGCATTTTCTTAACTCATCAAATCTTTGAGCCAATAAAGGACTGCCAGCAACTACACGTGCACGCGTTAATGCTTGATGTTCCCATAACCATGCTTTATTTTGTTGATAATTTTCAAAGCCCGCCATAGAGACTGCTAATAAGCCAGAATCTCCATCTGGACGAAGCCTCATATCAATTTCATAAAGACGACCAGAGGGGGTTAAGGTAGTACACCAGTTCGATAGGCGTCTTGCCAGTTTTGTATATAATTCAATAGATTGTTTCTCTTTATCTTCAAATACCATCACCAAATCTAAGTCAGATGAGTATCCAAGTTCTTTGCCACCTAATTTGCCATAAGCAATAATTGCAAAATCAGGTTTTGTATCGGGTTGTTTGCTCACAAGTGGCCAAATACGCTCAATACATACATTCAACAAGCGATCTGCTAATTCGGATAGGATATCTGCTAAATCCATGACATGATGAATGCCTTCTAAATCTTGTATCAGTAGCTGGAATGTAATTTGTTTTTGAAAATCTCTCATAAGATTCATTTGTGCTTCAATATCTACTTGCCCATTGGGTAAAACACAACGATCCAATTCTTCATTGAGATGTTTAAATAAATAATCAAAATCAATTTCTTGCATTAAAGATTGCCATGAAATTAGACTATCTAATAGTAAGGGGGTTTTAATTAAATACTGTGCTGCCCAAGGGCTTGTATCCATAATGGTTGCAATGCGTTGCAAAATTTCAGGATATTCACTCAATAAAGCAAAATAAGCACTTCGTTGTGCAATGGTTTCAATTAAGGACAACATATTGGCACAACACACTGTTGGTTGACTTGTGGTAGAGGCAACTTCGAGTACCTTGGGTATTAACAGATCTAAACGGTTGAGATTTTTATCTGATAAACTTTTGATTTTTGGCAACTCAAAGAGTGTATTTAAATATTGCTTGACGATACTACCGTCCACCTCATTGAAATATTCAGATAAACAGTCATTAATGCTATTTATATTGCTATACTCATCATCTAAAGAAGTCTCAGATACTTCATTTTGAATCAAACCAATCATTCTAAATACATCTTTAAATAATGCATGTATTTTAGTACAGGTGTTGTTTAATTGGTTTCTAAAATCTAAGTTAGATAGATTAAATACACTGGCTAATTGTGTAAACACTTCAGTATCGGTTGGAATAGTATGGGTTTGTTCGTTTTCTCGATACTGAAGCATATGTTCTACACGACGTAAAAAAGTATAAGATTCTGTTAATACATCAGCATATTGTTTTTCTAGACATTGATATTCCACTTGTTGTTGAATGGCTTTCAATAAACCCCGTTCACGTAAATTACGAATACGTCCTGCACGAATTAGTTGATTAAGTTGAACAATAAATTCAATTTCTCGAATACCCCCTTCGCCTAATTTTATATGATCTTTGAGTTCTGAAGGGGCACGTTTAACAGTACGACTACTTAAATCATCTGAAATTTTGTTGCGTAATTGTCTCAAGGAGGTGAGGGTATCAAAGTCAAAATATTTTCTATACACAAAAGGAATACGCAGGCTTTCTAATTGTTGAATATGTGTTTCAATATGACTATGCTCAAAAAACTTAATATCTTCAATGACTCTACCTTTTAGCCATGCATAACGCTCCCATTCTCGTCCTTGTGTAATGAGATAATTTTCTAAACCATCTAAACTCCATGCTAGAGGAGATGTATATCCATCTGGTCGAAGACGTAGATCAGTTCTAAAAGCAAAACCATCTACAGTATGCTCAGATAAAATCGGCATCATTTTTTGTGTTAAACGACTGTAAAATTCATGATGACTAATTGATTTTTTCCCACCTTGAGTATTTCCTTCTGCACCATATAACATGATTAGATCAATATCTGATGATACATTAAGTTCATATCCTCCAAGCTTACCCATAGCAACAATTAACATCTCCATAGGTTGTTGGGTTTCTGGATCAATAGGTATGCCATAGCGTTGCGTTAATTCAAACATGGCACAACGATATGCCATCATGATGCATAACTCAGCCAATAAACTCATGGCGACTGTTACCTCGTTTAATTCTGCTTTTTCTTCAATATCTCGAACAATAAGTGTACTAAATATACGGTGATGAACTGCTCGTATCATGCTCTTACAATCTTGTGAAGATAAAATAGGGAGATGTGGTCTGTGATAAATAGGGTAAGGCGCATCTTGAATGGGTATAGGTACCCACTTCTGTGCTTCTTCTTCAAATGCGTGAATAATAAATGTTTGATCAATGGTATGAGAAACATCATCTAATAGACGTTCATAATATGCTTGATGTCCTTCTAGATAACGCTTTAAATAATTTGACCAATTTAATGATTTTGTCAGTATATCCAGTCCCATATTCCGTATATTCCTATTTGTTATTTGCTTTTATTCAAGAATAGCATAAAATAGGGGGTTAGAAATAGCTTTTAATAGGATTTTAATGAAATTAGGCATATTTGATATATTTAAAATTGGTGTCGGTCCCTCTAGTTCACATACAGTTGGACCTATGGTGGCAAGTGCACAATTTATTCATTTAATGGATCAACTAGATATATTACCTCAAATCGCACAAGTCAAGATCAATTTATATGGTTCTTTAGGTGCCACTGGTCGAGGTCATGCAACTGACTTGGCTGTTTTGGTTGGATTGACGGGTCATTTTCCACATTTGGTGAACCCAAACGATATTCCTGAGATTATGAGACAGGCACAAGAAGATGGTACTCTTTATCTTTTAAACAAAAAAATAATTTCTTTTGATTTTAATCAGGATTTGAAATTTTTGGGAGATACATTTCTAGCAAGACACCCCAATGCAATGTCTATTGAAGTATTAGATACTGATAAAAACAGTCTTTACAAAAAAAATTATTATTCCATTGGTGGTGGATTTATTATTGATGATGATACTGCTACCGATCAGTGTGATGAGAATGGTGATGAGGGTGAATCAAATATTCCTTATCCATTTATCACTTCTAAAGATTTATTCTCTTTATGCGAAAAACATCAATTAACAGTAGCGCAGCTGATGATGGCTAATGAACTGGTAGATCAAACAGAAACAGAGGTTAGAAAGGGGATTTTAGCTTTGTGGGAAGCTATGTCTTCTTGCATTGATCGAGGTTGCCAACAAACTGGTTACTTACCAGGTCCTATGAAGGTTAAACGTCGTGCAAACGAATTGCTCCAAAAATTAGAGTCTCAAATAGATTTAAAATATACCGACCCTTTAATGATGATGGATTGGGTTAATTTGTACGCAATGGCTGTCAATGAAGAAAATGCCTCAGGTGGACGTATGGTGACTGCACCTACGAATGGTGCAGCAGGCATTATTCCTGCTGTTTTAAAATATTATATTGAGTTTGTTGAGGGGGCTAATGAGCAGGGGATTATTGATTTCTTATTAACGGCTGCAGCTATTGGCATTTTATACAAATTAAATGCCTCTATTTCAGGTGCAGAAGTTGGTTGTCAAGGGGAGGTGGGTGTCGCTTGTTCAATGGCAGCAGGTGCATTAGCAGCTGTCACAGGAGGTACATTGACACAAATAGAAAATGCAGCAGAAATTGGTATGGAGCATAATTTAGGAATGACCTGTGACCCAATTGGTGGATTGGTTCAAATTCCTTGTATTGAACGTAATGCGATGGGTTCCATGAAAGCGATTAATGCTTCTCGTCTTGCTTTGCGAGGTGATGGAAGTCATTATGTGTCTTTAGATCAGGTGATGACGACCATGAAACAAACTGGACTCGATATGCAAAGTAAGTACAAAGAAACCTCTTTAGGGGGGCTTGCTATCCATGTGGTTCAATGTTAAAGTAATTTATAAATTTATATCTTTATCAATTTGAAAATAAATAGTTTTATTATAATTTACTGCTTATTTTCCCATAAATTAATGTTGATTATCAAGAAATAAACATATATTATTGATTTATATTTATAAAAATAATTTTTTCTGTATTTTTTATGAATAGAATTTAAAAGGGATTGTATAAAGCGTATATCATTATTTTGAGTATATGAATATTGATTTTTGATGTGATTTTTATAACATTATAAACACAAAAAAGCTCATCAAAATGAGGTGATATACACGTCAAAAAGATGAACTCTTGATTTAGGTTTATGTATCAGAAAATGTTAATTTGACTCTAAAATCTCTTCTTGAATGGCTTTGGCCTCAGTTCGAGTTAAATTATCAATGATTAAGAAATCTTGTTTGGCAACACCTTTAATTCGATAACGCGCCAATATTTTATTTTTGTTAGACATTAACAATAACTCACCATGATGTTTTGCCGTCATCTCTTTTAACTTTTTAGCACCTTCTGTGTTAAATACAAAACGTAAAGTGACACGATTACCACGTGTTCTAATGGTTTGTAAATCATATAAATATTGGATATCTAAATACTCTGATGTATTAACATAAAATACAGAACCACCAATACGTTGATGAGCATAACCAAGATTTGGTTTGTTATCAACGATTAATACCTTAAAGGTTGATAAGTCAATGGGTTTACTTTCTTCAATTGTAGTTGTTTGTCCGGGAATAATAGGATTTCCATCTTGATCATATAGACTGACTTGATCTCCAAATAACCCACAGGCATTTAACAATAGGGTGGCAGTAATAATACCAATATAACGTGATAATTTAGTGTATTTTTTCATAAAATTCCTTTTGAGAAAATAACTTATATAAAAAGCTATTAAAATAACGTATTTATTTTAACAAACTTTGCTTTAAATAGCTAATGAGAGCACAACAGGGGCATGATCAGAAGGGCGTTCCCATTTGCGAGGTTCAATATCAACCCATACATCATTTGCCTTTGATAAGAGATGAGGGGTGATGAGAATATGATCAATACGCAATCCTGCATTGCGTTTAAAACCATACATACGATAATCCCACCATGAGTAGGTACGATCTTCAGGGTGTATTTCTCTAAATGAATCATGTAACCCAATATTTAATAAGCGTAAAAATGACTCTCGCTCAAGATCAGAAATAAGAATAGGGCCTGTGAATTTTTCATGATGGTCAATATCAGCTGGTGCAATATTAAAGTCACCTAATAAAATCAATTCCTTACTATCATCTTGTAGGGATTCTATATAGGTATGTAATGCACTAAACCATGCAAGCTTATATTCATATTTCTCTGAACCAACTGCTGAACCATTAGGACAATAGGCACAGACTACCTGATATGTTTTCTCTTGAATCGTGACATCTGCCTTTATCAGACGTTTCTGATCATCTTCATAATAGGGGTTATTATAAACAATGGCATCTAATGGATATTTAGAAATGATGGCAACACCATTATAGGTCTTTTGTCCAATCCATGCGCAGTGATATCCTAATGCCTTGATATCTTCTTCAGGAAACATATCAGACGTCTGTTTAAGCTCTTGTAAACATAAAATATCTGTTTGTGTTTCTTTTAACCAATTTAATACATGAGGCAATCTGACTTTAAGAGAGTTGACATTCCATGTTGCAATTTTTATATTCATATTTCTGGTTCTAGGTTGTATAAATGTATAATCAAAAATTATCTCATGAAAATAGGCACTTTGTATAGTAAATTTATATATGTGTTCATATGCATCGTTTTATAGAATGGGTTCTAGTAAACATCACTTAGATATTTTATTTAATAAGGTTTCATCATGTTTAAAATATCTATTAGATTAATATAATTACATAATTAATAAGATGAATCGTTTGTTTTAAGCAAAATATATGACACAGTCATTCTAGACATGATGAATGATACTTTTAAGAGATAGATTATTTAATCATATAGGATTCTTTATAAACTGATATAAAAGGCGTATAATGTATATTATGTAAAGTTAGTAGTATATCATTATTAATATAACCTACGAATCACAAAGCAATAAGCTTCAAATCTGAAGATTTTGTTGCATTTCATTGAGGGTATCTTGTAAGCCACCTTTGTAAGGGACACAGAAACTCCTTCTTTTCTTCTAATTAACCGTGTTTCTTCTTTTATAAAAATTCAGTTGATTATGAATTTTATTTATTCATAAGATGATATGGCAGTTATTTGTTTAATTTTTTAAAGGAGAAATCACAATGATTCAATCATTATTGTTTACAAAAACTGAATCTCAGTTTATTCATTCTATTAGTGATGAGTTAGCCCTTATACAAGATATCGAAAAAATGCATATTTATCTTTTAGAGTTTTATAAAATTGCTCAACTTATCGAGAATGAAATAAAAATATTCCATGATTTGTCTGATTTATATTATAAAATCACAGCCATTTATTGCAGTAATCGATGGATTTATTTTTATAAACATTACCCTCATATTATTAATATCTACCCTATTTTAGATGATGAGTATATTTTGGAACAACTTCATCGTTTTATCAGTATTAAAAAAGAATTATTAAGCGTACTAAAATAGTTAAATTAATCTAGATCATAGAGATTAAATGCGTAGTATGTTTGGTCTCTATGATAATTTTTATATTGAGACGATCACATACTGACTCGTATTAATTTGGATTTAAAGAAAAATATCATAAACCTTATTACTTATTTCTTATCGTTCTAAAAGTAAAAAATTGATATTAAAAAACACACTAAAATATATCTAAATAAAGATAAAAAACTAGATTAAATGATGGTTTTATTTTATAATAAAACGTTTGTGCTTTTATTTTATGCACAACTTCATAAATGATTAATTAAACATTATTACCAAGGAAATCAATATGTTAAACGATATGCGCGTTTTTGATTATGAGGATATTCAACTTATTCCTAATAAATGTATTGTCAAAAGTCGTTCTGAATGTGATACGAGCATTCAATTAGGTGCACATTCTTTTAGGTTGCCTGTTGTTCCATCTAATATGCAAACAGTGATTGATGAAAATGTTGCTGAGCTATTGGCAAAAGGTGGTTATTTTTATATTATGCATCGTTTTCAGCCACATACTCGTTTAGATTTTGTACGTCGTATGCACCAAAAAGGTCTTATTGCCTCTATTAGTTTGGGGGTCAAAAAAGACGACTATGACCTTGTTTTAGAACTTAAAAACAATGATTGTATTCCTGAATATATCACAATTGATATTGCTCACGGACATTCAAACTCGGTTATTGACATGATTGCTCATATTAAAAAACATTTACCCCAAACCTTTGTTATTGCAGGTAATGTTGGTACACCTGAGGCAGTACGTGAGCTTGAAAATGCAGGTGCTGATGCGACTAAAGTAGGTATTGGACCAGGTAAAGTATGTATTACCAAACTTAAAACAGGTTTTGGTACAGGTGGTTGGCAATTAGCTGCACTTCGTTGGTGTGCAAAAGCTGCAAGTAAACCAATTATTGCAGATGGTGGTATTCGTAGTCATGGTGATATTGCCAAATCAATCCGTTTTGGGGCTTCTATGGTGATGATTGGTTCAATGTTTGCTGGACATGATGAATCCCCGGGTTCTGTTGTAGAACTCAATGGACAAATGGTCAAAGAATATTTTGGCTCTGCTTCTGAACATCAAAAAGGTGAACGTCGTAATGTAGAAGGCAAAAAAATCTATGTCCCTTACAAAGGTGCCTTACAAGATACCCTCAATGAAATGCAACAAGATCTTCAGTCTTCTATTTCTTATGGTGGGGGGCGTGATCTTGCTTCATTACGTAAAGTTGATTATGTCATTGTTAAAAGCTCTATTTTAAATGGGGATCGCTAATTGTGGTTAATGCATCCCATCAACTAAAAATCGGATTATTAGCATTAATTGCTGGGTTTATTTCTGTTGCGATTGGCTCCTCTTTTGCAAAGTTACTCTTCCCGTCTGTAGGAGCTGCAGCAACTGCTGCTTATAGACTATGTATTGCTACATTGATCATTACATTATATGCTCGTCCATGGCGATATAAAATTCATTGGCAGCAGCTCAAATGGGTTTTGCTCTACGGTATGAGCTTAGGCGGGATGAATATTTGTTTTTACTTTGCCATTGAGCGTATTCCTATTGGTATTGCAGTCGCTGTTGAATTTTTGGGGCCGTTAACCCTCTCTATGCTCTCTTCCCGCAGGAAAAGCGATTTGATCTGGGTGACTTTAGCCATTGCTGGTTTTGCCCTTTTATCACCTTGGAAAGGTGCCAGCACATCCGGTGATTATATTGATCCAATAGGTGTTTTATTTGTAATGATGTCAGGTACTTGCTGGATTTTTTATATTATTTTTGGTCAAAAAACTGCTGAGTTACACGCGAGCCAAACGATTTGTTATGGACTTTCTGTGGCAGCACTAATGACTTTGCCTCTGGTCTTTTTAACATCAGATTTTCAAACAATCTTTGAACTGGATAATATAAAACATGGGGTCATAATTGCCTTTTTATCAGCCATTATTCCCTATTCTCTTGATATGATTTCTTTACGAAGTTTACCAAGATTCTTATATAGTATTTTATTATGTATAAATCCTGTAATATCTACATTTTTTGCTATTTTCTTACTCGGTGAGTACCTCAGTTTGACGCAAACGCTATCTTTAACTTTGATGATCATGGCGTGTGTAGGCTCAAGTTTAAGCTTTATACGACAAAATAAAGCGAGTAGAATGAATAAACGCCCTATTTTAAATTCATCTGATTAATAAGAATGCTGATAACAACATCTATTTAAAAAATATTCATTCTAGAGTCTTTATCATTTGATATCCAAAAAACAAATCCTGTAGAAATCATGATAGAAAAAGCTAATTTTTTATAGATATCAATATTTCACCTATAGAAAAAAGGGGTTTTATATAGGGGTTATATTAAAATCAAACATGATCTTCTTTCAAAGGAGTAAGTGTGTTGAGTCATAACAAACTGGGCAATAAAAGAATCCCAGAAAATTTAGATACAGTCAAGAATTACTCGGCAATTTATTTAACCCCCTCCTTTTACATAAAAATAGTACCAAAAAACCCAGCTCAATGAGCTGGGTTTGTCTTATCTATGATTCGTTATATCAAAGATTAACGAGGATAGATACCACGTAATTTACGTGCTTCTAAGATACGACGGCAAGATGTAATGAATGTCGCTGTTCTTAATGTAACTTTATGCTCTTTCGCTGTTTCAGAAATTGCACGGTAAGCAGAAACAATCATTTGTTCTAAGCGTTCGTTCACTTCTTTTTCTGTCCAGAAGAAGCTTGTGAAGTTTTGTACCCATTCGAAGTAAGATACTGTTACGCCACCAGCATTTGCTAATACGTCAGGTACCAAGATAATGCCTTTGTCAGCTAAGATATCATCAGCTTCTGGACGTGTAGGACCGTTAGCACCTTCAGAGATGATGCGTGTTTTAATACGGTTAGCACGATCAGCATTGATTTGGTTCTCTAACGCAGCTGGAATTAACACTTCTGTTTCTACGTCCCAGAATTTTTCGTTATCAATTACTTCAACGCCTGGGAAGTCAGGTAAAGCGCCTTTAGCTTCTACGTGTTTGATTAATGCGTGAACATCAATACCTGCTTCATTGTAGATAGTACCTGTATGATCTTGTACTGCAACTACTTTTGAGCCTTCTTCTTCAACTAATAAACGAGCAGCGATACTACCAACGTTACCGAAACCTTGAACAGCAACACGAGCACCTTTAAGTGGAACATTTAAGTCTTTTGCAGCCTCACGAGCAGCAATATAAACACCACGACCTGTCGCTTCAACACGGCCTAAACTACCGCCAAATTGAACTGGTTTACCAGTTACAACACCAGTTACTGGCTCATTTTTCATAGCAGAAATTGTATCAACAATCCATGCCATTGTTTGTGGGCCTGTATTTACGTCTGGTGCAGGAATATCACGATTAGGGCCAATGATATCAGAGATTTCAGCAGCGAAACGACGTGTTACACGCTCTAATTCACCTTGAGAGTAGTTACGTGGGTCGATACGAATACCACCTTTACCACCACCGTAAGGTACGTTTACTGCAGCGTTTTTCACAGACATCCAAGCAGACAATGCCATCACTTCTGATAAGCAAACGTCTTGGTGGTAACGAATACCGCCTTTTGCTGGACCACGTGATGTATTGTGTTGTACACGGTAGCCTTCGAAGTGTTCAATTACACCGTTGTCCAATTCAACTGGAATATCAACGATCATAATCTTACGCGGGTGTTTCAAAGTCTCAATCCAACGTGATAAATCACCTAAGTACGGTGCAACACGATCGATTTGTTCTAAGTAAATACCCCATGCGCCAAGGTCTTCTTGGTGCAAGAATGAAGGTAAATCTGTTCTTTGTGCCATAATTAAAACTCCTTATCCTATAAAAAAGTAAGTTCATTATACAAGGTTTTTTTTGTAAAAAGCAACTAAAATTAAGTCAATTGAAAATTAAGTAAAACAAAAAATTTTTGAAAAATCACTTGTAAAAATAGCGCTTCATTTAATGGGTGATTTGCTTTCTTTTTTTGCTCTGTTAGAAATTGATTTAACTTAAATAAACGTTCAACAGGTAGCCTATTTACTATGTTATTGAATATAGGGTTATATTGGGGAAAATACTTAGGTGAATTTCCAAGTTTTGTTAAAATTAAATCGGTCGTAATTTGCTGTAAACCATGCAAAATCTCTAAAATATTTTGTGATTTTATGGTGTCATTTTGAAGTAAATATGGAATAGAAATCGCTTCCTGTTGTGAACAAATATCTAAAAAAAATCTCCTCCAATTTGTCCCTTCTTGTAACGTGGTTAATGCAGGTATCACTGATCCAGCTTGCGCATGTATTGCTGATAAAGCCTGTTCCTTTTCAAAGCCGTGAGATACTAACCAGTCTAAGCCTTCTTGTATTGTAGGTGTTTTTAAATGCCATAAACGACAACGAGATACGATTGTGGGCAATAATACCCTCATTTGATGAGTGACCAGCAAAAACAAGGTGTTTTTGGGAGGTTCTTCTAGGATTTTTAAAAGTGCATTTGCTGCAATTAGATTCATATTCTCTGTTGGGTAGATCATAATGACACGTAACCCACTTTGATGACTACTTAATTGAGCAAAATTTTCAATTCCCCTCACCTGTTCTACTCGAACATCTTTTGATAATTTCTCTTTGATATCTAAGGGGGTTAAACCAAAATCTGAGGCCAATATATCTGGTACGACACATTTAAAATCAGGGTGATGATTTAAATCTATCCAATGACAAGATTGACATTGATTACATGGTTTATGATGACTTGATGTACATAACAAAGCCTTTGCCAAAATCCATGCGAAATGCCCTTTTCCGATCCCTTGTTGCCCGTGAAATAAATAAGCGTGAGAACGATTTTCCTGCTGTGTTAGAAATGTTTGTGCATTGACTTGATGCCACGGAAAAAAATGATCTTTAGGAAACATGGTATATCTCAATATATTGATCTAAATGGTCTTTTAACTTTGCTTGAATATCTACAATGGACTGTGTTGAATCCATCAAAAGAAAACGTTCAGGGTGTTTTTGAGCTAATGACAAATACATCTCACGTACTTTGGTAAAAAATACATCACCTGCTTGTTCAAATCGATCAGTCTCCCCTGCACGTGTATGGTTAGATAAACGTGCTTTAGCCACCTCCAAAGGAAGATCAAATAATATAGTTAAATCAGGTTGTAACCCTTGATGAACCCAATTGGCTAATATTTCTAAACGTTCCATTGAGTAACCACGACCTCCACCTTGATAGGCCAATGTAGAGTCTGTAAAACGATCACAAATGACTGTTTTGCCTTGTTGTAAAGCTGGTTCAATACAGGCACGGATATTCTCCTGACGTGCAGCAAACATTAACAGAACCTCTGTATCTACACTCATATAGTCATGCAGTAACAAATCCCTAAGTTTTTCAGATAAATCAGGCCCCCCCGGCTCTCTTGTAAGGACTACCTCATGACCTGACTGATTGAAATAATCTACAAGAAACTCAATATGTGAACTTTTGCCTGCACCATCAACCCCTTCTAGGGTAATAAATAGATTCTTTCTTATGCCTTTCATTTATTTGTCCTTTTTGTTTAACAAATACTTACGAACATTTTTATTGTGTTCACGCAATGTTTTACTAAAAATAGTGTCACTTTGTCCAACCCCTTTAGCTGAAAAATAATAATAAGGATGTTTTTCTGGATTTAAGCTAGCATGAATAGCATCTAACCCCGGATTACAAATAGGGCTGATAGGTAAACCTGCTCTTGTGTAAGTATTCCAAGCGTTATCCGTACGTAAGTCTTTTCGACGAATATTGCCCTTGTATTTATC